>Ga0210388_10003167_pt1 | contig 12863 bp, 6 predicted proteins | sample IncBWC19OmetaG_FD_155485 | JGI IMG/M metagenome (GOLD analysis project Ga0210388, IMG submission 155485) | Forest soil microbial communities from Barre Woods Harvard Forest LTER site, Petersham, Massachusetts, United States - Inc-BW-C-19-O ... | reverse complement strand
ATACGGCGACAAGATCTGGGGCAAGTATGGTCTCGCCGACGCCTTCAATCCGCAAACCGGCTGGGTCTCCACTGATACGCTAGGCCTCGATGTAGGCATGACCCTCCTCGCCGCCGAAAACCTCCGCACCGGCAATCTCTGGAAGTGGTTCATGGCCAACCCCGAACCGCAAAAAGCCATGAAGCTAGCTGGCATCGAGAAGGTTTGAGCCGAACCGACATCATGATCACGACCCTGCTCCGCATCTCTGCACTCCTCGGCGCAATCTCCATCCTGCCCACCGCAAACGCACAAGTCTGGCAGCAACATGAGTTCTTCCAGAACAGCGAATCCGTCCACGCCTACTTCTACAGCGGCGGCAATGTCTCCGGAGCCAGCAAGCTCGAACTCATCGACAAAAAACTCCCCGTCGATACTTCGAGTTTCATCAGCGCACCCAACTCCCTTCGCCTCGCCTGGCAATCCGTTCCCAACGGCAGTTGGGACGTCGAAATCCGCCTCCCCAACTGGCCAAACCGCTATATCGACTTCGCCGGGGACACCCTCTACCTCTGGATCAACTCGCCCTCCGCCATCGCCGCCAAAGATCTCCCTCGCCTCTGCCTCCGCGACACCGCCAACAACTTCAGCGCACCACTCTCACTCGGCGATTTCACTCACGAAATCCCGGCAAACAAATGGCAGCGCATCGCCATTCCCCTCGCCAGCTTCCGCTCAGCCTCCATCCACACGCTCGAACCCCAACGCGTTGCCGCCATCGTCATCCTCCAGGGCGCGACCGACAACATTCCGCACACTCTCCTCTTCGATGAAATCCGTATCGAAACTGCTGCCGCACAAACCGCACCAACTCCGCCTGCGCCAAAGAACCTGCAGGCAAAAGGCTACGAGCGCCACGTACAACTCACCTGGCAACCCATCGCAAACGACAACATCTCCCAGTACGTCATTTATCGCTCCATCAACGGCGGCCCCTTCCAGCAAGTCGGCGTCCAACGCCCCTCCTTCCATCGAGCCATCGACTTCCTCGGCGACCCACAAGCGACGGCCGTATACAAAATCGCCGCGCGAACCTCAGCCCTGCGCGAGTCCCCCATGTCCAACGAAGCCGCCGCCTCGACGCACCCCATGACTGACGAAGGACTCCTGACCATGGTCCAGGAGGCCTCCTTCCAGTACTACTGGGACGGTGGTGAACCAAACAGCGGCATGGCACTCGAATCCATCCCCGGCAACCCCGACCTTGTAGCCGTCGGCAGCAGCGGCTTCGGCATCATGGCCCTCATCGTCGGGGCCGAACGCGGCTTTGCCCCACGCGACCAGATCGTCGATCGCATGCTCCGCATCACTCACTACCTCGCCCGCGCCGACCGCTTCCACGGAGCATGGCCGCACTTCCTCAGCGGCGGCACCGGCCATCTCGCCCCGAACTTCGGCCTCTACGACGACGGCGCCGACCTCGTCGAAACCTCCTTCCTCATGGAAGGCCTCCTCTCAGCACGCGGCTACTTCACCCACGACACGCCAAAGGAAAATCAGCTCCGCGATGAAATCACGACCCTCTGGCGCGGTGTCGAATGGGACTGGTTCAACGCCACTCCCAAACACGATGCCCTCTACTGGCACTGGTCTCCGAATTTCGGCTTCCACACCGCCAACCGCGTCAACGGCTGGAACGAAACCCTCATGCCATACCTCCTTGGCGTCGCGTCGCCGACCCATCCCATCCCAGCCAGCCTCTACTACTCTGGCTGGGCCGGCGAAGGAAATCCCGCGCGCAAATACGGCGTCCCCGTCCAGACCTACGGCCTCAAGCTCGAAGTCGCCGACCCCGAAGGCAACGTAGGCCCACTCTTCTTTACCCATTACTCCTTCATGGGCTACGATCCCCGCGGCGTGCGCGATAAATACACCAACTACTTCATCAACAATCGCAACGCCTCTCTCATCCACCAGCGATTCGCCATCGCCAACCCCCACCACTATGTCGGCTACGGCGAAGACGCGTGGGGCATGTCCGCTGTGACCGGTCCGCATGGCTATCGCGCCTACCATCCGCCCGCAACCGACGACGGCACTCTCGCTCCAACCGCCGCCATGGGAGCCTATGCCTACACCCCCGAAGCCTCGCTTCTCGCACTCAAACACTTCTACCGCGACCTCGGCGCAAATCTCCTGGACACCTATGGCTTTCGCAACGCCTTCAACCAGACCGAAGACTGGTACTCGCCCGCCGAGCTAGGCTTGAGCCAGGCGCCCCAGACCGTCATGATTGAAAATGGCCGCACTGGACTCATCTGGCGATGTTTCATGAGCAACCCCGAGATCGCAGCCATGCAAAAAGCCATCGGCTTCACCAAGGACGAGGAAAAATAGCCATGCCACCAGCGAAGAGCACCCTGTATTACCGCCATACCGTTATTGCACTCACGCTCTCGCTCGTTCTCACTCCTGCCCGGTCGCAAACAAGCCAACATCACGCCGTTGTCCCGCCCTCCAACCGCCAGCTTGCATCTCCCGAGATCGAGCGCAAGGTTAACGCGCTCCTCGGCAAAATGACGCTCGAAGAAAAACTCGGTCAGCTCGTCCAATACAACACCGTCGGCGCCACCTCAGCCACGGTGGCCGCAGGTCAGGAAGCTGACCTCGCCGCCAACCCCGAAGCCAACTACCGCCTCGACCCCATGCAGCTAGCCCAAGCCGGCAAGCTCGGTTCCATGCTCAATGTCACTGGGGGCGCACGCATCAGCTCCTATCAGCACGCCGCCGTCGAACAGGGCCGCCTTCACATCCCGCTTCTCTTCGGAGCCGACGTCATCCACGGCTACCGCACCATCTATCCCGTACCGCTTGGCCTCGCAGCCAGCTTTGATCCACAACTCGTCACCCAGCTCTCTCGCATGGCCGCTGAAGAAGCCACCACCGCAGGCATCCGCTGGTTCTATTCCCCCATGGTCGACATCTCCCGCGACGCCCGCTGGGGACGCACCACCGAAGGCGCAGGCGAAGATCCCTACCTCGGCTCCTCCATGGCCCGCGCCTACATCCGCGGCTACCAGAGCGACACCCTCAACAAACCCGACAGCGTAGCCGCGTCCGTAAAACACTTCGCCGCCTACGGAGCCGTAGAAGCCGGCCGCGAATACAACACCACTGACATGAGCGAGAGCCGCCTCTTCCAGGTTTACCTCCCGCCCTACAAAGCCGCAATCGAAGCTGGCGCCGCCACCGTCATGAGCTCCTTCAACGCCCTCAACGGGGTCCCCGGCACCGCCAACCCCTACCTGCTCACCACTGTCCTCCGCAAACAATGGGGCTTCAATGGTTTCGTCGTTAGCGACTACACCGCCATCATGGAACTCCTCCACCACGGCGTCGCCCTCGACGCCGCCACCGCCGCAGAGAAAGCCTTCAATGCCGGCGTCGACGTCGACATGATGTCCCATCTCTACGACGCCGAACTCCCAACACTTATCAAATCCGGCCGCGTCTCCATGGCCACAGTCGACGAGTCGGTCCGCCGCGTCCTCCGCGTAAAATTCGCCCTCGGCCTGTTCGAAACCCCCTACCCCACTCAGCCCGAAGTCACAGTCGCAGTCCCCGAGCACCGCCCGCTCGTCCGCCAAGCCGCCGAAGAATCCTTCGTCCTCCTGCAAAACAAATCCAACACCCTCCCCCTCGCGCCCAGCACCAAAATCGCTCTCATCGGCCCCCTCGCCGACAACCCAAACGAGATGCAGGGCTCATGGGCCGGGGGACGCAGAACCACCGACGTCATCACCCTCAAGACCGCCCTCGAAGAGCGCGCCGCCACCCAAGGTAGCTCCGTGACCTACGCACAAGGCACCGAAATCCTCTCCACCTCCGACTCCGGTTTCGCCGCCGCCGAAGCCGTAGCTCGCCAGTGCGATGTCGTCATCCTCGCCCTGGGCGAATCCAGCTCGATGAGCGGCGAAGCCGGATCCCGCGCTCAACTCGATCTCCCCGGTAATCAGCAAGCTCTCCTCGACCGGATCGCCGCGCTCAACAAACCCATCATCTTGATCGTTTTCTCCGGGCGCCCACTCGTCCTCACCCACGCCACCACCGAAGCCCAATCCATCCTAGAAGCCTGGTTTCCCGGAACCGAAGCCGGCCACGCTCTCACCCGCGTCCTCTATGGAGACATCTCCCCTTCCGGCAAACTACCCATGAGCTTCCCCTATACCGAGGGCCAAGAGCCCCTCTACTACAACCAGATGCCCACCGGCCGTCCCGCCAACAACGCCGACCTCTCCCAACCCCCCGGCCCCAAATCCCGCTTCATCTCCCGCTACATCGACGCCCCCAACGCCGCTCTCTTTCCTTTCGGCTTCGGTCTCTCCTACACCACCTTCGCCTACGCGCCCGTCACCCTCTCCCGCAACACCATCCCCCTCAAAGAAGCCACACCCAAATCCACCCCACTTATCATTGCAACCACCACCGTTACAAATACCGGCAAACTTCCCGCCACCGAAATCGTGCAGTGTTACGTCGGCAATCGAGGAGCCAGCCTCGAACAGCCGGTGCGTAGCCTGCAGGGTTTTCTTCGGGTGACGCTCGCACCGGGAGAATCGAAGCAGGTAAGCTTCCCGCTGGGATTCAGTGAGCTGTCCTTCTTCGATAACTCTGGCCGGCAGGTCATCGAGCCAACTGAATACACGGTTTGGATCGGCGGCGATTCACTGGCCTCGAATGCGGCGCAATTTAGCATCCAGCGTTAGCACGTGATCGCAGTACGCTCTTGTACGATCCAATCCTAGGTAAGGCATGGACTCACAGTTTATAAAGCGGCGTCGCAAAGTATGGATCGGCGCGTTCCTGGCAGCAGCGTTGCTGTCGGCAGCCATTGCTCTGGTGGCAGCATTCCGTCATCGCGCGAGCGGATATTCACAACTAGTGACGCAGGCTTCCCATTCGGACTATGTGGATGGAGCCGTCTGCGCCAGCTGCCACCAGGACATCGCCGAGACATACCGCAAAACCGGCATGGGCCGTTCCTTTTTCATTCCCACTGCGGCCAACGTGATGGAAGACTACGCTCACGCGAATACCGTCTTCCATAGGCCCTCCGGTCTGCGCTACACCATGGTTGAGCGCAACGGTGAGTTCTTTGAGCGGCGGTCGCAGGCTGGATTTGACGGCAAAGAGACCAACGTGATGGAAGAGCGGATCGACTATGTGATCGGCTCGGGCAATCACTCGCGCAGCTACCTGCATCGCGCGCCGGACGGGCAGCTGATCGAGCTTCCGGTGAGCTGGTACTCGGAGGGCTCCGGCTATTGGACGATGAGCCCAGGCTATGACTGGAAGGGCCAAAAGGATTTTCGTCGCGCGATCACGGCGGAGTGCATGTTCTGCCACAACGGATATCCGGAGGGCGATGCCGGGCTGGAGAGGTCGATCTTTCCCGAGAAATTGCCGCACGGTATCGATTGCCAGCGCTGTCACGGGCCGGGGCGCGCCCATGTGGAGGCGGCCATGTCCAGCCATGCCGCGCTGGAGCTTGTGCGGTCAACGATCGTGAATCCTGGCCGACTTGGTCGCGAGCGGCAGCTTGAGGTGTGTATGCAGTGTCATCTTGAGACCAGCCGGCATGAACCGAACGAGCAGCGCGCCTTCGATCGAGCAATCTTTTCGTATCGCCCGGGCCAGCCGATGGAAGATTTCAAGCTCTACTTCGAGCCCGCAGGCTATGAAAACCACGCAAACAATGGAACGGATGACAGCTTCGAGATTGCGCACGCGGCTTACCGACTGCGCAAGTCCGCATGTTTTCGCAGCAGCCAGATGACTTGCCTCACCTGCCACGATCCGCACGACATTCCCCGCGGCCAAGAGGCGGTCGCGCATTACACCGAGGTATGTCTCAGTTGCCACCGTGGCGCCACGCATACAGTAGCGTTGCCGCCCACAAGCACGTGTCTCTCCTGTCACATGCCCAAACGGCGGACCGAGGACGCGGTGCATGTGGTGATGACCGATCACTTCATCCGGCGCACACAGCCCAAGCGCGATTTGCTCGCGCCCATTGCGGAAACACCCACTCCCGAGGGGAGCTTTACGAAAGTAACGCTTTATTATCCCGCAAAGGCCCCTCCGACACCCGCGGCAGAGATTTCGATGGCTGAGGCACAGGTGAGTGACAACGGCATTTCCCGGCTGCAAGCGTTGTTGGAGCGTTACCAGCCCAACTCCCCTAAGCCCTACCTGGTGCTCGCGGACGCTTACGACCGCGATGGCAATAATGCCGAGGTGGCTCGCTGGTCCCGGAAGGCGCTGACAAAGCAAGAAAACTTTCGTCCTGCGATCGTGAAGCTGGTGCCTGCGCTCTTCGCCATCCACCAAGACGCACAGGCGACGAAGGTGCTTGAAGAGGCAGTGGAGCGGTATCCAGCGGACGATCTGCTGCTGAGCGATCTCGGCAACGCATATCTGAGGCGGGGCGAAATCGCGCAGGCCTCATCTGCACTCGACCGCGCAGTGCGGGCCAATCCTGATCGTCCGGAGTCGCACAATCTCTTGGGTGTCGTCGCCCTCAAGCAAGGCGACAGAGCGACCGGTGAGCGTGAGTTCCGTGAGGCCCTACGCTGCCAGCCGGACTTCGCCGAAGCCAGGGACAATCTTGGCAATCTGCTGGTAGAGCAGCATGCCTACACGGAAGCCGAGTTCCAGTTTGAGAAGGCCATTGAGGCCGATGCCGATTTTGCGGAAGTACACCATCACTTGGGCCGGTTGCTGGTGCTGATGGATCAGTTGCCTCGCGCAGTCATTGAATTACGCGAAGCGGCGCAACAAGAGCCCAACGAACCTCAGGTGCACGAGGACCTGGCGGACGTGCTCGCCGCCACCGGCCGTGCGGCTGAGGCGATAACCGAATATCAGCGGGTGCTGGCGCTCCGGCCAGATCAGCCGCAGGCACAGCTCGGGCTGGGGATGATCCTTCTCGGGCAGCATCGGGCCGCCGAGGCGCGGCTGCATCTACAGGCTGCGGCCAAGAGTTCCGATCCAGAGGTCGCGCAGACGGCCAGACGTCTACTTGAGCAGTCGTGAGTTTCTTTCGCAAAACGCTCTTTGTACAGGGGCGAGGATATCCCGCTCTGATTGGCAACCACTCATGAATCGACAGGTGTGGGGAATTTTGTGGGGGTAGGTGTTGCGAGATCTGAATAGGCGCAGGCGGTACCCGCCTGCGACGAAAGACATTCGTAAAACACAAGCCGACTTCCAAGAACCGTTCGGGTGGGCCAGTTCAGTTTGCGTTAAGGATTTCCTGAGAGGATGATTTTCTTGGGAGTAAAGGCGGATGCGGGTATTGGTGATCGAGGATGAGCAGCGGCTCGCGGAGAATATTGTCGCTGCGCTTCGGGAGATTGGATTAGCGGTGGATCACGCGGCGGATGGACTGGAGGGGTCGTGCCTTGTGGAGCAGGGGGTTTACGACGCGGTAGTGCTGGACCTGATGTTGCCGGGCAAGAGCGGCCAGAGAGTGCTCGCGGATCTGCGGTTTAAGAAGATGCACACTCCGGTGCTGATTCTTACCGCGCAAGAAGGCAAGGAGTCAACCATTGAATTGTTGAACTCCGGCGCGGATGATTATCTGAGCAAGCCGTTTAACCTGGGCGAGCTGCTTGCGAGGGTAAAAGCGCTGATCCGCCGGGCGAAGGGTGTTTCGACTTCGGTGCTGAAGGTGGCTGACGTGGAGCTGAATACGCTGCAACAGACTGTGGTGCGGAACGGGGTGACGATCGATCTTTCGCCTACGGAATATCGGGTGCTCGAATATCTGATTCACCGGCCGCGCGCGATTGTTTCAAAGCAGGAGCTGCTGGAGCACCTGTATGACTTTGAGTGGGAGCACCATTCGAATGTGATCGAGGCGCATGTGTCGAATCTGCGGCGGAAGCTGAATATTGAGGGGGCGGAGCCGCTGATCGAGACGTTGCGGTACAGGGGTTACAGGCTGCGAGAGGGTACGAGTGCGGCATGAGCGGGACGATTTCGATTACAAAGCGGCTGGTGGGGATGGTGCTGGGGTTGGAGCTATTGTCGTCGGTCGCGCTGATCGTAGCGATTGGGTTTCATGAGCGGCATATTCAGGGAAAGGCGTTCGATGCAGCGCTGATGGGGATGGCGCAGTCGGTAATGGGCGCGGTGCAGGATGCGGATGATGTGGGCGACAATGTGTTACTGGATCTACGCGGGGTTCGACTCGACAGGGGCGCCATCTTTCGGGTTGAGGACGACAAGGGCAGGGTGCTGGGATCATCGGGGGTAATCCCAGAGTTAAAGAGCGTGCCCTGGGGGTCGCCAGATTTTCGGCAGGGTTCGGTGGATGGGCGGAGCTATCGGTTTGTGATGCTGCATGGGGTGAGGATTATTGACCCGGGCACCCCTGGTGGGGGTACGAGCCACGCAGTTACGGTGACCTACGGAATTCCAAATGGGCGGGTGTGGCACGAGACGCTGGAGGCGACGAGGTTCTTTGCGCTGGCGACATTGGTGCTGCTGGGCGCGACGGCGATGGTGATGGTGTGGCTGGTGAGAAGGCAGCTGTCCCCACTACACGAGCTGGCAAGAGCGGCGGAGGAGATTAATTCGAACGACTGGAGCTTCAGCCCGCCGCTGATCGCGAAGAGGACGGTTGAGTTGAGGCCGTTGATTGCGGCTCTGGATGCGGCGCTGGCGCGGCTGCGGAGATCGTTCGAGCAGCAGAAGAGATTTACGAATGATGCGGCGCACGAACTAAAGACGGATTTGGCCATTGTGAAGTCGTCGATTCAGTTGATGACGATGCGGCGGCGCACCGTGGAGCAGTATGAGCAGGGGCTGGCGCTGAGCCTGGATGACTTCACGCGGCTGGAGCTGACGGTGCAAAGGCTGCTGACGCTGGCTCGGCTGGAGCAGCCGGAGCCGCGGCCGGAAGAGAAGAATAGAGCGCAGCCGACCTCGTCATTGCGCGATGCGGTGGAGGAGGCGATGATGCAGAATCGGCCGCTGGCGGAGCTGAATGGGATCGAGGTTGGGTTCGAGCCGCAGATACCGAGCGATGCGCAAGTTGGCATCGACCGGCGGGATGCCGTGCTGCTGTGTAGCAATGTTCTGCATAACGCGCTTCAGCATAGCCGGGAGCGCGGCACAGTGGATATTGGGTTGAAGGTCGAGGGGCAGGCTGTACGGCTGACGATACGAGATCGCGGCGAGGGGATCGCCGACGAGGATCTACGGTACATCTTCGAGCCGTTTTATCGGGGAGATCCTTCGCGGAGCAGGAAGAGCGGCGGGACGGGGCTGGGACTCTCGATCTGCAAGGCGATCTGTGACAGGTCAGGGGGCACGATTGAAGTGGTGAACCATCCTGGCGGCGGTGCGCTGGTGACTGTGAGCCTCCCGGTGGTGGCGGCGGAGAGGCGCCTTTCAGCTTCGATTAAGGCGGAGTAGGGAGACTTGGAGAACCGGCGATGTGAGGCCGAGTATGTTTTCCAAGGAGTTTGAATATGCGTCTATACCGCGTTGCAACAACCGCGGCATTCCTTTCGGTTGCAGCTGCAGGGGCTGCTCAGAACTATCGCGTTGTGGACCATTGGAAGATAGGCGGCACGGGCGGCTGGGACTATCTGTTGAGCGATGATGCCGCCAACAGGCTTTACGTGACGCACAACTCAAAGGTTGAGGTGCTGGACACGAGCACGGGCAAGCTGGTGGGCGCGGTGACGGGATTGAAGAGCACGCATGGCGTGGCTCTGAATTCAGATGGCAAGACGGGATACATCAGCGACGGCGCCGGGAATGCGATTGTCGTCTTCAACCGTGCGGATCTTTCGGTTACAGCAACGGTTCCGGCGGGCACCAATCCAGATGGAATTACTTTCGAGCCGGCAACGAAGACGGTGTGGGCATTCAATGGACGCAGCAAGAACGTCTCGGTGATGGACACGGGTACGAACACAATCGTCGATACGATTGCGCTGCCCGGCAAGCCGGAGTTCCCGCAGGCCGATGAACGTGGTTCGATGTTCGTGAATATTGAGGACAAGAATGAAATTATCAAGTTTGATGCGAAGAGTCGGAAGGCAATTGCAACCTGGCCTTTGGAGGGCTGCGATTCGCCGTCGGGTATGGCAATCGATCGCGTGGGGCACCGGCTTTTCTCGGTATGCGACGGTGGAAAGATGGCCATCGTCAACTACGAGACGGGAAAATTGCTGGGGCTCGCATCGATTGGCACCTCCCCTGATGCTGCGGGGTTCGATCCGAAGCATGGAGTGGTCCTCTCATCGAATGGCGGCGATGGGACACTGACTATTGTCGACGCAACGAAGCCGGTCTTTCCTACGTTACAGACGCTTAGGACAGCGACGGCTGCGCGGACGATGGCCCTGGATGTGGCGACCGGACGCGTCTACGTTGTCACTGCTCAGTTTGGACCAGCGCCTGCACCGACAGAAGCGATGCCGCGTCCGCGTCCTACAGTGTTGCCGGATAGTTTTGAGGTGATCGTCGTCGAGCGATAAAAGATTCAATTGCAATCGAGGGCCTGCGACTTGACGGTCGCGGGCCCTTTTTATGCTATTTAAGTTTTGGTGCGCGTGAGCAGGTAGTAGATTACCGGCGTGACGATCAAGCTGAGCACCATCGAGATGACGAGGCCGCCGACCACCGCGATGGCTAGCGGCTGCAGCATCTGCGAGCCGGCTCCGATACCGAAGGCAAGCGGCAACATGCCGCAGATGGCAGCGGCGGCGGTCATGAGGATAGGCCGGAGACGGCGCTGGGCGGCAAGGATCATCGCGTCGCCGGGGGACATGTTCTCACGGCGGTACCGCTCATCTGCGTCGAGGAGGAGAATGCCGTTTTTGGCGACGATACCGACGACCATGATGAGGCCCATAAAGGATGCGACGTTGAAGGTGGTCCCGGTGATAAGAAGAGCAAAAACAACGCCGGCGACGGAGAGGACGGACGAGGCGAGGATGGCTATGGGCGCGTAGAAGTTGCGGAACTCAGCGAGGAGAACGCCGAAGACAAGCGCAAGGGACAGCAGGAAAACACGGAAGAGTTCGCGAAAGGATTGCTGCTGCTCCTGGTAAGTACCGCCGTACTCGATGCGGACGGAGGGCGGGAGGTGCATGGACTCGATGACCTTTTGGACTTTGGCGACGCCGGTTCCCGTGTCGGAGCCTTCGAGCCGGGCGGTGACAGTAATGAGCTGTTGGAGGTTTTCGCGCTTGATCTCGTTCTGCGGCGGAAGTTGGGTAATCGTGGCGAGAGAGCCGAGATTGGCGAGCTTGCCGGTGGCGCTGTTGAAGACGGTGTTCTCGATGGTGTCGAGGGATTGACGGGTCTCGTCGCCAAGGCGGACGCGGACGGTGTAGGGGCGGCCGTTGGCGATGAGAGGCTGGTTAGCGGTGACACCGTCAAGGATAGACGTGGCGTTTTCGGCAATCTCAGTGGGGGTGAAGCCGAGGCGGCTGGCAATGCTGGGATTTACCTGGAAGTTGGTGGCCGGGCCGCTGATGGTGTTGTCGACGCCGTTCTGAACGTCGACGACGCCGCCGATCTTACTTATGGCGTCGCCGATACGCGGGCCGAGGGTGGCGAGCAGGGCTGGGTCGTTAGCGAAGACCTTGATCTGGATGGGCTCGGGGGCGTTGGAGAGGTCGCCGATATTGTCTTGCAGGACCTGAGTGAACTCGATATCGAGTTCGGGCTCAGTTTTCTTGATTTTGGCGCGAGCGTCGGCGATGACCTCGTCGATGTCGCGGTCGCGCTTTCCTTTCAGCCGCACGGTGAAGTCGCCATAATTAGCCTCGGTGACGGCAGCGAACCCCATCTGCAGGCCGGTGCGGCGAGAGGTGGCGTCGACCTCGGGCAGCGAATGGAGGATGTGCTCGATGTGGTCAAGCACGCGATTGGTTTCGGTGAGGGAACTACCGGCAGGCATGGTGTAGTCGAGGATGAAGCCGCCCTCGTCCATCTCGGGCAGCAGGTCGGAGCCGAGGTGCTGATAGCTGAACCAGCACCCGGCCACGAGGAGCACGCAGATGCCTAAAAGGGCGCGAGGATGCTCGAGCGACCAGGAGAGGCCGCTTTGATGCCAGCTTAGGATCTTCGTCATGAAGCGGCCGTGCTCTGCGTGCCTGCTGGCCCTTTCGGACTCGCTTTCGCGGCGCTCTTTCAGAAAGACGAGGCTAAGGGCGGGAGTCCAGGTAACGGCGAGGAGAAGCGAAGTGAGGAGCGCGACCGTCATGGTGACGGCAAGGGCGCGAAAGAAGCTGCCTGTTACTCCGGTGACAGAGATGAGCGGGAGGAAGACGACGACCGGAGTGATGGTTGAGCCGACGAGTGGGACGGCGATCTCGTGGAGGGCTGCTCGAGTGGCGTTGACGCGGGACTCGCCGTGGTCGCGGTGTAGGACGATGTTTTCGACGACGACGATGGCATCGTCGATGACGAGGCCGATGGCTGCCGCGAGACCGCCAAGAGTCATGAGGTTGAAGCTTTCGCCGATCGCCCAAAGAAAGAGGACTGTGATGGCGACGGTGACGGGGATGACGAGCCCGGCAACGAGCGAAGAGGTCCAGTCGCCGAGGAAGAGAAAGAGGATGATGCAGGCGAGGACCAGGCCTATGAGGATGGCATCGCGAACGCTTGTAATGCTCTCACGCACAATGGTCGACTGGTCGTAGAAAGGAGCGAGTGTGACGCCGGCGGGGAGCGTTTTGCGGAGCTGGTCGATCTGCGCGGCGACGGCGTCGGCGACGGCAACGGTATTGCTGGACGGCTGGCGCGCGATGTTTAGCAGGACCGCCGGTTGGCCGTTGGATGTGACATTGGTGTAG
>Ga0210388_10003166_pt1 | contig 12864 bp, 13 predicted proteins | sample IncBWC19OmetaG_FD_155485 | JGI IMG/M metagenome (GOLD analysis project Ga0210388, IMG submission 155485) | Forest soil microbial communities from Barre Woods Harvard Forest LTER site, Petersham, Massachusetts, United States - Inc-BW-C-19-O ... | reverse complement strand
GCATCAGCTTGCCAGCGCCCCCACCACGCCTGCCATCAGCCCCTGGGGGACAGCCGTCACCGCTCCGCGCGACGGACTCGCCACCAGATCGCGCACATGCAATCCAAAATCCTGCAGAACATCGCCCGTCGGTTCGCCCATCAGCCGCGTAAACTCCCGCGCCCCGCCCGGTCCGACATAATTCAATACCTTCGGCTGGATCTTCAGCGTGTCCTCGAAATAAGCCATGGCCACGGAAACTGTCTTGGCCAGCTCCTCATGATGCCACTCGTCGCTGACCGGCAACTCCAGCGTCCGGTGCAGCAGCAGCTCATCGCCCTGCGTGATCACCGTGGTCAGCGAATGCCCGTTCCGGTTGATCACCAGCGAAGCTCCCTCGGCGGGCAGAGTCGCCAGTGCGGCCAGGGTCGACGGCAACACCACGCCCGGCTCGTATCCGGCCGCCCGCACCGCGCTCTCGTACTCCGCGCGGACCACCGCCGGCATCACCGTCGCCACCACTCGCATCTGGTTCTGTTCCGAATTCTGCCGGCGCATCACCTGGTAGCTCACCGCCGCGTCCTCGACATCGAACGGAGCCAGCTTCTTCAGCCGGAAGCGCACAATTGGCAGCGCCTCCTGCACTTTCGCTGGAAGCGTATCGAAGTCCATCAGCAGCACCCGTACTGCTGCGTCCGGAACCACCAGCGTAAGCTGCTTGTCGCGCCCCGCAACCTCATCCAGAGCCTTGCGCAATGCAGCAACCACCAGCGGCTGGTCGAGAAAATTCAGCGCCGGATCTTCCGCCGTCGGCAGCCCCGGCCTCACGATCCCTGGCGGCAGCGCGGCAAAGGACATCAGCGCCTCCGCTTCCTGGCCGCGCCCCTCGCTCTGCCGCGCCGCAATCACTCCCTCGGGCGTGATCTCGCACGCCAGCCGGGGCCGCAGGCTCGTCTTCGGAGCAAGAAAGCGAAACGAAATAGCCACTTAGCGCGATGCCTCGATAAACGTAACTTTGTTGATCTCTTTCAGAGTCGTCTGTCCACGCCGCACCCGGTCGATCGCCGACTCGCGCAGGAACTGCATGCCTTCCTGCTGCGCCAGCCTGCGCACCTCCGAGGCCGGCTTCTTTTCAAGAATGATTTCCCGGATTGGATCGGTCAGGTCCAGCAGTTCGTGGATCGCCGTACGTCCGCGATACCCTGTTCCGCCGCATTCGATGCAGCCCGCGCCCTCGCGAAAATCGAAGTCCCGCCACTCATCCGGATTCAATGCGCTCGCCACCAGTGTCTCGTCATCGTAACGCACCGTATGCCCGCAGTATTCACAGATCGTGCGCACCAGCCGCTGCGCCAGGATGCAGTTCAGCGCCGAAACAAAGTTATAAGCCTCGACGCCCATATTCAGGAAGCGTCCCAGCACGTCGACCACGTTATTCGCGTGCACGGTGGTAAACACCAGGTGGCCGGTCAGCGCCGAGTTGATCGCAATCTGCGCTGTCTCCTGGTCGCGGATCTCGCCGACCAGGATCTTGTCCGGGTCGTGGCGCAGAATCGAGCGCAATCCGCGGGCAAACGTCAGCCCCTTCTTCTCGTTCACCGGAATCTGCGTGATGCCGCGGATTTGGTACTCGACCGGGTCTTCGATGGTGATGATCTTGTCTTCGTCGCTCTTGATCTCGTTCAGAGCCGCATACAGGGTCGTCGTTTTGCCCGAACCGGTCGGCCCCGTCACCAGAACCATTCCATATGGTTCGCGGATATACCTGCGGAAGCGCCGCAGGTCGTCCTCATGAAACCCGACCACATCCAGCGTGAGCTTGTGGAACTTCTCGCTCATCGACTCCTTGTCCAGCACGCGGAGCACGGCATTTTCGCCATGCACGGTCGGCATGATGGAGACGCGGAAGTCGATAAGGCGGCCCTTGTACCGGACACGAAAACGTCCGTCCTGCGGGACGCGCCGCTCGGCAATGTCCAATTCGCTCATGACCTTGATACGCGACAGGATGGTCGAATGATGCTCGCGCGCAATCGGGGCCATCGCCGCCTGCAGCACGCCGTCGATGCGGTACTTCACGTGCAGCGAGTCGTCGTAAGTCTCGATGTGAATATCCGATGCCCGCCGCTCCAGAGCCGTAAAGATGGTCGTATCCACCAGCCGGATGATGGGGCTGATGTCCTCTTCCGACGTCAGCTTCTCGATCGAGATGTTCTCGTCCTGGTTGTCCTCCGACGAGATCACGTCGAAGGTCAGTCCCTCCGAAGCCTCATCCAGGACGCGCTGCGACTGCTCCGTCTTCTTCAGAAGATCGGTGATCTGCGTCAGCGTCGCCACCCGCGTCGTAATCCGGTGCCCCAGCAGACCGGCGATCTCGTCCAGCAGCATCAGCTTGCTGGGATCGCTGACGGCGATGGTCAGCCGGCTCTCGTCCTGCTCCAGCGGGACGAAGTTGTACCGGAACATCATGTCCACCGGAACCGTCTTGAACAGCTCATGCTGAATGCGGAAGTTCTTCAGATCCACAAACTCGCAGCGATACCGCAGCGCCAGCGCCTGGGCCTGCGCTATCTCGTCCTGTCCCGTCGGTAACGTAAAAACCGGTGCCTGTGCCATAAATCTTTACTCCAATTCAACCAACTCTATCGCCACTCCGCCCAGCTCCCTCCAGCCTCGTCATCCCGAGCGAAGCCGAGGGACCTGCGGTTTGCCAGTCGTGCCGCGGTGCCCATCACTTCACACCATTGGCAGAGAACGGCCAGTCCCTAGTGAGCGAAGTTATTCGCGTTCCCCAGCGAGAATATCGGCAGATACAACGCAATCAGAATCACCACCACCACCACACCCATCACAATCAAAATTGCAGGCTCGATCAGCGCCAGCGAGGCGGTCAGCGCTGTCTGCACGTCCTCTTCGAAAAACTCCGCGACCGAATTCAGCATCTGCGGCAGCGCGCCCGTCGACTCGCCCACCTCGATCATCTCGACCGAAAGATCCGGAAAGACCCCGGTCTCCTCCAGGCTGGTCGACAGTCCCTTTCCCTCGCGCACACTGCCCACCGAAGAAAAGACGGCTTTCGCAATCCGTTTGCTCGCAATTGACCGCGCCGCCGTCTCCAGCGACGGCACCAGCGGCAATCCGCCCGAGAGCAGCGTCGAAAGCGTGCGTGAAAACAGCGCCACCTGGTACTTGATCCAGATATTCCCGAAGACCGGCAGCTTGATGCGCAATCCGTCAATCTGGTCCGCGCCCCGTTCCGTCCTGCTCCACCGGTAGATCAGAAACGCAATCAGAGCCACGATCGGCAGCACATAGAAAATGTAGTGCTGCGCGCCGTTCCCCAGCTTCAGAAGCAGCAGCGTCAGCCCTGGCAGATTCGTGCCAAGCTGGTCATACAGCGTCGCGAATCGAGGCACCACGAAGGTGATCAGGAAGACGAACAGGCCACAGACCAGGGTGATCAGCAGCGCCGGATAAATCAGCGATGCGGTCAGCTTTTTGCGGAAGGTCAGCGAAATCCGCTGAAACGACAGAAACCGCCCCAGAACCTCTTCCAGATTACCGCTTCGCTCACCGGCCAGCAGCGTCGTCGTGTAGATCACCGGAAAACCGCCCTGAGCCTCGAACGCCGCCGAAATCGACTCGCCCGTCCGCACCCGGGCTGCCACATTCTGCAGCTGCCCGGCAAAGGCCGAGTTCTTCTGGCTCTTGGCCAGCATCTCGAGCGATCCCAGAATCGGCAGTCCGGCCCGGATCAGCGTCAGAAACTGCTGGTTGAAGATGATGAACGTCTCCAGCTTTGCCTTGCGCCGGCTACCCGTAAGTCCTTTTGGTTTAACCGAGTAGACATAATAACCGGCATGGGAGAAGCGCTGGCGCAGCTCTTCGGCGGAGGCCGCCGACTGCACCTGCTCCTGCACACGGCCGCGCTCGTCGGCCAGCTTGATGACAAATTCAGCCATTTGGACGCTATCTAAAGGGTACCAGTTCCAGCAGACGATAGACGCGGCGACCACTCGAACCGTTCAAGCCACGCTGAATACAAATTTCCCTAAAAGAAAAAGGAGTTGTTCCGTACCAGAACGGACCCACGGTGAGAAAAAGAACGCTTTCCCGAGTCAAGCCGGACATCTGCGAACCAAAGAGAGTGTCATCCCGAGCGAAGCCGAGGGACCTGCTGTTTTCCTCCCTCGTCGACAAATCCCCCAAAATGCGCCGCTTTTCGCCCCAAGAGTAGAAGATCACTACGGCCGCTTCAACCGACCCTCATCGAGCTTGGCAATCCGCCCCTTCGGCCCAACCACCCAGGGAAGGCTCAAGGCATTCCAGTTCCCATTATCCAGCGCAGACCACGTCTTCCCATTGTCATAGCTGATGTCGGACCCGTTGGTCCCAACCGCGATCCAAGCCTTTGCCTCCGCATCCCACGCCGCCGCTGAACGGTAGCCATGCGGAGGCTTCTCCGCCGCTGTCCACGTCTTGCCGCCATCCGCAGACCAGGCTGCCGTCCCGGCGGATTCATTCGGCTTCTGGTAATCGCCGCCGACGGCCATGCCATGCTGGTCATCGCGGAACGCAATCGAGAAGAGCCCCGAGGACGCATTTCCGCTAGCCAGCGGCACCGCAGCAGTCTGCCAATCGGTCCAGGGAATGCCACACGACCCAGAAAATCTGTCGATAGCTCCGCTGCAAAGCGCGGCGGGCACAACCCAGGGAGAAAACGCCCTGCGCAGAACACGGTTGCGGCTGGTGCCGATCCAGAGCCGGCCGTCGCGGGCAGCTATCGATGTGTTGCTCGCGGCAAAAAATGCTTCCCCATCCAGAGGCTGCAGATTCTTTCCGGGGTGCCCATCCTCCGGATCGGTTACCGGCGCCCACGTCTTTCCTTGATCCGCCGTCACTCGGATTCGAAAGATGAAATAGCCCCCTTCGACAGGATTAATGTGGACGTCGCCGTGCGCGGGATCGCCAAGCACCATCCCATGCTCCCGATCGATAAAGAACAGCGCATCGTAGAAGCCATCCTTTTCCGGATTCGTAAAGAGAAGAGTCCAGTGCGAGCACCCATCGGTAGTCTTGTAAAGCCGTGACAGATCCCCGGGCCCCGAAGACATGATCACGGCCGTATCCGCATCCCACGCCCAGATGCCTCGGAAATCCAGCTTCTCCGCTCCCGGAGGCATCGCACAGCTCTGCCACATGTACCCGCTGTCTTCGGTGCGCAGAACGGTCCCATCGGTGCCGCTCGCCCAGACTACTCCGCCGCCGACGGAACGAATCCCGCGAAATGCAGCCGCCGACCCGCTCGACTGCATCACCCACGGCCCGGACGTCACATCCTGCCCGATCAGGATGTGAGGGATCCCACAAATCAAGGCCGCAACAGTAAGACCTCGACACACTTGCAGGGCCGTTCGGCAAAAGGAGGGAATTGCCATTCAGGTTTCATCCTAGTTGAAAGGAAAGCGACCAACGAAGCGTCGTTTACAGAGATGGCGCCGAAGGCGCGTATGCCTAAACAGCCTGCCCTGAGCGAAGTCGAAGGGGCGAGTCCCTAGACCGGAGGCATCCCGTTCACGATCTTCACGCCGGCCGGAGGATCGAACACGAAGCTCGTATCCGGAGCCGGCACATTCCCCGCCTCGCCGGAGAAGCTGAAGGTATTGATGATCCCATCCGTCTCCTCGACCCGCATTGACCGGATCACGCCATCCGCCGAAGCCGTCACGCTGAACAAGGCTACGCGCTTCTCCAGCCCCCTCGGAATCCCCGTCAGCGTATAAGCCCCATCCGCGGCTGGAGAGATCGCAATGCTGTTCAGTTCCTTCACCAGCTGCGTGTGCCCCAGCAAGAGGCGCAGCGGAGAGCGCATGTCGTCCAGCTGCTTCACCGGAACCCGCTGCACCTCGGTGTTGCCCTGCGAATAGAAATATCCGTTATGTCCGTCGAGGATGAACAGCTTTCCATCCGGCTGCGTATATGTCCACCGCATGCGGCCCGGCTTCTTCAGCAGCAGCACGCCCGCCTCATGCCGGTTCATGCCCATGCCCGCGTAGGTCTGCACAAAGTGCACCTCCAGCGAGTGCAGCGAATTGTAATGATGATCGATGCGGTCGGCCAGAACATCAGGCGTGAGATCCGGCGCAGAAGCCTGCGCCGAAGCGACAAAGATTGTTAGAAGAATCAGGGAAGGGAAGGCCCGCCCGAGCAAGAGAAGAGAAGAGAATCTGCGCACAGAGCCCGCTTACTGCAGAGCAACCGTGCAGCTTGTGCCGCCCGTGGGATCCTTTCGAACCTCACCCTGCTGGTCGATGCAGAATCCGCTATGGCCCGTCTTGCCCACTGCCTGCGGAACCGCGTGTGCCTCATAGCCCGTGTACATGTCCTGATTGTTCACCGTGACCTTGGTGCAGTTCACGATGCTGAAGGTGTACCCGCTCTTTTGTCCGCCAGCCAGATCGCCCTGCAGCAGTTGCGCCGACTGCGGCGTAGGCGCGCCCGTCTTGGGGTCGCCGCCCAGCGTCGGCAGCGCGCACGCAAAGCCGTTCGCGGGATACGTCGTCTGGTACTGAATCTGCGCCTGGTAAATGGCGCGCAGCGACTGGATCGCCGACGTCTCATTTGCCTGCATCTTCATGCCGGCAAAATTAGGAATCGCGATCAGCATGAGGATCAGCATGATGGAGATCACGATCAGCAGTTCCATGAGCGTGAAACCTGCTTCAGAAGTTGAGCCGGAGCGCCGTGAGCGGGCCCGATACCAGGCAAGGCTGCGAACAATCGATAGCTTCATAATTCAATCCTTGGGGAGATCGCCAGGCAACCTCGCCAAACGCAATCCTAATGGATGAAGACGCAGGAATCCAAGCAAGCGCTCGAAATCCAAGCAAGCGCTCGAAAGAAGAGGGATTAGCGATTAGATTAGTAATTAGCGATTAGCCATTCGTCGGATGCTGAAAACTAATTGCTGAAAGCTAATCCCTAATCGCTAATCCCTGCCTTTTAACACACCAGCTGGTTGCGCGTGACCTTCAGCCCATCCAGGCGTCCCAGCAAAGTCACCGCCACCACGTCTGGCTGGAACAGCGTATTCGCCATCGCCATCACCTGCTCGTCGGTCACCTGCTCCACCTTGTCCAGAATCTCCTGGAGCCCGAAGAAGTAGTTGAAGTACATCTGCTGGCGCGCCAGGTTCGACATCCGCGACATCGAGCTCTCCAGCGACAGCAGCAGGTTCCCCTTGAGCTGATCCTTCGCCCGGCGCAGCTCATCTGCGGCCAGCGGCTCGTTCTTCAGCTTGCCGAACTCCGCCATCACCAGGTCGATCACCTGCAGTGCCTTGTCCGAGGAAGTCCCCGCATACACGCACAACGATCCCGTATCGCGATAAGGATTCAGATCGCTGTAAATTGCATACGCCAGCCCACGCTCCTCGCGGACCGTCTGAAACAGACGCGAGCTCATCCCGCCGCCCAGCACCGTGTTCAGCACCAGCGTCACATAGCGTGACTCATCGGCCACCGGAGGCGAAGGCACGCCCAGGCAAAGCTGCACCTGCTCCAGAGATTTCTTGTTCCGCAGGTTGATCCGTGCCGCCGTCTTCGGAGCAGCTTCGGTATACGCACACTGTCCCGCCGGCAGCGATTCGAAGCGCCGCGTTACCTGCTCGACAAATGCATCGTGCTCGATATTGCCGGCGGCCGAGAAAACCATGTTCCCGCCCAGAAAACGCGATCCGTAGAAGTCGAACAGCGTCTCGCGCTCGAACTTCCGCACCGTCTCCTTGGTTCCCAGAATCGGCTTGCCCAGCGGATGGTCCTTCCAGAAATTCTGCGTAAAGATCTCGTGGACCAAATAATCCGGATTGTCCTCATCCATCTTGATCTCTTCCAAAATCACTCCGCGCTCGCGGTTGATCTCGTCGGCGGCGAACACCGGATTCAGAACCAGGTCCGACAGCACTTCAAGCGCTGTAGGGACGTGCTCGTCCAGCACCTTCATGTTGAAGCAGACCGTCTCTTTGCCCGTAAAGGCATCGAGATTTCCTCCAATCGCGTCGACCTCGCGCGCAATCAGTTGCGCCGACCGCGACTTCGTGCCTTTGAAAACCATGTGCTCCACGAAGTGCGAAATTCCATTCACCTCGGGCAGCTCATGCCGCGATCCCGCGCGGATCCACACTCCCATCGCCACGGATCGGATATGGTCCATCTTTTCGGTAAGGATTGTGAGTCCGTTAGGCAGGATGGTGCGGCGTATATTTCTTTCTTTATTCATGATGTTTCGCGCCCTTTCTATGGGCATTTCTCAGGGGAGATTTACCTGCGGCGAATGTGGCCGGTCTCCGATCTCGTCTGCGGATGGAACCCTCGGCGGCCTTCTAAATGCGCTATGCTGACACCACGGAATGGATACTGCGATGGCGTCAGGCAGGGAAAAAGTTATCTCTATTTTAGACGCTTCAGCCGTCCTTCCGATTCGACCTCCTGTCCGCCCCCTGTTCGGCCTTAAGAATGAGCAGCTTAGCGAATTAGCCGCGGAGCTGGCCGTCCCCGCCTACCGCGCCCGCCAGCTCGCACAGGCCCTCTATCGCGACTGGGCGGCTACCCTCGACGACATCACCACTCTGCCCCAATCCCTGCGCGAAAAGCTCACGCGGGCCGGATACTCCATCGCTCTTCCCGAAATCGCAGAGACCTTCAAGTCAATCGACGGAACCGAACGATACCTTATCGCCACAGCGGATGGCCAGACCGTGGAAACCGTGTGGATGCCCGAAGGCGACGACGGCGAGGAAGGCGACGGCTCCGATGCTGGAGACGAAGAAGCGAGCGGTCATCACGATGCGACCATCTGCGTGTCGAGCCAGATCGGCTGCGCCGTCAACTGCCAGTTCTGCCTGACGGCGAAGCTCGGCATCATCCGCAATCTCACCGCCGGAGAAATCGCCGGGCAGGTCGTCACCGTCCTCAAGCGCCACAACGCCCGCATCGGGCGCGACCGCATCAATCTCGTCTTCATGGGGATGGGCGAGCCCTTCCTCAACTACGACGCCTTCATGGACGCCGTCCGCCTGCTCGTCGACGAAGTCTGCATCGCCGAATCGCGCATGACCGTCTCTACCTCCGGCATCGTTCCCGGCATCGAGCGCTTCGCCGCTGAACCCGTCCGCCCCAAGCTCGCCATCTCGCTCAACGCCTCCAACGACAAAGTCCGCGAAGAGATCATGCCCATCACCCGCAAATGGGACATCGGCGATCTCATGGACGCGGTCCGCAAACTCCCACTGCGCCCCCGTGAGCGCGTGACCTTCGAATATGTATTGTTAGGCGGAGTCAACGACCAGCCAAAGCACGCAGCAGAAGTGGTCAGGCTCATCCGCCGCGCGAATCTTCCGGCCAAGGTAAACCTCATTGCCTGGAACCCCGGCCCCGGCATCCCCTACGCCATGCCCAGCGCCGAAGATGTAACCCGCTTCCAGCAACACCTCATCGACAACGGAATCCCCGCCTTCATCCGCCGTCCGCGAGGCCGCGACATCTACGCCGCCTGCGGCCAGCTCAAACAGACCGTCGAAGTCTAGCGACCGCGTAAAAGATGTCATCCTGACCGAAGCCGAAAGCCTGTCCTGAGCTTGCCGAAGGGGACCTGCTGTTTAGCGGCCGGTCGCCGCCACAAAATAAAACGATGTCATCCTGAGCGAAGTCCGCAAAGCGGACGCAGTCGAAGGACCTGTGTTTCCACGGCCCGCACCACCACAATGCTGGTGAGCCAATAGAAAAGGCATCCACCCGAAAAAATCCCTGAAACGAATTCCACCCGACAATCACTACTCCATCGTCCGTGCACCGCACGGACAGGAGAGAAAACTTCCATGGCCACACTCGCAAAACCCAAGCCCGCGTCATCCACCGACCACGTCCAGCGCTTCGAGAAAAAGCTTCATGCCGTCAGGCAGGCTGTCGCCGCTCTGCCCGGCGAGCAGTACCACACCGATCTTCTGACCATCATTCATCGTCCCGGCTGGACCACCATTGCCGAAGGACTCTTCTTCGAAGCTCTCGTCGATTCGATGCTGGCCCACACACAGCACCTCGCACAGCTCCACCAGCAGCTGAAGGCCGCCTCCGAAGCGGTGTAGGGAAAGCAACCGGACGCCAGTCCTGCCGAAGGCGCCAGTGCCTGACGGCCATCCCTCAGCGAAGCAGAAGGGCCAGTTCCAAAGCGTCCCAGGTCTGGATTCTCAGACCTGGGCGCAACCCGCAATGCATTTCAAAAAGAGATGTCATCCTTCGCGAAGTCGAGAGCCTGCCCTGAGCTTGCCGAAGGGATCTGCGTTTTCGTTTTGGCGGGAAGATCAGCGTGGTGGCCCGCTCTCATCGGAGAAATTAGCGGGCCACCGGAGCGAGTGTCAGGCGCGAGCCTTGGACTCGGCCTTACGGGATTCGGCTTTCGTTGCGTGAGATTGTGCTTGGGGCTGCTGCGCTGCCGCGCCGCTGCCCAGCTGCTCCATCAGTGACATGACATTCCAGTGTCCCCATTGTTCGGCGATCTTTCCGCCTTCAATGCGGCAGATTGTGGTTCCCGAAACGCTCGCCTTCTTATTGGTTGGAGGCATTCCCATGAATGCACCCTTGTGCGTGCCATTGGCTGTCCAGTGAACGACGACCTCGTCGCGCTCAGAAATCGTGTCATCGATAGTGAATTTCAGATCCGGAAAGCCGCGGCGGCAGGTTTCGATGTGGTTGCGGAGATTGTCGGCTCCCGAGGTAAGGTGCGGAAAGACCGGGTCATGGAGACGGCAGTTAGCAGCGACAAGTTCCGAGACGGTGTTAAGTTTTCCCTGAGACCAACACTCGTCCATGAAGCGGTGAACAATTTCCTTGTTCCCGCCCGATTTTGCATTATGCGAGGGCATATGGAAACCCTCCCTTCTATGGCCCGGAATTATATGCCCCGCGTCGCAGATGTCGAGGCACACCGCAAACTGAATTATCGATCCATCCCACCAAACATGCTCGTTCGAAAAAACGGCGTCGAGCGACCGGAGGGAGCGAGCACAAAAACTGGCGCCGAAGGCGCGTGCGCCTGGACGGCGAGTCCCCGAAGGCGCGTATGCCTGGACAGCCTGCCCTGAGCGAAGCCGAAGGGGCTAGTCCTCCAGGAAGATTTTTTCGATGGAGCTTTCGAACAGCCGGGCAATCTTGAACGCCAGCGGCAGACTGGGATCGAACTTTCCCGTCTCGATCGCATTCACGCTCTGCCGCGACACCTCCAGCCGCTCGGCCAGCTCCGCCTGGCTCCAGTTGCGCTCTGCACGCAGCACGCGCAGCCGGTTCTTCACTCGTATCTCCGCGCCATCAGCCGCAGCGCAATCGCCGCTGCCACGCAGAAGACGTCGATATTCAGCATCTGTAGCAGGCCGTTCGCCCGCGACGACCCGGCATACTCGGCCAGATACGAATAGACGGTATCCGTCATCATGGTCACGGCAAATCCCCAGAGTATGGATTTCATCACCAGCATGCGGACAAACTCATCCGTCTCCCGCGCCAGGTACCGGCCAACGATGAAGATCAGAACCCCCACGGGAATCGCCGCCAGCACTCCCAACCCAACGATCCCGGCACGCGAAGGATGCAAACGCTCCATCGCGTCATGGACCGCCATCGTAATTCCAGCCGTCACCGCCAGCACCCCACCAAAGCCCGCCAAAGACCGTCGCTGCAATGGACTCAAGTTCTTCTTGCAAAGCAAAGCCATGAAAAGTGTCCTTTCCTAAAAGACAAGGAAACATTACATTTCCAAATTGGAAATGTCAAGCGAACTTGTCTTAATTTTTCCATCAAAAGGTGGAGAGAGCCGCCCATCTCAGGGTGGAAGACACCGCCTCGCGCAGTTTCTAAAGTAAGTGGGAGCAACGGAACACTCTGACAGGGCTCGATTTACCCCGGAAATAAGAGAGGCGCAAATGATCCGCAGACGATTTCTTCAACTAGCGACCATGGCAAGCGCCGTTGCCACCGTCCCTCTGAAAGCCATGGCGACAGAGGCGACCCGCACCGTCGTCTATCGCGTGAAGGGGTTCAGTTGCATTACCTGCGCAACAGGCCTGGACACGATGCTCGGTCAGCAGAAGGGGATTGCATCCAGCCACTCTACCTATCCCGAAGGCAAAGTGACGGTCGTCTTCGACCCCACCCGAACGACCGAACAGGCTATTGTCGCCTTCATCAGCGATCTGGGCTTTACGGTCGAAGGCGAATCCAAGATCGGCGAATAAGGAGCGCAACCAGAGTCATGCATCAGAAGAGCGACTACGCGCAGTTGGCCTCCACTCTCTCGGCGTGTCTGCATCTCGCCCAGCCGCCGGTCGCGGTCTCCTTCGCTGAATCTGCCCCCGCTGGCGTTTCCACGCACACCGGCCGCGTTCCCGCCGGCTGCAGATTCTGGGAAGACGCCGCCGGCGGAGCCTTTGCGACCTCCTCAGCCGATCACGGCCTCTGCGCCATCGGAGTTCATACCCACAACCTCGAGCCGTTTCCCGCCCAGCAGGCCGATCTGATGGACGCTCTCAAGGTCTTCGCCGACCTCGATTATGTGAGGCCTGAAGATCTCGCCGCGATTCCGGTTCTGCAGTCGCGGCCCGGCTGCATCGTCTATTCTCCGCTGGCCGATTCTCCCTTACCGCCGGACGTGGTGCTTCTGTTCGTGAATGCGAACCAGACCCTCATCCTCGCGGAAGCCACGCAGCAGGTGGAAAATCAAAATGCTCCTGCCATGGGCCGTCCTGCGTGCGCCGTCATTCCCCAGGTAATGAATACCGGCCGCGCCGCCCTGAGCCTCGGCTGCTGCGGAGCCCGTGCCTATCTCGATGTGCTCACC
>Ga0210388_10003164_pt1 | contig 12868 bp, 9 predicted proteins | sample IncBWC19OmetaG_FD_155485 | JGI IMG/M metagenome (GOLD analysis project Ga0210388, IMG submission 155485) | Forest soil microbial communities from Barre Woods Harvard Forest LTER site, Petersham, Massachusetts, United States - Inc-BW-C-19-O ... | reverse complement strand
CGCTTCCAGTAGGTGTACATGCTCCGGCGGTAGAGCGCATCGCCTTTTTGCTGCTCATACACTAATGTGTCGCTGCCGCCGATGCCCACCTGCTCCCACACATTGGGAGGCTGATATGGCTTCACGCTGGGGCCGCCGATCCTGTTCACGAGCAGGCCGCCGGATTGAAGCGCGATGTCGCGCAGCATCTCGGCATCCATGCGGAAGCGCGGGCCGTGGGCGAGGAGCAGATTTTTCGGATCTTTCAAAAGCTGCTCGGGCGTGGACTTCGCGCTTTGACGGTAGGCGGCGGACATGACCATCAGCTTATACATGTGCTTGATGTTCCAGCCGCTCTCACGGAACTCGACTGCAAGCCAGTCGAGCAACTCAGGATGCGAAGGGCGCTGGCCCATGATGCCGAAGTCTTCTGTCGTCTCAACGAGGCCGGCTCCGAACATTTCATTCCACATGCGGTTCACGGTGACGCGCGCAGTTAGAGGGTTGTCCGCGCTGACAGTCCACTTGGCGAGAGCCAGGCGGTTATGCGCCTCGCGGGAGGGCAAGGGCGGGAGATAGTGCGGCGTGTTCGCTTCCACGCGTTCAGTGCGCGCTGTATAAATACCCCTGGTCAACACGTCGGCGTAGGCCAAAGACGGCCTTTCCCATGAGACGAGGGTCAGGTCTCCGCCTGCGGAGAGCTTGTCGAGTTGCGCGTCCAACTGGGCGATCTGAGTGGCGAGGGTTTTTGCGGTCTGGTCAATGTTGTTGAAGTAGAACTCGCCGACCGCATGCAACTCGTCAGCGGTCCACCGGGAGGCCGGCTTGCTTGAGACTTCAGCGACGTAGTCTTCGACTGGCAGACGTCTGGCTTCTTCCTGCGTAACCGCGCGGTTATAGAGGCGAATGTCCTGGTAGCGGGTTTCACGGGAGGGGTTCTGATCGGGATAAAGCCAGCCAAGCTGCATTGGCGCCTGGGTGCGGATAGTTGCCTTCGCAAGGGAATCGGCCACAACCGTGGTTTCGACGGGCGCTCCATCGACATAAATTTTGACGCCCGAAGCTTTGCCCGATCCGTCGTAGGTGAAGAAGATATGGCGCCACTGGCCGTCGGTGGGCAGAGGGTCGGCGGTTGAGACCATGATGGCAACCAGAGGCGTGGTATCTTCCGGAGGCTTGGGAGGCGCGGGCTTGGCGTCCGGTTTGTTCTCGCCCTCATTTTTCTGCTCCGGTTTCTTCTGGTCCTCTTTTTTCGGCGGTTCCTTTTTCGGTTTTGGCTTGTTGGGCGCGAGGTCTTTGGCCGTTAGATCGGCGGGGGTGGGAAACTGGAACGCTTCCTTGATGGGCCTGGGTTTGGGCTGCTTCTCTTTTGGGTCTTTGTGGGGCGCGAGATCCTTGGGCCCTTGATTTACGAGCTCGACGCTGACGATGCCTTTGGCGACGGAGAGATCCCAGCCGCGGTTGTGCTGCGTTGTATCCATCTTCGACAGCAGCGTGCCGGAGGCGTTGTCAAGCGAGTAATTTGGCGCGGAGCGGAACATAAACCACGCGCCGGAAGAGAATGCCTGGTTGCTTTCGTAGTCGCCGGTCTGACCTAGCAGGATGTGGGTGCTGGTGTCCATGCGGAAATCGGGCCATAACCAGGTGGTCTCGCCCCATTGCGGCTTGGATTTGCCGATGGGGAAGCTGGCTGTCTGTGGATGCGGCGCGCTGTTTTTGAGTTGGTCGCCGCCGCCTTCGTCGAGACGCAGGCGCAGCGCGAGCTTGTCTGCCGACACGGGCTGCGGCAGGCGCTGGCGCGATGCGAGCCATCGCTCCACCAGCGCACGCTGCTGCAGGCGCAATTGACGCAACTGCTCGGCAAGCTCCGTTCGCGTGGCCCAAACCTGGTCGTACGCCTTTTGATTCTGCGGTCGTGGGATGCGCGCGACCGGCGTCCAGACTGGACGATCGTCATTGAAGGGCTTCTCTTGAAGGTTGTTGAAGAAGGCGCTGAGTGAATAGAAGTCCTTTTGAGTGGTGGGGTCGTACTTGTGGTCGTGGCATACGGCGCAACCCACGGTGAGGCCCATGAATGCTGCGCCAAAAGCCTCAGTACGCTCGCGCGCAATGTTGACGCGCAACTCTTCGGGGATGGTGCCGCCTTCGTTGCTGCTGACGCCGAGGCGCACGTAGCCGCTGGCGATGAGGGGGTCGAGGTTCTTGGCCGGCATCATGTCGCCGGCGATCTGCTCCATGGCGAATTCATCGAAGGGCTTGTTGCTGTTGAAGGAGCGGATCAGATAGTCGCGATACGGCCATATGTCGCGGCTGTTGTCGTAGTGAAGGCCGTAGGTATCGGCGTAGCGCGCGTAGTCCAGCCAGTAGCGCGTGCGTTCCTCACCGAAAGCCGGCGTTGCCAGCAGGCCGTCTACCAGATGCTCGTATGCTTGCGGCGAGGCGTCATTCTTGAATGCTTTTACTTCCGCGGGCGTCGGCAACAGGCCTGTCAAATCGAGCGTTACGCGGCGGATCAGCGTTTCCTTATCTGCCTCAGGCGAGGGTTGCAAACCCTCTTTTTGCATGCGCGCCAGAATAAATGCGTCGATGGGCGTCTTTACCCATCCGCTGTTCTGAGTCGGAACCGGCAGCGCAGGCCTGCTCGGCTTCTCGAAGGCCCAGTGGGGCCGGTAAACCGCGCCCTGCTTCACCCAGGAAGTCAGGACGGCGATTTCGTCCGAATTCATCGGCTTGGCTTGGCCCTGCGCGTTCTGCGGCATAAGGTAGTGGGCATCGTGCGACTCGATGCGCTTGATGAGCTCGCTTTTTTCAGGATGGCCGGGAACGATGGCGTCGGGATGGCCCGGGCGCTGTTTGAACGCCGACTCTTCCAGGTCGAGCCGCAGCCCGGCCTTGCGCATCTCCGGGTCAGGGCCATGGCAACTGAAGCAGTGGCTGGCCAGAATGGGCTGCACATCCTGATTGAAATCAAGCTGCTGTGCGGTTTTGACTGTGTTGGTGCGGCAGCCCACGGCCGACGCCAGAAGGGCAGCCAGGATAAGCAGTGGTGTGACGAAAGGTAGAGCAAGGGGACGGATGCAGCTGCGCCGGGATTTAGGTATGCTGAACATCGAAACCAAAAATGAAGCTGCCAAAGGCGCCACTTCCCCAACTGTCGATATCATCGATCATTGCAGCGACCGTATGCAATAGATAAGTGGATTGGCGTGTCTGCGGGTCTTTGGACGGTGTTTCATAAGCGGAGCCAGGATACTGCGGGGCAGTCCCTCAGGGGCTAAAGCCCTGGTTCATTTTCCAGCATTTGACGTACGGGCTGAAGCCCGTACCCTTCAAACCGAGCCACTACGAAGGTTTGAGGGTGGGATGGCGGCGATTCGCGGTTTGCGGCCGGACTGCGTTATTCTTTGCCGCATGCTTTACGTATGACCTAGCAAAGAAATTCGCACCAAACCGATGGAGATGACCGAGCTACCGATGGGAATTGCTGTGGATGAAATCAGGTGTGTCGGCTTTGCCGGCGATATTTGCGGGGAAGGTGCGGTCTGGCATCCGGAGCAACGGGCGCTTTACTGGACCGACATCAACCGCTTTCTCGTTCATCGTTTTACTCCTGACAGCAATGCGACGACTACTTGGCAATTTGATGAGCCGGTAACTTCGGTGAATTTGACGACCGATCGCGACCGGTTTCTGCTTGTTTTGGGATCGAAGGTGGGATTGTGGTCGCCACGAACGCATCCGCATGTGGAGACGATTTTTCGGCTCGCGGACGCACCGGAAATGCGTTTCAACGACGCTGGAGTGGATCCAAGAGGATCGCTGTGGGTGGGGACAATGCGCAATAACGTTGGCGCCAGCGGCGAGGACCTTGATGTGCCCTTCGAAAACGGCGTGCTCTATCGCATCGAGCCCGATGGCGGCGCGACCGAGTGGAAGCATGGGATCGGCATCTCAAACACGGTGGCGTGGAGCCCAGATTCGACAACTTTCTACTTTGGCGATACCACGGCGAACGCGATATATCAATATGATTACGACTCGCGGACGGGAGAGATTTCCAAGGAGAGACCCTTTCTGGCTGGCTATCGACACGGTGTGCCGGACGGATCTGCGATGGATTCCGAGGGGTTCCTATGGAACACGCGCCCCGGACCCGGATGCCTCATCCGTATAGGACCCGATGGGAATGTGGATCGAATTGTTTATCTGCCGATTTCGCGCCCGACTACCTGCGCCTTTGGGGGCGAAGGTCTAAAGACGCTGTTCATCACCAGCGCTCGATCCTCGGATCGGCTCTCAGGTTGCGTCTTCGCGCTGCGAATGGATGTTGGTGGTATAGCGGAGAATCGATTCCAGTTACGCCAGCTTTCTTCGATCGGGTCGGATTTGAACGGTCAAGTTTGAACGGGCAGGCTTGAACGGGCAGGTTTACGCTGCGAGCAAATATGACCATCCTTCCAGATAAATACTCTGACATCATCTTTATGGAAGTTGATGAAACGCCAGCGCGTGGCCTTGAGGTTGACCCGCGTGTTTGGAAGGGCGACGGCTGGCGAGGGAGAGCTTTTGAAGCGTTCAATGGCGATGACGGGAGCCGGGATTCCGGGCTCGAATTCAGGTCACGCGGGGCTGCGCGATGATGCAGGCGGCCGGGCGAGCGTGCCGATCTCGAAGTATCGAGAGATGAGAGTCCGCCCATCGATGCTCTGCGTTCTGGCCATCGCAGTTATCGCAGCGCAATCGGTTCTGGCTAGATCGCAGTCGCTCACCACTGCGGACGATTCTTCCGTCAATACTGAAATCACAACCACGAGGCAAGTGGATCTGACCTACGTGCGCCCAACGCAGCGAACCATGACCAGAAATTACCTTTTTGACGCGTTTGGTCCATACCCGATTGCCGGCGCCGCGTTGGCAGCCGGTATCAACCAGTTCACTGACTCGCCCCCGGATTGGAAGCAGGGCATGGCGGGTTACTCCAGGCGATGGGGGTCCGATTTTGGGATTGTGGCAGTTGGGACCACGACGCGGTATGCGCTGTCTGAGGCGCTGCGGGAGGACTCGCTCTACTACCGCTGCGAATGCCAGGGAATATTCCCGCGGGTGCGCCATGCCGTCGTTTCCACCCTGACCGCTCGGCGCGGCGAGGACGGCCACCGTGTCTTCTCTCTCCCAGCGCTGGTCGCGCCTTATGCAGGGTCTTTCACGGCAGTTTATGGCTGGTATCCTGATCGATTCGGCGCCAAGGATGCCCTTCGCCTGGGCAACTACAGCCTGCTGACTTATGCGGGCGGGAACCTGGCGCTGGAGTTTCTCTATAGCGGACCGCACTCCTTGCTTTCACGGATGCATTTGAACAACACACGCGCAGCGCCGGGGCCGGGGCCGAATCAATGAGCGACCCTACGACTACTGCAGACGCGGGCATGTATCCGCCATTGCCGGGGCCGCAAGAGGCGCCGCTGCCCGCGGCTGTGGGCATTGCGACCGGTCTGGATGCGGGCCTGTTCGAGTGGTTTGGGAATCTGGGAATCTTCTCATGGCGGGTGCTGAAGGCCGCGGTTACGCCGCCGTTTGAAGGCGGGGAACTGATCCGGCAGATGGACGACATTGGATCGAAGTCTCTGCCCCTGGTTGCTTTAGCCGGCGCGGCCATCGGCGCGGTGCTGTCGATGGAGGTGCGATCGAGCATGACTCGATTCGGCGCCACATCGCTGCTTCCATCGGCTATTGTCTTTTCCATTGTGCAGGAAATGGGCCCGATAATCACGGGCCTGGTGGTGTGTGGAAGAGTGGGCGCAGGCATTGGCGCCGAACTGGCCTCGATGAAGGTGACCGAGCAGATCGACGCTCTGGAAGCCTCCGCGGTGAACCCCTATAGACTGCTGGCGGCAACCCGGATTGTGGCATGCATCCTGATGCTCCCGTTGCTGACCCTGGCGGCGGACGCATGCGGACTGTTCATGGGATGGCTGGCGCAGACGCTCACCGAGCCTATTTCTCTGCGGCAGTTCGTCGATGCCGGTTTCCGCGGCGCGAGTCTCAGCGACTTTCTGCCGCCGACATTCAAGACGGCGGTGTTTGGGCTGATTATCGGGCTGATTGCGTGCTACCAGGGAATGCGCACACGCGGAGGCGCAGAGGGCGTGGGCCGCGCGGCGACCAACTCCGTGGTTTTGGCATCGCTGTTCGTGATCCTGGCCGATGTTGTGCTCGTCAAACTCATTCTCGTTATTTTTCACTAACACCTAACTCAGCAACGCAGGGACGAATATGGCCACAGCCTTTGACACCGCGAAGAAACAAGATGAGCACGCAGAAGGCGCCGGCGCGTTCGCTGTTGCGGTGGAAGGCGTGCATAAGACCTTCGGAAACCTCAAGGTTCTGAATGGGGTGAGCCTGGGCGTGCATCGCGGAGAAACACTGGCCGTGCTGGGGAGGAGCGGAACGGGCAAGAGCGTATTGCTGCGAATGATTGTGGGCCTGGAAACGCCTGACTCGGGATCGGTCTGCATCCTGGGGCAGGATATTGCCGGCTTTTCTCTCGATCAACTCGGCGTGGTGAGGAAGAAGATGGGTTTTCTGTTTCAGCACGCGGCTCTCTACGATTCGCTCACGGTGGGTGAGAACGTGGGCTTCCCTCTGCGTCATCATCGGAAAGATTTGTCCAAGGGAGAGCGGAGCGACCGGGTGAATCAGTTGCTGGCCGAGGTGGGGCTGGAAAATGCGCTGAATAAGATGCCTTCAGATATTTCCGGTGGAATGCAGAAGCGGGTGGGACTGGCGCGCGCGCTGGCGCTGGAGCCGGAGATTCTGCTGCTGGATGAACCCACGGCCGGGCTCGATCCGATCAGCTCGGGAGAAATCGACGAGCTGGTTCTGAAACTTCAGCGGGAACATCAAATGGCGTCGATCGTTGTGACGCACGATCTGCACAGCGCCAAAACGATTGCCAACCGGCTGGCTTTGCTGGACAAGGGCAATGTGGTCATCGAGGGCGAGTTTGAGGATCTCGAACATAGCGATATCGCGTTCGTGAAGGAATTTCTAAAGCAGTCGTAGGGGGGAAATATGTCGAGAGTGGCAAGGTTGGGAGCGTTCATCGTATTGACACTGGCGGTTTTGGCCGGCGGGGTCTTCTTCATCGGCAGCAAGGAGTATCTTTTCGGCTCGACATACCAATTGAAGGCGCAGTTCGACAACGTGGCCGGCCTGGCTGCGGGAGCCAGTGTGCTAGTGGGCGGAGTGACCAGCGGAACCGTGCAGAGCATCTCGTTGCCGCACAGGCCCGGTGAGAAGGTAATGGTGGTAATGAAACTCGACCGGAAAACCCGCGAGATCATCAAGCAGGATTCCGTGGCCTCGATCGCAACCGAAGGATTGCTGGGAAATCAATACCTGGCGATTTCGTTTGGATCGGAAGGACAGCCCGACGTAACGGATGGCGAGATCATCGCCAGCGAGCCGCCGCTCCTGATGGCGGATATGCTGAAGCGGGCCAACGGGATTCTGGATAGCAGCCAGGCTGCGGTGAAGAACACGACCGAGGCGACGGCGCATTTGAATTCGGTAAGCGCCAAGATCGATTCCGGCCAGGGAACCGTGGGCGCGCTGGTCAACGACAAGGACCTCTATAACAATCTGCAACAGACCACGGTTACGCTGGCCGCAACCATGCAGCAGGCGCAGACAGGAGTAACGGATTTTCAGGAAAATATGGAAGCCCTGAAACATAACTTCCTGTTGAGCGGGTATTTCAAGAAGCGGGGATATGAGGATGCAGGCGATCTGTCGGCAAACAGCATTGCCGAGCTTCCCCAGGACGCGCCATTGAAGGCATTTGCGTTCACGGCCAAACAGCTCTTCGATAGCCGCGATTCAGCCAAGCTGAAGAACCAGAAGACTTTGAATGCGGGCGGAAAGTTCCTGGCCGACAATCAATTTGGATATGCGGTGGTGGTGGCATCGGTGGGAATGGAAGGCGATACGCAGAAGGACCTGGTGCTGACCGAGGCCAGGGCCATGGTGGTGCGCGAGTACCTGGCAGAGAACTTTGGATTTGACGACAGCCAGGTGAAGACGCTGGGATTGGGCAAGCAGGCAGGTGCGAATCTGGATGCAGATTGGGGCTCGATCCAGATTCTCATCTTCCCGCCTGGAGCCCAGATACCGGCAGGCAAGCCGGTGCCCGCGAGTAGTGTATCGACGAAAGATATTGAGCGGCCGGCCCATGCGGCTGCGGCATCGACTCAAAAGCAATAGCGCGGGGCCCCTGCGGATGGTAGCCTCCCAGGTCTCAAACGCGAGACCCTTCGACGGGCTCAGGACAGGCTCTGGGGCACCCACAACTGGAGATTGAATTAGAAATCACACGGTCACAACACTCGTTCTCCGTCCGTTTTGGGTGTTCACTGTAGCTCAGCAATTTATGTCTTGCCTTGCGAGACTAGAAACGAAGCAGTGGGAGTGTTTCTGCTCACCGTGATTCTCGCGCTCGGTAGGCCAACTCGCATGCGGACTGCCGGGGGCGGAAGCGACTCAACACGAACTGCTCAAATTTCTCGGACTTTGCCTGCGTGTCAACCGGTTCCGAGACAAAAATCGGAGAACATCAAATGCCTCTCGTCACTCTTGTAATCACACTGATAGTCGTTGGCGTGCTGTTATGGCTTGTGAACCTCATCCCGATGCAGGGAACCATCAAGGGAATTCTGAACCTAGTGGTGGTAATTGTGGTGGTCGTTTGGCTGTTGCGGGTATTCAATTTGCTCGGCTACATTACGCAGTTCCACGTGGGACATTGAAGGCCGGGGTTCGGTGAGCGAGGATTGAAAGATGCTGGGAACGGTATTGATCGTCATACTACTGTTAGCGCTGTTTGGATCTCTGCCGGCTTGGCCGCACAGCAGAGGCTGGGGCTACTATCCGGGCGGAGGCGTGGGACTGGTTTTGTTGATCGTCGTTGTGCTTGCGCTCGCCGGTCAAATCTAAGAAGTGAGCGTTTCTGCTCAACACAGGCATGCTTTCCGATACACGTGTATGCTTGAGACAGCTCGTAGAGTTTTTTCCTCTCGCCTTCAGCCATCCAGGCTTCGCTCCAGACGAGCAACGTTCAAGCAGGCAACTGAACAACTGGAGCGACGATGGGCCTGATCAAGAAAATCGATGTTCCCAGGCACTTTGCGGCTCGTCGTGCAATGCGTCTGGCCGCTGGCTTCCCGGCGATTCTGCCCCATGGCGCCGCAGGCGCGGAGCCGGCCAGAACGAAAGCAGCCGCAGCGAAGTTTGTAGAAGACTTCTCCGCAGAGCATTCTTCCCCGGCGGCGATTGTTCCTGCGAAGGAGTAGTCGCCTGCGCATTGCGGATAGCTGGGAAGGCGCCGCAGGAAACGAATTGCGAAGCGGCAAAGTCGATAGCAAACGGCGCTCAATGCCTATTGTTCCTGGTGCGTTCTTCAGAAATGGGAGCCGTATCCGGGATTGAATCCCTCTGGGGCTAAAGCCCCCCGCCATTCTTGCCTCTTCCGGCACGCGACCTCGTCCCAAAGGGTGCCCCGGAATCCCGGTCGTTCCCTGTTACAAGGCGGGTTCATGAGGCACGTTCTATGCAATGTGCCGGCCCGAAGGCAGGTACTGAGCTGGTGTCTTTGACAGCCTTTAAGAAACGGTTCGCAACAAGCACATGGAAGCGAAAGCAGGACAAATTGTTTCTCAGCGAATCGGATCATCAGGCCGACATGGCGGGCGGCCCCCTTTCGGGAGGCTCATCACCTGTAGTGTTGAAGAGCTATAGTCTGCCGCTACCGACGAGAATTGCTTTTGTTGGAAACTATCTGCCTCGTCAATGCGGGATAGCCACATTTACCACGGATTTGTGCACGGCGCTGGCGGCCGAATACGGCAGCGAGCGGCTGTTTGCGATCCCTGTGAACGATCCGGATTCGAGCTACGATTATCCGGAACAAGTGCGTCTTGAGCTTGAACAGGAAGACATCGGTTCTTACGAGCGGGCAGCAGAGTTTCTGAATTTTAACGGCAACGATCTGGTTTCGCTGCAACACGAATACGGGATCTACGGCGGGATTGCCGGGGGCCATATCCTTACGCTGCTGCGTAAATTGAAGATGCCAGTTGTGACGACGTTGCATACCGTTCTGCGAGATCCAAACCCTGACCAGCGCGCCGTACTCGAGGAGATTGCGCGTCTATCCGACCGGCTGATTGTGATGAGCGAGCAGGCGTCGCAGTTTCTACGTGACGTATATTCGGTTCCGAGCGAAAAGATCGATATCGTTCCGCATGGTGTGCCCGACTTTCAGTTCATGGATCCGAATTATTTCAAGGAGGGGTTTGGCGCTGAGGGAAAGTCAGTATTGCTGACGTTTGGGCTTTTATCGCCCAACAAGGGCATTGAAAACGTGATTCGTGCAATGCCCGCAATTCTGGCCAGGCACCCGAATGTTGTTTATATCGTCTCAGGCGTGACTCACCCGCACATACGCAGGCGGGATGGGGAGCGCTACCGCGAGGAGCTTCAAGCCCTGGCGGAGCAGCTTGGAGTGGCGTCGAACCTGATCCTCGTGAACCGCTTTGTGAGCGCGGAGGAACTGGTTGAGCATGTTGGGGCGGCGGATATTTACATCACACCTTACCGGCAGGAAGCGCAGATTGTTTCCGGAACTCTGGCCATTGCGCTGGGGGCGGGGAAAGCAATCATCTCCACTCCGTATTGGCATGCGAAGGAGTTGCTCGCGGATAAGAGGGGCGTGCTCGTACCATTCGAGAACCCCGACGCGATTGCAGAGGCCGTGCTGCACCTACTGGATAACGAAGGGGAGCGGCATGCGATGCGCAAGCGGGCCTACCTGCATTCGCGCGAAACGATATGGCCCAAGACAGCCCGAAAATATATGGCAAGCTTCCAGCGGGCGCGATTCGAGCGGACCTTGCAGCCCAAGGCAGCGCAGAAGGACGAAGTTGCGGCAGACGCTCCAGACTTGCTGCCGGTGTTGAACCCGGATCATATGTTCAATCTGACTGACGATACGGGTATATTGCAGCATGCGATTTTCAGCGTGCCGAATACCAGCGAGGGTTATACGACCGATGACAACGCGCGCGCGCTGATTGTGTCGACACTTCTGGATGAAAGCGCGGCTGTGCGGGACGAGCCGGGGAATTCAAGTCTCTCGCATCGCTATCTGGCGTTTTTGTGGCTCGCATTCAATGGGAATTCGGGAAGGTTCAGGAACTTTCTCGGCTATGACCGCCGCTGGCTGGAAGAGGTTGGGTCGGATGATAGTCATGGACGCGCGTTATGGTCGCTGGGAACGGTGCTTGGCCATTCGCGGGATGCGGGCCTGAGAGGAGCCGCGGGTAGGCTCTTCGAAGCCGCAGTTCCTGCGACGCTGACCTTCACCAGCCCGCGTGCCTGGGCGTATTGCATTCTTGGCATGCAAGCCTACCTGGACTGGTTCCCTGGCGACCGCGCGATCCAGGTTGTACGCAATACGCTTGCCAACCGGCTCCTGGATATCTATGAGCGCAGCCACTCCGCGACCTGGCGATGGTTCGAAAAGAGCCTTTCCTACTCGAACGCGCGGTTGTCGCAGGCGCTTATTCTGGCGGGATGGCGGAGCAAGAACCAGAGGATGATTGAAGCTGGGATGGATTCATTGAAGTGGCTGGTTGCGGAGCAGCACCGCGATGATAATGAGATCTTTGTGCCGATTGGATCCAACGGGTTTTTTATTGAAGGTTGCGAAAAGGCGCGGTTCGATCAGCAACCGGTGGAGGCGTGCTCGACGGTCTCAGCGTGCCTTGAGGTATACAGGTTGACTGAAGAAGGACTATGGTTTGAGGAGGCGCAACGCGTCTTCCGCTGGTTCCTGGGCAAGAACGATTTGCAGGTCCCGCTCTATGACGCAACAACCGGCGGCTGCAGAGATGGCCTTCATCCCGATCGCATCAATGAGAACCAGGGGGCGGAATCGACGCTCTCATTCCTGATGGCCCTGCTGGAAATGCAAGAAGCCAAAGTGACAAACGCACACGAACGGCACCTTGAAATGAGCACCACGTCTTGAACCCGAATATTGCTCCAGATGTATCGATAGATTCAATCTCCGCTGAAACTCATGCGGAGGCACATACCGATCTCTCCTTGTTCACTCGCTATTCAGGGAACCCGATCCTTACGCAGAATAGTTGGCCCTACCCGGTCAACAGCGTCTTCAACGCGGGGGCTGTGAGGCTGCCCGACGGCGACACGCTGCTGCTGTGCCGCGTCGAGGATAGACGAGGCATCTCGCACCTGTGCGCCGCGCGTTCGGCAAATGGCATCGATAATTGGGTTATCGATGCGCAACCGACGCTGCCGGCCAATCCTCGCGATTATCCCGAGGAAATCTGGGGCATTGAAGATCCGCGCATCACATACGTCCCGGAGCTGGGGAAATTTGCCGTCGTATATACATCGTTTGCGCGGGGTGGTCCCGGCGTTTCACTGGCACTGACCAAAGATTTCAAGAGTTTCGAGCGTTACGGCGTAATCATGCAGCCGGAAGACAAGGACGCCGCATTGCTTCCGAGAAGAATCAACGGCCTTTGGGCTCTGATTCACCGGCCTGTGACGACGCTTGGCGCGCACATGTGGATCTCCTACTCGCCGGATCTGCGCCACTGGGGCGGTCACAAGATCATTCTCGAAGCGCGCCGCGGCGGTTGGTGGGATGCGAACAAGATTGGCCTTTGTTCTCCGCCTATTGAAACCCCGAGAGGGTGGCTGACGATTTACCACGGAGTGCGGCAAACGGCATCCGGAAGTATTTATCGGCTGGGACTGGCGCTATTTGACCTGGAAAGGCCCGAGATCTGTTTGCAGCGCGGAG
>Ga0210388_10003163_pt1 | contig 12873 bp, 11 predicted proteins | sample IncBWC19OmetaG_FD_155485 | JGI IMG/M metagenome (GOLD analysis project Ga0210388, IMG submission 155485) | Forest soil microbial communities from Barre Woods Harvard Forest LTER site, Petersham, Massachusetts, United States - Inc-BW-C-19-O ... | reverse complement strand
TTCTATCTGAGGGATTCGAGCCAATACCGTTGGATTTGCGATCTTGAAGCCATTCAAGTGGAGGATGGGCAGCACCGCGCCATCGGTGATCGGATTAAGGAACTTGTTCGAGTGCCAGCTCGTCGCCAGCGCCCCGGTTTCCGACTCGCCATCGCCAACGATGCAGGCCACCAGCAGGTCCGGATTGTCGAAAGCCGCACCGTAAGCGTGCAAAAGCGAGTAGCCTAGCTCTCCGCCCTCATGGATCGACCCCGGAGTCTCCGGAGCAACGTGGCTCGGAATGCCGTACGGCCACGAGAACTGCCGAAAGAGCCGCTTGATCCCATCCTTGTCGCGCTCGACGTTTGGGAAGATCTCGGTATACGAGCCCTCTAGATACGTATTCGCCACAATGCCCGGACCGCCATGGCCCGGACCGATGACGTACATCACCTTCGCCTGGCGCTCGCAGATGATCCGGTTCAGGTGTACGTAGAGAAAGTTCAGTCCCGGTGTCGTCCCCCAGTGCCCCAGCAGCCTCGGCTTGACGTCATCCACCGTGAGCGGCCGTTCCAACAGCGCATTGTCCTTGAGGTATATCTGGCCCACAGAGAGATAGTTCGCCGCCCGCCAGTACGCATTCATCTTCTGCAGCAGTTCCGGAGAGAGAGGCAGGTCGTCCTGCTCGGCGTGGGCGGGGGCAGTACTCTTTTTCGATGCCATCGGGGAAGCTCCTGAAGGAAGTCCGGTGCTGGCTTAGATGTTACGACGAGCGCATAAGCCGCACTCGCCGTGTGTCTTATCACACCACGCCCTTGTGAACGTGCCGTAAATGGTGATCTTGAGGATGGCCTAATGAACTTTGAAAGACTTCACCGCGATGGCATTGGGTTGCTTCCCAGCCGGGAGCATCGTGAACAGGGTGCCTATGCGGATGGCGCCATTCGAGGCATAGCTCTGCGTACGCACCACTGACACATCGCCCGACCGCGCATCCACCGCGAGCAGCAGAAAGCCATCCGCGGAGAAAGCCAGCGCGTCCGGCCCGCTGCCCACGCGCACCGAAGGCTTGATCAGCCTGCCGTCGTCGATCGAGTAAACGCTGATCGAGTCCGCATTGAAGTCGCTGATCCAAAGCAGCGAATTATCAGCGCTCACAATCCCCGACGAAGGATGCGCGCCCACCAGGTAAGCGCCCCCGACCTCATTGGTGCCGGTGGCGATTTCGGAAACCGAATCGCTGTCGAAGTTTGAGACAAAGATCTCGCCTCCATCTGGCTTCATCGCCAGCTGCACCGGGGTCTTGCCCACATCCAGAAAACTCAGCAGCCGGTCGGCATGCTCAGACTCGTTGGCGCTGACAGGCCGGGCCAGCCCAATAGCCAGAACCTGGTGCCCCCCCGAACAGGCCACGAACGCCTTCGAGGAATCCGGCAGGATCACCGTATCCGTCGCCTGCGGACACCCCGAAAAAGCCGCCCGCACCCGCATCTTCACCGGATCCACAATCGATACGCTACCGCTCGCTCTGTTGGTCACCACCAGGCTCGTGCCGTCCGGCGAAATCTTCGCCAGCCCAGGCGCCTCGCCCACGCCGACCACGCCAATCTCCCGGCGCTTTTCAAGATCGATCACTGAAACATTGTTCGACCCGGAGTTGGCAACATACCCGCGCCGCCCCTCCCGATCTACGTCGATAAAGAAAGGCCGGCGATGCACCGGGATCGTCGCAGCCACGCGGTTCTTCTCGGCATCGATCACGCTCACCGACCCGTTCCCGGAAGCGTACCCCGAGTTAACCACGTACACTTCGTTACGCGTCGGACTGATCGCGACACCCGTGGGCTCCTGTCCCACCGCCAGCACGCGGTCCTGCCGCAGGTTAACCAGATCGAGGACGGAGACTGTATTGCTGCCACCGTTGGTCACGTATGCATATTCGCGATAATCGGCGGGATACTGAGGAAAGTGGTGACGGCGGCATCCGCCCAAAATGAGCGGAAGAAGTAGAGCCAGAATGGAAAGTCGGCGCCTGGTGCTCCATTCTATCGGCCCCGTCTTTGGACCGATAGAGTGAGAGACCACGCCAGCGGATTCGCAGAATATCCGGACTTGCCCTTGCAGCATCCTATCGAGCGCCCGCAGCCAGCTCGATACCGCGGGGGATATTGCGGTGCAGAACCGTAGCGATTTGGCTGCACTCGTCCATCAACTGCACAAACTGCTCCGGATAGATCGACTGAGCGCCATCGGAAAGAGCCTTATCCGGTGCATGATGCACCTCGACAATCAGTCCGTCCGCACCCACCGCAACCGCCGCACGAGCCATTGGAATTACCTTGTTCCGTTTCCCGGTGCCGTGGCTGGGATCGACAATAATCGGCAGATGGCTCAGCCGCTGCACCGCCGGAACAATGCTCAGATCCAGCGTGTTCCGCGTGTGATCGGCAAACGTCCGCACTCCACGCTCGCACAGGATTACCTGATAGTTGCCCTCGCTCATCACGTACTCGGCGGCCATAAGGAATTCGTCGAGCGTAGCCGCCAGACCACGCTTCAGCAGGACTGGCTTGCGCTTGCGTCCCGCCGCTTTCAGTAACGAGTAGTTCTGCATATTACGAGCGCCGATCTGAATCACGTCGGCATAGTGGTCGACCAGCTCCAGCGCCTCGCTGTCAATGGCTTCCGTCACGATACGCAGGCCATAGCGCTCGCGGATTTCCACCATGATCTTCAGCGCTTCTTCACCTAATCCTTGAAAGGCGTAGGGAGAAGTGCGCGGTTTGTAAGCGCCGCCGCGGAAGAACTGAGCGCCGGCTTTGGCTACCTGCTCGGCTGCGGCAAAGGCCTGCTCGTGCGTCTCGATGGAACACGGTCCGGCGATAACGGCGAGATCGCGTCCGCCGATAGTGGCGTTAGTACCGGGGAAGGTGATGACCGTGTCTTCTTCCTTCACATCGCGGCTGACCAGCTTATAAGGCTTCGAAACACGGATGACCTCGGCAACCCCCGACATCTCCTCCAGGTTGCCTTGGTCGATCTGCCCCTGGTTACCGGTGATTCCGACGGCGGTGCGCGTCGCGCCTGGCATGGGATGCGCCCGAAAACCCAACTGAGCAATGTGATCGCAGACCGCCTGCACTTCCTCCGGCGTCGCCTGCGCCTTCATGACAACTAACATGCTGCGCCTAGCCTTTCCGTATTCCGAAACCTGAACCCTCAGTGTACCGATTGGTTGATAAGGGAGGCAATGAGGCCATTGAATCTTGGGCCTGCGATTCGTCAACGAGAGCTGGCCCCGCCAATATCAATCTCCGAAGTCTTATCCCCGATCGCCAACAAAGTCTGAAAATGAGGAGCCTCGGCCTCCCGATGCACCACCGAGGTCTCCACGTTGCGAAAGCCAGCTTTTTCCAGCGTCGCATCCAGCTCCGTCTCGCTGAAACCCAGCCACTCGTCGGCATAGAGCTCGCGAGCCTCCTCGAACCGATGCTTCACCAGGTCCAGGATCGCAACTCTCCCGCCGGGCTTCAGAATCCGCCACGCCTCATCGACAGCCCGCTCCGGATGCAGCGCATGGTGCAGCGACTGCGAGAAGAAGACGAGGTCGACGCTGGCCTCGTGGATCGGAACTTCTTCCATATCGCCAAGCCGGTATTCGAGATTCTTCACGCCCTGCCGTTGCGCCTGCTCTCGCCCGACCTCGATCATCCGCGCCGAGTTGTCCACGGCGATCACCTTCACAGCCCGCTGCGCCAGCAGCAGCGAGAACGCACCCTCGCCCGCTCCAAGATCAGCAATGACCATCGGAGGCATCAGCCGCAGAAGCGCCTCGGCCACACCCTTCCACGACTTTCCCGGAACATAATTCCGCCCAAACCGCCCCGCCACCTCATCGAAAAAGCTCCGCATCCGGTCCTGCCGCTTCTTCACCACCCGGCGCACCGAGGCCTGATCCAGTTTCGCCTCCGGGATCTCCTCGCGAGCCTGCGCCAGCAGCCCGGCGAGCACGCTTCCGCCGTTCTCAGGAACCAGCCGATACAGGCTGTATTTGCCAGTTCGCCGGTCCTCGACCAGCCCAGCCTGCTTTAATTGCGAGAGATGGGTCGAGATGGTGCTCTGACCCATGGCCAGAATCTCCTGCAGCTCGGCAACCGACAGTTCCTCGCCCTCCAGCAGCAGAAGGATGCGCAGACGATTGGGGTCGGCCACCACTTTCAGGATTTTCACAATTGACGCCATAGCTTTGTGAGTTAATATATCAACATATCCTGATTTAACGATATGTATCTGGACATGAGGTGATCTGAATGGCAACCGCAACACTCGAAAATATCGCAACCGAATACAAAGTAGCCGACCTCTCCCTGGCCGATTGGGGCCGTAAGGAAATCTCCATCGCCGAGCACGAGATGCCCGGCCTGATGTCGATCCGCCGTAAATATGCCGCACAGAAGCCGCTCAAGGGCGTGCGGGTGACCGGCTCGCTGCACATGACCATTCAGACCGCAGTGCTTATCGAGACCCTCGTCGACCTCGGAGCAGAAGTCCGCTGGGCAAGCTGCAACATCTTCTCCACGCAGGACCACGCCGCAGCCGCCATCGCCGCAGCCGGCGTTCCCGTCTTCGCTTGGAAGGGCGAATCGCTCGAAGAGTACTGGGATTGCACCTACAAGGCCCTCACCCACGCAGGCAACAAGGGACCGCAGCTGGTAGTCGACGACGGTGGCGACGTCACCCTGCTCATTCATAAAGGTTATGAGCTCGAAGAGGGCGACAACTGGGTCAACACCCCTTCCAGCAATCACGAAGAGCAGGTCATCAAGGACCTGTTGAAGAAGGTCCACGCCGAAGACCCGCAGCACTGGCACAACCTCGCCAAGGAGTGGCGCGGAGTCTCCGAAGAGACCACCACCGGCGTTCACCGTCTCTACAAAATGAAGGAGCAGGGCAAGCTGCTTATCCCTGCCATCAACGTCAACGATTCGGTCACCAAGTCGAAGTTCGACAACCTCTACGGCTGCCGCGAGTCGCTGGCTGACGGCATCAAGCGCGCCACCGATGTCATGGTTGCCGGCAAAGTCGCCGTCATCTGCGGATACGGCGACGTAGGCAAGGGCTCGGCGCACTCGCTGCGCGGCATGGGCGCCCGCGTCATCGTCACGGAAATTGACCCCATCAACGCCCTGCAGGCCGCGATGGAAGGCTTCGAAGTCACCACCATCGAAGACACGCTCGGCCGTGGCGATATTTACGTCACCTGCACTGGCAACCTCGACATCATCACCTTCGAGCACATGAAGAAGATGAAGGACCAGGCTATCGTCTGCAATATCGGCCACTTCGACAATGAAATCCAGATGGACAAGCTCAACCAGGCGTCGGATGTGAAGAAGCTCAACATCAAGCCGCAGGTCGATCAGTACAACTTTCCCGCCTCTAACGGAAAAGCCGGTCATGCGATCTTCGTCCTAGCCGAAGGGCGCCTCGTGAACCTGGGCTGCGCCACCGGCCACCCCAGCTTCGTGATGAGCAACAGCTTCGCGAACCAGACGCTGGCGCAGCTCGACCTGTGGGCTAACAAGGACACCTACAAGGTCGACGTCTACACCCTGCCGAAGAAGCTGGATGAAGAAGTGGCACGCCTGCACCTCGAGAAGATCGGCGTAAAGCTCACCACGCTCACTCCCGCTCAGGCTGAATACCTCGGCGTATCACAGGAAGGCCCATACAAGCCCGACCACTATCGCTACTAAGTCTCGGTCACAAAGAGAAAGGCGCGGAGAGCATGCTTTCCGCGCCTTTCTTTTTTCCTGAAACGCTATCTGTACTCGCTGCAGAATCCGGGTGCATCGGACGAGCTCAGCAGGCTGCATCCGTGCCGAATCTCATCGGTAATGAGGGCGCAGGTGTTCTGCGCGTTGCAGGGCGAATGCGTTGCTGTCGACACCCTCGTGCACCGCTCCACCAGCCGCTGTGCCTGCGCTCCTCCGATCGAGGCCGCACAGGAGCCCGTATCGCTCGGATTCGCCGCAACCGCAGTGTTTTGCAGATAAGGCTCGGTGACCCCGTAGGAATTCGCAATCTGGTGTAGTTCGGAGCGCGTCTTCTCCCAGCTCAAAGTGGTTTTGCTATCCAGATTGAGCGAATACACCAGCCGGTCGAGCTCGCCGGCCAGGGTGACGACCGGAGGAACGTAAGTATCGGCCTTCTTCGAGTCCTTGAAGCGCTTCCACATCTCATCGCTCTGCTTCTCAAAGCGCTCCGCCAGTCCCCTCGCGTCTTTCTCACGGCTCGTATTGCGGATAGCGCTCTTCTTGACGGAAGAGTCGAAGGCCGAGCGGAAATCTTTCGCGTCGTCGCGCAGGTTTCTCATGATGCGCTCAAGGTCCTTGTCGTTGATGCGCGTCTGCGCCTGCGCGGAACGGCAGGGCACAAGGATCGCAAGCGCAATGACTGCATGACAAAGAGCGATCCAGAGTGGACGGTTTACCTGCATAGAGGTTCTATCTCCAACAAATTCGTGTAGCCATTGATTCCGGCACCTAGTCTCGTTACGCCGGTCGAGACCCGCAAAAGCCAGGAGAGGAATGAGCGATCAGAACAAACAATCTCCGTCGAAGGATATGGTTATCCGGCAATCCGGTCAAGCCGATCCCGCTACACGGCTACAAAGAAACACGATACCCTGAAAGCGTCTGGAGGAGACAATGCTCAAGACCGCACCTCGCCTCTCCCGTGTTCCCCGCTCCGAGGCTCCCGCACCAGTTGCCGAAATCTACGACCGCTACATGCGCACCCGCGGCAACGTCCCCAACATGTTCCGGACCATGGCACACCGGCCCGAGATCTTCGAGACCATGATTGCGCACTTCGAGGCCATTCTGAACACCGGCACGCTGCCCCTCAAGTTGAAGGAGTTGGCCATTGTGCGGACCTCGCAGCTCAACCGGTGCGAATACTGTCTCTCCTCCCACACGCAGATTTGCTTGAAACTTGGCTGGTCGAAAGAGCAGCTCGACAACCTCGCCGATTACGCGTCCCGCACCGATTTCACACCCGCCGAAAAGGCCGCCATCGGCCTCGCCGAGCAGATGACCCTGGACTCAAACCATATTCCAGACGAGTTCTTCGACCGGCTCCGCAAGTTCTATGACGAAGGCGAAATCGTTGAACTCCTGGCTTCGATCGGAATGTTCAACTACTTCAACCGCTTCAATAACGCCCTGCAGATGGAACCCACCAAGCCCGGCGAGGGCGCGTCATAACTCAAAAAACTTCATCATCCTGAGCGAAGGGGCTTGCGTTTGCCTTCCGTCCCGCCATTACCCCTCAGTACAGCAGCACCGCAACCCGATAGCTCGTAAAGTTGCCCTCGCTCGCTCCCGGCGAACAAGCTCCCACCGCTGCCTTGGTGAATTGCCCCGAACGAAGCTGCTCAGCAACCTGCGATGGCAACCGGCTCAAGTCCGATGTCTGAAAGCGGACGATCGCCTTGGCATTGGCTCCCTGCGGCATGCCGTGATCTGTGGAGCAGACCTGCTCCGCCTGATCCCTCGGCCCTGAAGGATCGATGTTCTGGTCGTGCAGCAGCGCACCCACCTTGTCCTCAACCTGATCCTTGTTCAGACTCTGTGCTGCATTGGCGAAATCCTCGGTGGCAAAGAGATAGCCGCCCTTTTCGACCACCGCGATCCCAATGACGTTCATCTGCGGATCGAGAATATTTGTCCGGTGCGGCACCGAGTTCATCCATTGCTTCTCGATCGAGGGAACGTTCGGCCCCATGGCTGTATTTTCGGCAATGGCCTGAAAGTGCGCGCCCGCCTGCGCCGCGCGCGCCGAAACATCCGGTTCGCCCGGGTACTGGTGAGAGAGCGACTTCTCGTTCGCCATTCGCTCGGTGTGCGCCGTCGCCGCAGTCGCCAGCGAGGTATCCCACTTAAGCGGGGTCAAGCCGTGGTCGGCACGATCTTGATTGGTCAAGCTAAGAATCTGCTGCGCCTTCTCATCAGACTGGGCCTGCGACCCCTCACTCAGGACCAGGGCAGCAACGATAAAAATGGCGACCGCAAGCCAGATCCTTTTAGCAACAGCCATAGCCGCTCCTTTCGTTCCTCGTGCTTAGATTCACAGTTCCGGCATCCGACATGCCTGAGGTCATCATTTTTGCGGAATGACCCGCTTACGCCGGAGAATGAAGGACTAATTTCAGAGACCCTTATCCTCTGCGCCAGCGAATGCCGCATTTCTGCATCCTAAAAGTGCGCCGCCTGGGAACTGAATCGGGCGGTTGGAGACGCTATGCCGACTACTCAAAAAGAAAAGATCACACGTGAAAAGTTCATCGACTGCCTCAACGAAGACCTCTCCCGGGAGTACCAGGCCATCATCGCCTATGTTAACTATTCGCAGGTGCTGAAGGGCGCCGCCTACATGAACATCGCGGATGAGCTCGCCGTCCACGCAACCGAAGAGCTAAGCCACGCACTGCAGGTCGCCAATCACGTCGACTACCTCGGCGGAATGCCGGCCGTCACGCCCAAGCCGGTCAAGACCTCGGAAAAGGCCGAGGAGATGCTGAAATTCGACCTCGAGAACGAGAAGGAGACCATCCGCCAATATCGCCGGCGCATCAAGCAGGCCGACGAACTGGACGAGTTCGCAATCTCCGAAAGCCTGCGCGGCATCCTGGTCCAGGAGCAGGACCACCTCATTGCGCTGGCAACTGCCCTTGGCATCGACCCACCCAATCCCGGCATCGCGGACTAAATCAACCCGATCAGAAGTGCGGACGCATCATTGACGTCAGCACTTCTGGCCAGAGATTAAGAGCCGGCCGCTTCACCGGCAAAGTGCGCCCGATACCAGTTCACGGTTTCCTCGACGGCCTGCTGCATTGCATACCGCGGCTGCCATCCCAACAGCTTGCGGGCCTTGCTGGCATCGAGATACTGCTCGCGAATCTCCGAGCTCGCAATATTCTGAATCACCGGCTCCAGATCCGTCCGGCCCATGATGCGCAAAGTGATGTGAACGATATCCAGCACCGTCAGCCGCTCGCCAAGGCTGAAGTTGAATGCTTCGCCCGAAACAGCCGGGTCCTCGGCGAGCCGCTCGCCAAGCGTGAGATAGCACTCCGCTGCATCCTTTACATAGAGGAAGTCGCGAACGAACTTCCCGTCGCTGCGAATCACAAATGGCTCGCCGTCGAGCGTTGCCTTGATTACACCGGGGATGGTGCGGCTGAAGTTCAGGTCGCCGCCGCCGAAGAGGTTCCCGCAGCGGGCAATCGCCGTGCGCAGCCCATAGGTCGCTGCATACATCTGGGCAATGAGGTCGGTGCAGGACTTCGAAACGTCGTACGGATAGCGCCCCTGCAGCGGATGCGTTTCAAGATAGGGCAGATTTTCGCTGGCTCCGTAAGCCTTATCCGAAGACGCGACGACAACATTCGCTCCTCCGCCGAGCCGGCAAGCCTCGAGTACGTTCCAGCTTCCCATCACATTCGCGCGCAGCGTCCCGACAGGATCTTTCTTTGCAACCCCGACCAGCGGCTGCGCCGCCAGATGAAAGACTGTGTGAGGCTCATACTCGGCAATGGCCCGTTGCATCGTCGGCAGCGACTCAAGATCGCCAGAAACCACGGCAATCTGCGGCAGAATTCCCTCCGCCACCAACATGCTCTTGGGAGCCTGATCGCGTACCAGCGCGACCACGTCCGCGCCTTCGCGAAGCAACGCCTTCACCAGCCAGCCTCCCATTAGCCCGGTGGCCCCGGTGACAAAAACGCGCTTCCCCTTCCAGAATGTTCCCAATCGAACCTCGCTGCCTGAAGTGTTGCAACTAAGATATTTATTAGATCATTTTCGCCGGGAAGATGCCGGAGGGGCGAACCTGACATTCCGAAGGCGGAGGATGCAGTTGGCAAGCGGAGCAGCAAATGAGTTAGCGGTCGTAATTTTGTGTGGGGGCAAGGGTTCGCGCATTTATCCCTTCACCGAATACTTTCCCAAGCCGATGATGCCCATCAACGGCCGACCCATCCTCGTACACCTGATGAAGATCTACGCCAGCCAGGGCGTTCGAAATTTCGTCCTCGCCGCAGGGCACCGTAAGGAAATGCTCTTCGACTACTTCGACGGCCGCTTTCCCGACTGGCGGATCGACATTCTCGATACCGGCCTCGAAGCCGACACTGGCGACCGTATTCGCTCGTGCTTCGATCACGTCGGAGATCAGTTCTTCGCCACCTATGGAGACGGTCTCGGCAACATCGACCTGCAGGCATTGTTAAGTTTTCACAACCAAAGCCAAGGCTTGGCCACAGTCACCGCCGTCCCTCTGCGCTCGCAATACGGAACCGTGCAATTCAACGCGGCTGGGCAAGTCGAAAGCTTCAGCGAAAAACCCGTCATCCAGGATTACTGGATCAACGCCGGCTTCTTCGTCTTTGAAAAGAAGGCAGCGGAGCACTGGCACGGCCACAATCTCGAGTCCGAAGTCCTGCCGCATCTCGCCTCCCGCCGCGAGCTCTACACCTATCTGCACCACGGCTTCTGGAAATCTATGGATACAAGCAAGGACCAGCAGGAATTGGAAAAGCTCGCCGGCGATGAGGCAGCGCCATGGGTGCTCCACCCCAATTCGCGTTAGCCGGCATCTTGCAGCCTGCTGACTGATTCCTTCGTCTAACCTGTGCGCCGGGTCAGGTCCTGAATTCGATTACGGAGTTCGACCCGCTCACTCTGACCGTTGAATGGCCTCTATGACTTGCCTGAAAAATCCACTCGGGGAGCCGGCACGGCTGGCAATTGCCCTGATCGTGACCGGTGCTTCGGCGCTGGCTCAAAATGCGACCGCACCTTCGAATGCCTCGTCCGCTTCTACCCCGCAAAGCTCTCCCACCACCACAGTTCACGTCGACGTCAGGGTAGTCACCATGGCGGTGACGGTACGCGACAAGCACGGGGCCATCATCCCCAACATGACGAAGGATGATTTCACTCTCACCGATGACAATCATCCGCAGACCATCAAATACTTCAACCATGACACCAACCTGCCTCTGACCCTCGGGCTCCTGGTCGATACCAGCATGAGCCAGCGCAACGTGCTCGGCGACGAGCGCGCGGCCAGCGATCACTTTCTCGACCAGATGATGACTACAGAGAAGGACAAAGCATTCCTGATTCAGTTCGACCGCGAAGTCGACCTTCTCGCCGACCCCACTTCCAAGAAGGAGACACTACGCCGGGCCATCGACCAGCTCGGGGCACCGCAGTTCAGCCGCTCGTCGAATGACGGCTCCGGTAGCGACGACTCCGGTCAGAACGGCGGACACCGTCGCGCAGGCGGTGGCACGATGCTCTACGACTCCATCTACCTCGCATCCGATGAGCTGATGAAGAAGGAACAGGGCCGCAAGGCGCTCATCGTTCTCACGGACGGCGTCGATCGTGGCAGCAAGGAGACGCTCAATACGGCGATCGAATCAGCCCAGCGCGCCGACACTGTCATCTACGCGATCTACTTCAAAGGCGAGGAGCAGCATGACAACAGTGGAGGCTTCCCCGGCGGCGGACGGCGCGGAGGCGGTTACCCTGGCGGCTATCCCGGTGGTTATCCAGGCGGAGGCTACCCCGGCGGCGGTGGCGGCTATCCACGCGGCGGCGGCCAGCGTCCACCCGAACCGAAGGTCGATGGCAAGAAGGTTTTGGAGCAGATCTGCGGCGAGACCGGTGGACGAATGTTCGAGGTCACCAAGAAGGAGAATCCTGACCAGATCTATACCACCATTGCCGAAGAGCTGCGCAGCCAGTACATCCTCGGATACACGCCGGACAAGACCGTCACCGACTCCGGATATCACCGGATCGTGCTGACCTCAAACAAGAAGGATCTCTTCGTCCAGACCCGGCAGGGCTATTACTCCGGCAGTAACTGAAGCCGGGGGAGCGTCCTCTCCAACCGCAGGTGGAAGAGACAAAGCTGAGACAAAGCGCCGCGCGCATTGGTGTATTCTCAAAGCCAGAACTCCGATGCGCCGCTGGCTTTCCATTCCGCTGCTGCTGTTCATTCTGCTCCCGTTGGTCTCCGGACTCTTCGGAGTGAGCGATGCAGAGGCCGGCCTTCCGGCATGCTGCCGCAGGGGAGGCCAGCATCACTGCGCCATGTCGGGGGGAGAGTCGTCTGACAGTCATGGCGTAGGCGCAATCCGCGAGAAATGTCCCTGTTCTCCCGCGGCGCTGAGCGTCATCGTTCTTCCCTCTTTCGCTCCATCGACCTCCGCTGCCATCTTTGCCGGAGTTGTGCAGCACGCATCGGTCGCGCCGCAGACCGACGCACGGCGCAGAATCGCTTACGATCGCGCCCGCCAGAAGCGCGGACCTCCTTCTCTCCTCGCATAATCGACCTCTTCTTCCAGGAAGTTGTTTCACTCTCTTTGATTCGAGAGTGAAAACGGCAAGCGGGCATTTTACCGGCGCGACACCTCAGCCGGGCCGGATCACGATTCCTGATTTGTAACCGACGTAGCTACGATACGCCGCGACTCTAGCGGCGGAGGTTTTGTTCTTATGCGACGAGTCGCATGCTTTCTGCTGTTTTTCTCCTGTCTATCGGGCACCCTCGCTCGCGCATCTGTCTTTGGACAGATCCAGGGCATCGTGCACGACCCGCACCACCGCCCCATCGCCGGTGCCCGGATCGTCATTCGCGCCGCGCACTCCGATCTTTCCTTCTCGGCGGTCTCCGACCAGAACGGGAATTTTCGCATCCCCGCCGTGCCACTCGGTGTTTACGTAGTCAGCATCTCCACTCCCGGCTTCGCCGATCTTGAGCAGGCAATTACCGTATCTGCCGATTCCACGGCCATCCTGCACTTCCCGCTCA
>Ga0210388_10003162_pt1 | contig 12873 bp, 10 predicted proteins | sample IncBWC19OmetaG_FD_155485 | JGI IMG/M metagenome (GOLD analysis project Ga0210388, IMG submission 155485) | Forest soil microbial communities from Barre Woods Harvard Forest LTER site, Petersham, Massachusetts, United States - Inc-BW-C-19-O ... | reverse complement strand
GCCGTTCGTAGCCTTGAACCCGTAGAAATCTTTGCCGTTTCGTTCCGCCACCCGCGCCAGCGTCAGCAACGGCTCCACATCGTAAAGATGATAATGAAACGCGTCGCGCAGGTAAAAGTCCGTCGTGGCGCCGTCCGGTTTGATGTTGGAATTGATCTGGCGTTGGAAGCCGTTCACAACCTCCGCAACTAGTGTCGCATCACCAATCGTCCAGCCGATCAGACCGACGGTCTTCAGACGATGGCTGTACCAATTTTCCTTCAGACCGCGATGGTCTTTCCATGACACCTGCGCGTGATTGCGCAGCCAGTCGTCAACCGTTTGCCGGTCGGCGTCGGAAAACGTTCCGCGCAGCAGATCATAACTCGTGATCAAAGGCTCCAGTTGCGTCTCGTTGATCGCGTCGCCGTCCGGCTGGTTGAGCTTCGCCCAGGCCAGGATGAATTCGCGCGCCTTTGCCGCGAACCGCGCGTCATCCGTTGCCGCCCACGTCCAGGCAAGCGACTGGATCCTGGTCATGTCCGCGAGCGATTTGTCTGTGCGGACTTTGTCCGGATTTCCGGCGAGACGACCTTCGGTGATGATTTTTTCAACCGGATCCGGCGTCCCGTTCAACGCCCTCTGCGCCGTGCGTTGCAAAACCAAAAATTGCGCCTTCGCCTCCGGGTTGGTGGCGATGAGTGAACGTAACTGCGCGATTTCATCCGGCAGCAAACTCACCGTGCCCGCGCGTAAACCGGCCGTCGCAAAAATGAAGAACAGGGCGGCGGCAAAAAAAATCGGCTTCACCGTTCTCAAGGAGACGCGGATGAAGCCGGATATGTTACGAATACGGGTCACCACTTCAATTCCTGCAGGCGGCGCGCAACCTCTTCGGCGTTCGCCCGGCTGTTAAAGGCGCTGATGCGAAAAAAGCCTTCGCCCTTGGAACCGAAGCCCGAGCCGGGCGTGATGACCACATTCGCTTCGCCCAGGATCTTGTCGAACGCCTGCCAGCTTGTGACGCCCTTGGGCGTGCGCACCCAGATGTAAGGCGCGTTCACGCCGCCAAAAACTTTCAACCCGGCCTTTTTCGCGCCCTTGCGCAACACTTCGGCGTTGCCGAGATAATGTTTGATCAGCTCCGCGACCTGCGCCTTGCCTTCCGGCGAATACAGCGCTTCCGCGGCGCGTTGCACGATGTAGCTGACACCGTTGAATTTGGTTGCGGAACGGCGGTTCCACAACGGATGCAGCGGCTTGGCTTCGCCGGTCTTGGTCGAGGCGTTGAGCGATTTCGGGACGACCGTGTACGCGCAACGCGTGCCGGTGAACCCGCCGTTTTTCGAGAAACTGCGGAACTCGATGGCACAATCGCGCGCGCCGGGAATTTCGTAGATCGAGTGCGGAATTCCAAGCTCGATGATGTAAGCCTCGTAAGCCGCATCGAAGAGGATGACGGACTTGTGTTCCAGCGCGTATTTCACCCACGCCTCGAGCTGTTCGCGCGTCGCTGCTGCGCCGGTCGGATTGTTCGGCGAGCAAAGATAGATGACATCCACGTGCTTCTTTGGCGGTTCGGGAATGAAACCGTTTGACGGCCGGCACGGCAGGTAAACAAGTTTGCCGTACGCGCCCGCTTCATTCGCCTCGCCGGTGTGACCCGCCATAACGTTTGTATCCACGTAAACGGGATAAACCGGATCACTGATGGCGATTTTATTTTTGCTGCCGAGAATGTCGAGGATCGCGCCGCAATCGCATTTGGAACCGTCGCTGACAAAGATTTCGTCATCAGCCACGTCGAGGCCCTTGTCGCGGAAATCGTTTTGCGCGATGGCATGGCGAAGCCAGTCGTAACCTTGCTCCGGCCCGTAGCCCTTGAACGTCGCGCGCGCGGCCATTTCGTCCACGGCCTTGTGCATCGCGGCGATGACGGCGGGCGGCAGCGGTTCGGTCACGTCACCGATGCCGCAGCGGATGAGACGCTTCGCGGCCTCGGGGTTCGCGTCACAAAACGCCTTCACGCGTCGGCCGATTTCAGGAAAAAGATAACCCGCCTTCAGTTTGAGATAATTGTCGTTAAGAAATGCCATAGATTGAAGCGGCGGAGCCTATCCCATTTTGGCCGGCGAGACAAGAACGTGATTTTGGAATTTGGTCTGTTTAACGGACACCGAACAGTTTCAAGTAAGCGTCCATGAAATTTTTGAAGCCAGCGCTGTGCAGATACATCCATTTGAACGGTTGATAGATTACCGACAAGCTCGAAACCCACGGTGAATGGCCGATGCCGGTCTTATCACGCAACCAAAGGGCTGGTCCGACGCTCAAGAGGTATATAATCGGAATGACAATCAACAAGGTCACCGTCCATGGAAACAGATGGTGGCGTCCGTCGGATTTGGAATCGTCTGTCATAATCTCAGTGAAACCCGAACAGCTTCATGTAGGTGTCCGAGAAACTTTTGAACCAGCCGCATTGCATATACAGCCAGTCCAGCGGCTCATAACTAAAAGCAATTTTTCGGATCCAGAATGAACTAAAAGTATGCGTTTTTAACGCCATCCAGAGGACCGGTCCAGTGCTCAAGACGCATAGAATCGGAATGGCAATCACCAATGCCGCAGCCCATGCAAGGAATCGGCTGCGGTCGCCGGGTTTAGAATCGTCCACCATAAAAATTCGGGCCGGCGTGCACACGGATTTAACCGTCGCCGGCCCGCGAACCGTTTTTCAGACAGGAAAAACGGAGCGCCCGTTCTCATGGGCGATTCCAACGTAGCCCAAGCCATGCCAGCCGCAAGCGGTTTTTAAAAAAACTTTTTTGCCGCGCCATTTGCCGCTATTTTCAAGTCAATCTTGAGCCGGCGAATCCAAATTATTTTCATCTGTCTCGCGGCGGGGCTGCTTTTGGGACAGCCCGCGGCGGCGGACGTGCCCTTTGACGTCACCGCCTGGAGCACCGCCGACGGCCTGCCGCAGAGCTCCGTCATCGCGCTCACGCAGACGCGCGACGGCTGGCTCTGGCTTGGCACGCTCAACGGCCTGGCCCGCTTCGATGGCGACGCGTTCACACCGTTCAACGTCAACAACACGCCTGGATTGCCAAGCGACCGGATAGTTTTTTTGTTCGAGGACAGCCATGCAAACCTCTGGGTGGGTACGGACGATGGGGGATTGTGCGTGCTGCGAAACGGCGTGGTGGAAAAAATTTCAACTGGCGGCAGCGCAAAAATCATATACGCCTACGAGGATGAAAATCATGAGGTCTGGTTTTGCAGCCGGGATGGAAAGGTTCTTCGCTGGCGCAACAGACAGATGGATTTAGAACCGCCCGTGACCCGGCTTTTTTGGGAACAACTTTTCCGCCGTGCGTTCAACCTCGTGGTGCAGCAAAAAGATGGCGGCTTCTGGCATTTGAACTCGGAAACTGCTTGCGCGGAAATCTGGCGCAATGACAGGTTGCAAACAAATTTCGGTCCGGTTCCGTGGACCGCATCGATCGTCAGCGTGGTTTCTCCTGGCATGTTCATGGATCGCTCGGTCACGGCGACGTGCACCGATCGCGATGGAAACCTGGTTGTGGGTACTGCCGGCGACGGTATTTTTTGGTCGGACAAGCAAGGCAACTGGCGGCATGTCGTCCTCGGGAAAAAAACCTCGGAAAATTATGTGCTGTCCGTATTTTTTGACCGCGAAGATAACCTTTGGGCCGGCACGGACGGCGGCGGACTTTATCGCGTCCGCAAAAAAAATTATTTGGCGCTGGAAAATTTGCCGGCCGGCACCGTCAAATCAGTCGCCCAGGATGCCAATGGTGGTCTGTGGGTGACCTACAACGCGCATGGCCTGGCGTATACCCTGACCAATTCAGCGGAAATCTTTGGCATAGGCCGCAGCTCGAACGCATGGTCCGTGCTGGTGGACCGGAACCAAAATGTCTGGGCAGGCACCAGCAGCGAAGGTTTATTCAGGCTGACAGATGGCGCTTTTCAACCTGTGATTCCTGCGGCCGGAATCGGCCTGCAAATTTTTGCCCAATTTGAAACGCGCGACGGCAAGGTCTGGTTTGGTAGTCAAAACGGCCTCGCCAGTTTTGACGGCACAGATTGGAGAATTTTTTCCACTACCGACGGGTTGCCATCCAATCCGGTTCGCGCGCTGGCCGAGGATGCCAATACCAATCTGTTCATCGGCACGGACGGCGGTGGAATTTTTTCCATGAACGCCGGAAAACTTTCACCCGTGAATGCGCCGGTCAAGGATGTTTCCTGTCTGTTCGTTGATCGCGATGGAATTCTCTGGGCGGGCACAAGCGGGCATGGCCTTGCCCGGTTTGCCGCCGGACAATGGACGACTTTTTCCGCCGCTGACGGCCTGGCTGGCGATGATATCGGGTATTTGATTGACGATGATTTGGGAAATCTCTGGCTGGGAACTTACGAGGGATTGGTGCGCGTGGACAAAAAGTCGCTCGCGGATTTTGCAAACGGCACGGTGAAGAAAATATCCTGCCGTACGTTTCTTACGCGCGAATGTTCCGCGGGCGCCCAGCCCGCTGCCATGCGCGCGAGTGATGGGACGCTTTTATTCCCGACCATCGAGGGCGTCGTGACCGTCAATCCGGCGGATTTGGCGCATAACACCAATCCGCCGCCGGTCGTCATCGAATCCGTTCTGGTGGACGGCGCGCCGGTCAAGGGTGATGCGGTCACGCTCACGCCTGAAAACGAACAGTTGGAGATCCATTTCACCGCCCTGAATTTTTCCGCCCCGAAAGGCGCTCAATTCGGCGCGCATTTCAAATACCAACTGGAAGGCCGCGATAATAAACCAACGGACATCGGCGGCGAGCGGGTGGCGCATTTCAGCAGGCTGGCGCCGGGCGATTACACCTTCCGCGTGACCGCTTGCAACGAGGACGGTGTTTGGAACGAAGCCGGGGCGACATTGTCCGTCACCGTGCAGCCGCCGTTCTGGCGCAAGCCGGGCTTCATCGCAGCCTGCGTTTTGATTTTTATCGGTGCGCTGGCGGGAATAATTTATCTCATCTCCACCGCCCAGTTGAAACGCCAGTTGCGTACGGCCCGGCAGAAGGAAATCATCGAGCACGAACGTGCCCGCATCGCGCGCGATCTGCACGATCAACTGGGCGCGAACCTGACACAAATCACGTTGCTGGGCGAAATGGTGGAACTCGACAAGGCCGAACCCGGCGAGGTCGAACAACACGCGCAGCAGATTTGTGAGACGGCGCGCGAGACCACGCGCGCGCTGGACGAGATCGTCTGGGCGGTGAATCCGTCCAACGACACGCTCGAAGGCCTGACGAACTATGCCTGCAAATACGCGCAGGATTATTTTGCGCTGGCGGGCATCAGTTATCGCGCGGAACTTCCCGCCGACCTGCCGCCGATGCCGATCCTGCCCGAAGTCCGGCACAACGTCTTTCTCGCCTTCAAGGAAGCCGTGAACAACGTCGTGAAACATGCCCAGGCGAGCGAAGCACGCGTGAAATTGCAACTGGAGGCGGACCAGTTTATTTTGAGCGTGACCGACAACGGCCGCGGTCTCGGCGACCTGTCTTCCAAGAGTTTGCGGAACGGGCTAAAAAATATGCGCAAGCGACTGGACGACGTGCGCGGGCAATTCGAGATCGTTGCCGGTGAAAATGGCGGCACGATTGCGCGGTTTACCGTTCCGCTGAAAAAATGATTTATGCCCACGAACATCTCCATCGTTGAGGACAACGACAAGCTGCGCGCCACGCTGGCGAAGGTGATTGACCGCACGGAAGGTTTCCGTTGCGTGAGCCATTACGGCAGCGCCGAGGCCGCACTGGAAAACCTGCCCGTGATCAAGCCGGACGTGGTCTTGATGGACATCAACCTGCCCGGCATCAACGGCGTCGAATGCGTGCGCAAATTGAAGGTCATCCTGCCCAAGACGCTGGTGATGATGCTCACCGTGTACGAGGACACGGAGAACATCTTCAACGCCCTGGCGGCCGGCGCGAGCGGTTACATGCTCAAGCGCACGCCCGCGAAGGAATTGATCGAGGCCATCCATGAAGTGCTGCGCGGCGGCTCGCCCATGACCACGCACATCGCGCGCAAGGTGGTGATGTCGTTCCAAAAATCCCCGACGGCGCAACAGGCGGCGGACGAATTGTCCAAGCTTTCCGAACGCGAACAGCAGGTGCTCGACCTGCTCGCGCAGGGTCTTATCTACAAGGAGATCGCCGACAAGCTGGAGATCAGCTACGAATCCGTGCACACCTACATCCGGCGCATCTACGAAAAACTCCAGGTCCGCACGCGCACGGAGGCGGTGGCGAAGTTCCTTCAACGCTGACACAATTTTTTGGTGCATGTCCCCAGCACTGGTGACATGCCCCGGGGCAGGGATGTGCTATTCTGACTTCGTTGTTAGAAACGGTGGCCGGCAGCCGGCCGTGTGCAAACTGCAGGTTGCAGCCACCGAATAAAGTTTTAGAGCGCTTGTTCTCATCGAGGCCGGAGTAGTGTCCGGCCTCTTTTCTTTGGTGCTTACGGACTATCACCAATTAGTAGCCGTCGACGTTAGTCAGCGCTAACTTTCATATGGCGCGGACTGACGTCCGCGGCTACAAACAGGAATGTGGCCGTCCCCGGCCACTGCAACGTTCAATTCACATAGATACTGAAATAGTTGAGAGACTTCGGTTATTGTCGTATTGCAGCGCCCGAGGACGGGCGCACTCCGACGCAGGGAACTTACACTTATTTTCTAATGACTTTCATGCTCGCGTGTCGTATCCCTTGAACGACCGTAAAGAGAACCGCCAAATTTATGAAAATGACCCCCGCCATACTGCTTGCCGCTTCCATTGCCCTGGCCGCCGGCGCTGAACCGGCATTGACGATCTACAACCAGAATTTTGCCGTGGTGCGCGATACCGTACCGCTCGATTTGCAGGCGGGCGCCAACCCGGTGACGTATTCTGGCGCGACGGCGCAGGTGGAACCGGACTCGGTGATCTTGCGCGATCCAAACGGCAATCGTTCACTGCAAATTTTGGAGCAAAATTACCGGAACGATCCGGTGAGCGAACCGCTGCTGCTTTCGCTGTTTGAAGGCAAGACGATTGATTTTCAAAACAAACGGATGAAGGACAACACGGAAACGTATGAACCGATCCAGGGAAAAATCGTCCGTAGCGGTTATGTCCCGGGCGGCGAGGCGCAGTCGCCGATTATCGAGGTGAACGGCAAACTGCAGTTCAGCCTGCCCGGTGAGCCGCTATTCCCCGATCTGGGCGATGACACGGTTCTGAAACCGGCGTTCAACTGGCTGTTGCAATCTGACAAGCCGGGAAAGTTTGACGCGGAAGTCGGCTACATCACGGAAGGATTTGAATGGAGCGCCAGCTACAATCTCGTTTCGCCGGAGACAGGTGATTACTGCGATCTCGTGGGCTGGATCACGATGAACAACAATTCCGGAAAGACGTTTGAGAACGCCAAAATCAAGTTGATGGCCGGCGATGTGAACAAAATCCAGGCGATGCCCCTCCCGCAACGTTTCTTTCGAGCCAAAGGTGCGATGGCGATGGATATGGCCGGCGAAGCACCGGCTGTCACCGAAAAAGCCTTCGATGAATTTCATCTTTATTCCATCGCGCGGCCGACGACCTTGCACGACCACGAGACGAAGCAGGTCGAGTTTGTTCACGCGGAAAAAATGTATGCGCCGACAATTTATGTTTATGACGGCGCGTCCGGTTACCAATTTTACGGATTGAATTACGACCAGAGCTGGGGTCAAAGCGATAACAAGAAGGTGCTTGTCCAACGCGAGTTCGTGAATGACGAGACGAATCAACTCGGCATCGCGCTGCCGGCGGGCAAGCTGCGGTTTTATCGCCGCGACGCGGACGGGCAGTTGCAATTCGTGGGTGAAAACACCATTGACCACACGCCGCGCAAGGAGACGGTGCGCGTGACGACCGGCAATTCCTTCGACCTGGTCGGCGAGCGCAAGCAGACAGATTTTCATGTGGATACCGGCGACAAGCACATGGACGAATCGTTTGAGATCAAACTGCGCAACCGGAAAAAGGAACCGGTGGAAATCCGCGTGGTGGAGCATCTTTACCGCTGGAGCAACTGGGAGATCACGAAAAAGTCCGATGACTTCGTAAAGAAGGACTCGCAGACGATTGAGTTCAAAATTCCGGTGAAGCCGGACGAGGAAAAGACCGTGGCCTACACGGTGCATTACTCGTGGTGAATTTGCGTCGCGCGGTGGAAGGTTTTGCGGCATGATGTGGCGATGTCGTTGACGAATCCACAAATTCGCGGGCTGAAGGCCCGTGCGCAGTTGATGAAGCCGCAGATCAAGGTCGGGCATGACGGGTTGTCCGAAAAATTCATTGCCGCGCTGGACGAACTCCTGAAGCATCACGAACTTGTGAAGGTGAAATTTTCCGATTTTAAGGAGGAGAAAAAGACGCTCGCGCCGCAGCTCGCTGAAAAGACCGGCAGCGAACTGATCATGCGCGTCGGCAATGTCGCCGTGTTGTACCGCGCCAAACCAGTCGGGGAAAAGCCGATTGCGGAAAAGCCTGACGGCGAATGACGGGGTATGAATGAGATTCCCGCCGAATTTGCCGCGGAATTGAAGGCTGCCGGCTTGGAGGAGTTTTTCGCCGACTGCACCCGGTCGCATCGCCGCGAGTATTTGAAATGGATCGGCGAGGCGAAAAAAACGGAAACGCGCAGCGCACGCAGCCGGCAGGCGGTAACGCGGCTGGCCGCGAAGCGCGCGGAAGAACAGGGCAGGGGGCGGCGATGATTAGCCGGCAAAATCCGGTCTGCATCTGGCAAGCGAGTGTCAGAATTCTTAATTGACGCTGGGCGCTTCGTGGCTAAAATGTCTGCTCGGACTTCTAATATTTATTGAACAAAACTATGGCAGTAAAAGTAGCAATCAACGGATTCGGCCGCATCGGCCGGATGGTGTTCCAGGCGCTGTGCGATCAAGGTCTGCTCGGCAAGGCAATTGATGTTGTCGCCGTCGTGGACGTTTCCACGGACGCGGATTATTTCGCCTACCAGATGAAATACGATTCCGTGCACGGCAAATTCAAGCACGCCGTCAGCACCGAGAAGAGCAACCCGTCGCTCGAAGAAGCCGACACTATTGTGGTCAATGGCCACAAGGTCAAATGCGTCGCCGCCGTGAAGGACCTAGCCACGCTGCCGTGGAAGGCTCTCGGCGTGGATATCGTCATTGAATCCACCGGTCTTTTCACCGACAGCGAAAAAGCCAAGGCGCATCTGACCGCCGGTGCGAAAAAGGTCATTATCTCCGCGCCGGGCAAGGGCGAAGTGAAGACCATCGTGATGGGCGTCAATGAAGGCGAATACGACGCGGCCAAGCACAATATCATTTCCAACGCTTCCTGCACCACGAACTGCCTGGCGCCTCTTGTGCATGTCATCATCAAGGAAGGCATCGGCATCGAGACCGGCTTGATGACCACCATTCATGCGACCACGGCCACGCAGAAGACCGTGGACGGTCCGTCCAAGAAGGACTGGCGCGGCGGTCGCGCGGCGAGCATCAATATCATCCCGAGCACCACGGGCGCGGCGAAGGCCGTCGGTGAAGTGCTGCCCGTCACCAAGGGCAAGCTCACCGGCATGTCGTTTCGCGTGCCGACGGTGGACGTTTCCGTTGTTGACCTGACCTTCCGCACCGTGAAGGAAACCAGCATCGAGGAGATCGACGCGGCTTTGCGCAAGGCCAGCACTTCTTATCTCAAGGGCATCCTTGGGGTGTCGGACGAAGAGCTGGTCTCGACCGATTACATCCATGACGATCGCAGCTCCATCTATGACAGCCTCGCGACGTTGCAGAACAACTTGAAGGGCGAAAAACGCTTCTTCAAGCTCGTGAGCTGGTATGACAACGAATGGGGTTACAGCAACCGCGTGGTTGACCTCGTGAAATACATCACGGCGAAGGGAATCTGATTTCCCACAAGTTTCAAAGACGGCGGACTGTTAAAACACAGTCCGCCGTTTTTATATTAGGGGACAAATGGTTGGGCTGGTCGAAGGTTGTAACGGCCAGCGGCTCGAATGACTGTGCGGAACGAGAATGTTCAACTGCTGTTCCTTCTCCCCGAGGGAGAAGGTTAGGATGAGGGGGAAGGCGACCTCTTTCCATTTTGAGTGTGCTTCAAATCGGACGACCACTTACCCCTCACCCCGGCCCTCTCCCTTGAGGAGAGGGAGAATCGCTCCCAGCGTCTTGTCACGAACCTGCGCCCGCTTTTACTAAATTGTGTCTAACGAAGAGGCCGGTTTGACGTTCACGTTCACGGATTGTTCGCCAAGCGCGGAATGAACCGCCTTTACCACGATGCTGCCAGTGGCGGCGGGAAGCGTTTTGATCCAGACCGCGCCCACGCCGCCGGAATCATCCAGCAGCGTGAACGGATTGTCGCCGACGATCACGCCCGGTCCGGTGATTTCAAAAACGATCTGGCCCTCGCCGAAGGCACGCTCGGCACCGAACTGGTCCACGACCTTGAATACCAGACGCGTGGCGTCCGAGCCGTCGCCGGTGATTTCCGCATCATCCGCCGCCAGAAAAAGTTGATCCTTGCCCGCGTCGGACGAGAATGATTTCGTCAACACCAGCTTGTCCCCGACGTAGCCGTCAATGCGCAGTTCCGGTTTCTTACCGCCATCGAGTTCAAGGTCGCAAAAGAACGGCGGGTATTTAAGGTTCGGATAATTCGCGCGGTCCGGTTGCAGGCTCGCCAGGGATTTTCCATCCACGAAAACTTCGAGCCGTTCGCAGTTGGAAAAAATCGCGGACGATTTTCCCGGTCCATCGGGCGAGTGCCCGCCAAAGTCCCAGTAAAAATCCGGCAGGATCACCGGACGCACGCCGGGGGCGACCTGTGACTGGTAAAAGGTAGCGCCCAGCTTGGGAATGCGGAAGACGTCGGCAATGCCGGGGCATTTCACCGCGTTGTAGGCGTTCATCAAACTGCTGTAATCGAACGCGCACCAGGCGATCACGCCGCTGAAGCGCGGATAGGCCGCCGCCCGGTCATGCGCCTGGGCATGATACAGCGCCTGGCTGGTTTGAGTGTTCAAATCGCCGGCGCGCCGGTATTTGTTATTGAACCCTTTTTTGGCGCCGTAGGAAAATTGCCCGACGGTTTCGGAGAGCATGTACGGCACGCCCGGCAGCGGTTCATCAATACCCACGCTGCCATCCGGGTTTGAGTGATAATCATCCAATGAAAAAATATCTTCCTGCCAGTTTTTGGTGGAATGCGCCGTCATCGAGCCGGAGGCCGGGCGCGAATCGTCGAGCGCCCTGGCTGCGGCGGTGGTGCGCTGGAAAAGTTCAATATCGTTTCTGGATTCATTGACGCGCACGCCCCAGATGAAGATCGAGGGGTGGTTCCGGTCGCGGCGGATCATGGTCTGTACATCGCGGACGACGAGGTCTTTCCACGCGTCGTCGCCGATAAATTGCCAGCCCGGCGTTTCCTGCCAGACGAGCAGGCCAAGTTCATCGCACGCATCGAGAAAGGCTTCGTTTTGCGGGTAATGGGAACAGCGGACGGCGTTGCAGTTGAATTCACGCTTTATCATTTCCGCGTCGCGCCGCATCACGCGCGCGGGCATGGCGAAGCCGGTGTAAGGATAAACTTCATGCCGGTCCAACCCCATGAACCGGAGGCGGCGGTCGTTCAGGTAAAAACCGTCGTTGTCAAACCGTGCCTCGCGCAGCCCGATGCGCGTCTGGTAATCATGCAACGGTTCGCCACCAAGCATGAGCGTGGCGACGATCCGGTAAAGTTGCGGGGCGTCCACATCCCACAGTTTCACATCTCCCAGGTCCGACAATTTGAGCGCGACGGCCGCTTCACCGGCCACGTCCGGGAGCAGATCTTTGGAAGCAACGGCGATGCGCCGGTCGCCGTCGAACATTTCCACCTTCAGCTGAAGCGGTTTTTCAGGAATCGTTCCGGCGTCGATGGTACAGGTGATTTCGACGTGGCGGTCGGGCCTCAGCACGTCCACGGGTTTGGCAAAAACATCGCTGATAAAAACGGGCGGCACCACGCGCAAGGCGACGGAGCGGGTGATGCCGCCCGGCTCCAGATAATCCACGGTGGTGGTCCCTTTCGGATTGCCCTCGGGCGGTACGGGATTCCAGCGTGAGTCCACGAACAGGGCGAGAACGTTGTCGCCATCGTTGAGCAGGCCGGTGATTTCGTAGTGAAACGGCAGATAGCCGCCCTGGTGCGGCGGCAATTCCTTGCCGTTGAAAACGGGCAGGGCGGTATTCATCACGCCGTCGAAGTCCAGAAAGACCCGGCGATTCTTGAATTCCGGGCGCGTGGCAAAATGCCGGCGGTAAACCCAAACGTCCTGCCATTGCGACGGGTGCCAGCCCTGCCAGGACAATTTGGAAACGCAATGGGGCAGGGTGATCTTTTCAAAGGCCGCGTCGTCGAAGGCGGGCCGCAAGGCGTCGGCAGTGAACCGGCCGCCGAAGCGCCAGTTTTGATCCAGTGAAAAGCGCAACCTGGCCGGACCGGTCGGTGCCGCCGGCTGGGCCATGGCGTTGCGGCTCATCAGAACCGGACTGGCGGCCAGCGCCGCGGCGCTCCAGGCACAGGTTTGAATAAATTTGCGGCGAGAGGTGCTGGAAGTCGAATTGGTCATTTTAAAAATAGTCCGTGGCAGCATTGCGACGGAGATTGCGGGTCTATGTTGCCAGCCAAGAGATTTTTGGCCATGGAGAAATTGCGAATTTTTTTGCGGATTTGAAACCGGGGAAAATCGGGAAACTGGCGGAGAGAGGGGGATTCG
>Ga0210388_10003161_pt1 | contig 12874 bp, 16 predicted proteins | sample IncBWC19OmetaG_FD_155485 | JGI IMG/M metagenome (GOLD analysis project Ga0210388, IMG submission 155485) | Forest soil microbial communities from Barre Woods Harvard Forest LTER site, Petersham, Massachusetts, United States - Inc-BW-C-19-O ... | reverse complement strand
AGCGTTCTGTTCCTTTTTGCTCACAATGGGCAGATGACTGAATACCAAACTGGATGGCAAACTCCGATTCGATTGCGGCTTAATTCTTCTCCCAATTTGCGCGGGAAGAAGCGCTCATAGATTTGCGAGTTGGTGTGCCGTGAGCCTCTCGACCGCTTGGACGGGAAACCCTGAGAGAGACGCTTGCACGTAGTTAGCGCGGGCGCGCACGAAGGAACGCATATAAGACTGCGCTACCCTGTTCCAGACCATGTGGCGTGAATGGAGGTAAGCGCGCTTGCGCATCGCCTGGCGTGCCGCATCATTGTCCAGGAGTTCAATTGCTGTAGCGGCGAGGGCATCTGGGTCCTCAAAGGGAACCAGCGCTCCGCGCCCATCGTTCAGAAGTTCGGCAGCGTGCCAGTACGGACTGGAAATGATCGCCTTTCCAGCGCCCATGGCGTACGCCAGGGTTCCCGATACAGCCTGTGCCTCGTGACGGTACGGAGTGATGTAAATGTCGGCCGAACCGACCAGCGAAGCCATTTCCTTGGGGCTGACGAACCGGTTGACGAAGATCACCTCTTCCTCAACTCCCAATTCCTTGGCTAAGGCCTGCAAATGATATCGATATCGATCCCCCTCGCGTGCCTTGACATGCGGGTGGGTGGCGCCTGCGATTACATAGACAACGTTCTTGTGCCGGGACAAGATGCGCGGAAGGGCTCGAATCACGCTTTCGAACCCCTTGTTGGTAGACAACAAACCGAAAGTGAGGAGTACAGACTTGTTTGCGATGGAGAGTGAATCTTTGTAAACTCCTGGCTCGACAAAGGGCAAGTCGGGAATGCCGTGAGGGATGAGGTCGATCTTTTCGCCTGGAACTCCAAATACATCCTGAAGAACGCAAGAAGAATACTCGCTCATCACGACGAGACGATCGGAGTGCGCGACGATCTGGTGCATGATCGTTAGTTGGTCGAGGTCTGGCTGACGGAGAACGGTATGAAGAGTTGTCACCACTGGTATTTTGAGATGCCGGAGCAACTTCAAGATATGACTCCCTGACTTTCCACCGAAAATCCCGTACTCGTGTTGCAAACACACTGAATCAAAATTGTTGGAATTCAGAAAGTCGGCGGCTGCACGATAGGAGGAGATATCGCTTTCGGCGATCTCGAATCGCACCCGCATAGGATAAACGTGCGAGGATAGCGGGTCATTGACCGCTACTACGGACAATCCAGCGGCTCCGTACTCAGCGGCGATTGCATCACACAAATCAGTCGTAAAGGTTGCAATTCCACACTGCCGAGGAAGGTGATTCCCGATAACCGCTATCCGCATTGGAGGTGACTGATTCGGTATCCATTGCAAGGATGAAGCTGACTCTCTTCCCAATACCGGAGGCAGCTGTTCGCACCGCAACAGTATGTTCGAGTTCAAGGAGACGTCTGGCGCGGACATTGCAGGCTCCTAAGGGCGGCAGTGCAAAACGGGCGCTAGCTTCTGGGGGATGTAGCCTTATGATCTGGCATTGCTGCTGTTGCCGTTGGTGTGGACACCTGCAAGAATTATGCGGTTGCGGCACCGCAAAGGCTGTGCAATCTTGCTCAGTGATAGTTATCCATACAGCCAGGATTGTGACCGATTTTGAATGAGCACAGCCGCGCGGGGTGAACCCCTCGGTCGAGACAACCTGCAATTGGCAAACAGGCCATTCGAGGGGCGATTTCCAGTCTCGGCTACGGAGCCGCCGGACGTATGTAATCTGGCCGGTGCGGAGCCAGTTGCAGCGTCGGCGTCGATGCGGCAGGCGCGGCGTCGATTGTCTTGCGCTCCAAATCAGCCGCTCCAATACGTCCCCCTTGTTCAGTTTCCATGATTACTCGCACACTCTTGGTCTTCCGAGGAACCCGGATTGTGAGCGGCAAACGCGTCACAGATTCCTTCCCTCGAGTTGGATCCTGCGTGGTCGACCACACCGTCACCCGCTCCATCTTGGAAGCCAGAATATCGCTGTCCGCGCTCAGGCTCACCGCCGCCAAAATCAGATTCGCAGTGCTCCTTCCATCGTCGGTCGGCAGCAGTCAAGGTTATTCAATTTTAGCTGCACCGTAAACTCCGCCGAACGCGTATCCGGGTGTCGCACGACGCCCGATAAACTCAGATCCAGCGCCGTATAAGGGACGGTCGAACGGGCAGCCTCGGCGAGGTTCATCATCGTCCGTTGTCGTGGATCGCCACGCGCATTTTGGTCTGGTGCAAAGTAACCGGCCTTGGTCACCGCCTGCAGATTTAGATCGCGCAGAGTCACGCGAATTCGCCTGAACTTGCCATCGTCGGCACCCCCATTGGGCTGATAGGTCAGCGTGTAATACTCCGAGCCCAACCGCTGCGAACGTCCGATCAATTTGTCAACATCGTTGCGGTTGTAGAAAAGTTCACCTCCGGTCTCATTCACAAACACGCCGAAGTTGATGTCGCCAGAAAAGGGATCACTATCGCCGAGGTCGATGTCCGATTCCATCGCGCTGAGCGACGTTACATTACCGTTGACTTTCAGTCCTGGGTAAATCACAAAGAGGCTCACCCGCGCATCGACCAGCATGTTGGTCGTTTCATGCGCATACTCCTTCAGCTCGTCCCGAACCTTGCCGGAGAAAGCCAGCGAGTCCACGTAAACGCCGGGACCGCCATGGCCCACCCACACGATGTTTTTCCGCCCCGGCACGCCTTTGTTCTGCAACGCAATCTGCTGGAGAGCATCGATCGATTGTGCAAATCGCTCCCAGGCGAATGCGCCGTTCATCTCCTTGTAGGGTAGCGCAGCAGGCAAATGGTCCAGAGCGTAAAGCAGGTCGGCTCTATTGCGCGTATAGCCTTGCAGCAACTCCAGCGATTCATTGCCGACGACCATCAATTCCGCGGGAGCGTTCAATTGTGCTGGCTGCGTTTCAAGAAACTTCTTTACTTCATCGCGTATGTAAGCGAAATCCGGGAAGCTCGAATTCAAAAGATCAAGCACAATGATGGTTACCGGAGCCTTGCCATCCGGATTATTATCTCCAGCATTCGCTCCCATTACGTGCGACTCTGGCGCTTCGAATGAGAAGATGCGCTCTTGTTTTTTATCCTCGGTGATGGTGAAGTCGTCTTTGGTCAGCCCTGTCGTTACCGGATGCCTCTGCTTGTCCAGCACCGTTACATCGAGAAACACCAGGGTCGATGTCACCTGAAGTGTTGGCACACCGGAAGGCCCCCGTTGGCCTTGGGCCATCAATCTTTGGACCGGGCTGAAAGTTAGGAGAACACTCGAGTAAAGTAGCGCTCGATGAAACATCATGATAGTCCTCGCATTGACTTCTCTCCTGTGGGACACTCGACAGACTTGCGCATTGGCAGACATTTCCGATTCACAGTTCTTCATCTTGTCTGACCCTGCCTCATACTCGTCCGAACGGGCCTTAGGTTCCAAGGCGCTGTTTCAGGCGAGCGCAACACTTCATCACCCTCGCCGGTGCGCATGCAAACTGCTCGCTTTAGCATCCTTTTCCCGTGAAAGATTCGTGACTTGATGGCACCGACACTCACGCCTAGCGCATGCGCGGCCTCGCGATGCGAGCTTTCCTCAATTGCGCACATCTTTATCGTGCTCTTGCAGACAGAATTCAGCCCATCGATTTCGGAGAGCAAGATATCGTCCATCTCCTTGCGCACGCAGCATTGCTCGGGATTGCTACCAGGATCCGGAATGTCCCGTGCAATAGGGTCATCATCCGGGTTACGCACATACTCCAATGACAGGCATACCCGTCCCTTTCGGTCTCGCAGCCACTCGCGTCCGGCGTTCTTCACAACCACACCTAGCCAGGTCCCCATTTGCGACTCGCCGCGAAAGCGCGGCAGGCTCTTGAACGCTCTTAAAAGAGCCTCCTGTACTACATCCTCAGCTTCGTCACGATCGCCCGTCATGCGCTGTGCGAGCCACAACAGCTGTCTGCGATTTTGTTCGGCAACTTGCACGAACGTTGCCAGCCTGCCGCTCCAGGCGGTCAGCCCTGATTCCACCTCCACCGCATTCATGGAGTTGGACATATCCTCAAACCCGCGCCCTTCGGACACAGTGATCGGGTCTGGGTTTTTTCCTGCGACCGCGCCAAACTCGTCAGCCATCGGTCCGGCAATTTCGAAGTTGCAGGCAGAGGCAACTCCAGGCTGACCGTGTTCTGGTGTCATGGACGCCGCAGCCGTATCGGTCATCTCTGCAATTTCCGCGTTACAGTTCAGCATATCGAGTCCCCCACTCATGCCAACCTGCAATCAAACACCCAATGGTTGCGAGTAGAACCTCCCGGTCCACATCGGATACCACTCGAACGTCGTACAGAGCATCATCAAGGAAGTCCTCTCCCTGGCGGACTACCAGAATCCTGGCGTGAGGCCAGCACCGGCGAATGAACCTACTGGCATCGTCAAGTTCGAACGATGAGAGCGTATTGTGAAGGATCACCACCTGAATGGATTCCTGCTTCGGAATTGCCCACAGCATCCGATAGTCTGGTGCTATGGACAGGCGGGAGTTTGGCCCATCAAGCAGCGCATCGTGGACCATGCTGCCGAAATCCACCGGGCCCACGGAGAGCACATGGATCGTCTTTGGGATCCGAAACTGTCTCCCGTCCAGACTGCCAATAGCTGTTTCCCCGACGCCTTTGCCGACAGTTGAGAGCCTGTTCATGCAACCTCCGCGAGACTGAGATCGCCTTCCAGAACATAAAGGGGGGCTGAACCCTTCATAAGCGGGCTTGTCTCAATCATGAAGATGCTTAGATTGGAAGCGCCATAGAAAGCCACTGTCCTGTCCGCAGGAAGCCACTCCAATACCTCAATCAGTTCGTGTGGCGTGACGGGAAGCACGAACGTAGCCGGGATCGGGAATGGGACCCACTGAGCGTCCGCTCTGATATCGAACACGATGAGATCGCCGCACCCTGCGAGAACCGTCATGAACTCACGGACCGAGATCCATCTCATCAGCCGGGTCTGTTCCCCGGCGGACTCGGGTGCGGCCGTAAGATCGACGGGAGGTTCGAGAACGGATGGAATGTTGTCGTGGAGTTTGCGCTTACCAGATTGTTTAACCCGCCATAGGGCATACATAGGAACCGCCAACGCCAAGGCGGGCACGGACCAAAGGGAATACATAGAGTGTTCCTCCACTGAAAAATCGCTTCAAGATGCACTTTGTTTCATAGCACGCGGCGACGTCGCAACTCGGACACGGAACCGTGGTGCCAACTATGCGAGACGAAAGCGAAGCGGAGGGGGGGCGCGAGATGGTATCAGCAGATGGAAAAATGCAACGCGACGCTCACACAAGGGGAGTGTGCTGGCAGCAGCGCTGCTGAGACGGTGAAACCGTGGTACGGGGCAAGGGAATGCTTGTGAACCTGACAAGGGATGTGACTTCGCCTTGAGCCGAGAGGGCGCCCCCACGGAAGCGCCATTCGGGTCGATCCACGACTTCGCAACCGAGACATGCGCCAGAGGGGCTGCATGGCGATGATAGAGCGACAGCTTGTATCCAAACCCCCAAAGAGCAACGGCAATTGCCAGAGTGATGATCCCGAGAGCACAGGGCCTAGATAACTGCACCCACACTTGACCACAGCTCGACGCCTGCGGTCTTATCCTCAGAAAAGGCTCATGAGGGGTGTTGGCGGTTATCGTGATTAGGTTCCGGGCTGGCAACTGGTCGAACCGTCCCTTCGGTCCGTGTGGAAAGGGCCTTACCAATATAGACTCCATCCCGAACGGAATGTGCTGTGCTGTTTAGACCAACTTTTTGGTATGTGGGTAACGACTTCATTCGCTCAGGTGCGTCAGTACAGACATTCGATCAGCTGACCAAGACTCTACCCACACAAAACTGGACAGTGAAATCACGGCGGGAAAGACATCCTAAGGGCGACCTCCGCCGCCCCCCACCGCCATGGAAGACGTCACCACCGTAACCGCGGCCATTGAAGCCACGCCCGTAGAACCCGCCTCCGTAAAACCCTCCCCACCAAGGCGGATAGAATCCAAAGCCGAGGTGGCTCCGGGCCCATGCCGATACAGTTTCAAAAAGGGCTCCTCACAATTCTGAGACGGCATGATCCGGAAAATCGTGAGTTCAGGCTGCCCGCGAGCTGTTCGGACTCTCGGGCAAAAGATAGACGGGGGCGGCACCGGAAACCTTCTCAATTGTCGGGATGGTCGAAGCACATACATCGCGGGGTCCATACAAGACCACGCTGCTGCTCGAAGGAGACCACTGCAGTACATCGAGTAGACCTCGCTGCTGGATGAACAGAACGTGCGGGGCGTGGAACTCAGCCGGCCTTTCGGTACGGTTAGAGCCAAGATCGATGAGGATCACGTCATCGCACCTCTGAACCAATGCTTCGAATTCTCGAGCCGACATCCAGCAGATCTTGCGTTTGCCTTGCGGACGCAAACCACTCTTCAACGCAATAGGCACAATCGCCCTCGCAACTCGGCCAGCATAAGTCGGCGCCCTATGCCCTCCCCCTCGGCCGATCAAGTAGACAAAGCACAAGAGTGATGCCAGGGGCATCGCCACCAGAACCCAAATCCAATTCATATACCGTCTCCTCAGAAGCAGTACGTCTCGATGCGGTTGAACGGCAGCCAGTCCCGAAGGATCGAGATAACTCGCCTTCATTGACCGTGCTACCACCCTACGATTCATCTAGCTTATGTGCGGAGGAGGCGAGCGAGGTGGGCAATCAGTAAAGCGCTCCCGACCTGCAACAGTGGCATCCGGTACGGCCAGCATTCTGTTGTAGGCTTCGGGAGGAGCTTCGACCTGCTGGGTCAGAACCGAGTCCAGAGTCCGTCTCTGTTGCAACGGACACTTTGCCCTGTTCTTAGAGATGAGCAAAGTCCCTTCTGGGCCAAGCCACAATTTCGCAACGCTGATTGGTGCGGGGTGATTCTGGTCAGGATAATATAGCGACAGCTTGTACGCGAATCCCCACAATGTAACTGCCGCAGCGAGCCCAATGAGCGCCAAACTGAGTGGTCGCATGAAGCACAGCAGTTGTTCTACGGCGAACCTGGCCGTCTCAGGATTAGCTTGAATCGCAGAAGGCGCAGTGAGATGACTCTTCTCCTGAACACAAGCCCCATGGCACAACGATCTGTGGGCAGATTTCTCTTGAGGTCGTGGTCGCTTCCGATTCATCGCAGGCCACCTCCGACAGGGGGAACAATTGAATCAGCGATCCAATAGCCGGTTCGCGCAGACAAGACATCCATCTTGGAGTATCCGACCCCTACCTGCAAGGAATGAAAGCCGGGATCCGGGCGGCTTGGACGGAAGCTAAGCATGTACCTGTTGCTTATATGGTTTGCAATCTCAATACTGCGATCGCCGAATGTTCTTTGAGAAGCGAAGCGATAGAATTCCCCGCCAGTCAATTGGGCAAGTCCTTCGGGGGCATTCCTCTGCATCGCACTTGCCGTCATCGCCAAGGGATTTAGGGAGCTGAGCTTGCCAAACAAGCTCTTTTTGCCCGGCAGGAAACATAGACTATACACGGACGCATCGCTTGCGGAGACATCGCGAATCAGCGAGGCTGTATCTGATGCATTACTGTCATGGTCATGCTCGCCAGAGATTAGGACAATGACCTTTCGGTTCTTCTCTGGTGAAGCCTGCAACAGTTTGACAGCCATGTGTATAGCATCGAATAAAGCTGAGCCAGAATTGCCGGCCGTAATAGACGCCATGGAATTGGAGACATCGCTGGACTCGTGAGTGAGGCCCTGGATAATTTGCGGACGACCATCAAAGCTAATAACAGCTATCTCATTCTGCGAGCTCGTCAGGACGCTGTCCACGAGCGCCTCCGGATGAGTGATCGTCTCCAACTGGCTCGCGGCACCGTGACCTGTCTGAATGACGAGAACAAGGGAAAGTGCTCTTGGTGAGATATCTGTGTCCAGACTTATCTGTTGCTCTATTCCATTGTCTTTGATCGAGAAATCATGCGCCGAAAGGCCATAGGCAATCTCTCCTGATCTTAGTTCCACAAGCACTGGAACCGAGACAGCATCTGCCTTCTGAGCCGATAGAACTGTCTGCACGCAGGATCCGAGCGTAAGACACATCGATAAGGCGATGCTTGATCCTTTGCTCATTTGTGACATCCTGACCCTTGGCTATATAACCAGTCCAATGGTTCATCGTACTGACAGGTTAGTGTATTCCAGAATGGATGTTGTAGCGGCAAAATGATTTGATGAATACTCAGTAGCGACCTCGAGATAATCAACTGCTCTTCCTAATCTCTGATAAGCCGCCGACAGCTTACTGACCAGGCCGGAGGTGTTTGATAGCGAGGAATATCCATGCTCCGCGCGATAAGACCATTGCGACGATATCGTAAGAATCTCTCTTCCGCTTATGGCATGCGGGATGGTCGACGCGCGCTGCTTGTTCTGCGGTAAGCCCAGGCGCAACAGATCGCGCTTAACGGGGCTACAAAGTAGAGCGGAACGTGAACAACTGTGGATATTGCGATGAGCCCGACGAGAGGCAACCAGGGCCAACTCGAACGCCATGCTATAGCCCTCGACCTTGTTTCAAATACTTCCAGCATGAACAAGAATGCAACGAACGTTATGACTCCTACGCACACTGATCCCATATGGACTTGCCAAGCGTGAACTTTGTTCGTCCGATACGAAAACAGATCTATTATCTCGTCGAAGAAGCTCTCTACGGTAATGAAGCCGCAAGCGCCGCCAAAGACTGCCATAAGCACTGTTGTTGGGGCATGGTTGAACTCGTAGCGCAACTGCTTCTTGCGTTTTCCCATTCATATCTCCAACAAAGCGATCTAATCCTCAGCTTCTAATCGTTAGGACTGGACATGCCGCGCCCATAACGATCCGGAAGGCCCCAGATGATCTCATTCCCATGCTTATACGGGAAGGCATCCCGAAGGACATTGCCAACCTTGTATCAATTAGCTCAAGATCCCGCTCCAGACCTGGAACGATCAACGTACGCTGCGCATCTGAGGTCGGGTCATCATGTGGCTCCTCTCGTCTTTTTCCCATTCGGTGCCCCATAAAGGTGATCGATGCCCTATTGCCGAATCGTCAGAACTGGGCATTCCGCTTCCACAATGATTTGGAAGGCTCGTGATGTCCTCATCTCCATGCCTAAATGTGAGCTCTTGCGGATACCGAGCACCAACAAGTCGATGGATCGCTCTCTGATGTGCTCTAGAATTCGATCGAGTGCAGTACCTACAGCCACATACGTTCTTGGATCACAAAACTCTTTCGCCTGTTCCGGTACAAGCCGATCTAAAGCATCAAAAAAACGGCTCTGAAGATCGGCAAATCGATCTGGATGCTCGATGGACTCATCCTGAATTACATTGAGGACGTCAATCTTTGCTCCAAACACCTCGGCGAGAGTCACCGCGTACGTTGCCGCGTTGGCCGCAGCCGGGGTAAAGTCAGTAGCAAAGAGAATTCTCTCGAACGGCAGAGTCTTCGACGATACGGCTTGAACCTTCGGGCCAACGGTAAGCGCTGGCCAGCGTGTCGACCGCAGTATCTTCTCCGCAGTCGAACCAATGATTCCTCGCTCGAATCGGCCGCCGCCGTGCGTTCCCAATACGATGATCGACGGCTGATGCTTGTCGGCCAATTCAGGAATGACGTCCTTCGGATCGCCTTCCAGGAGAATGGAGACAGTTTCGATTGACTTGCCCCCTAGAACTCCGGCGTTGACCGATAGAAGACGCTTCAGATCGCTTCTCTGCTGACTCACTCGTTTGTCACCAACCTCAACTTCCAAGGCAGCTTGTGAAAGCGTAAAGGCATGGGCAACAAGCAATGTGGCCGAGAAGTACGCCGCTACACCTGCGGCATAGAGACCGGCATTGTGGGCACCGAGAGAGAAATCGGTTGCATAGATAACGGACTTCAAGTTCAAATCTGGCTTATCACCGACAAGGGGCATAGTAGCTATCTCCTCGTGAAGAAACTTAGCAAAAGAACAATCAACACGATGGCGCTCACAGCAGCATAGAGCCGGTCTTTCATGACCGTGAAGCCAACCACGCCGAAGAGTACGCGGCTGATTGGCGTAGCAATTAGCAGCAGTATCCCGAATTGGATAAGGCTTTTGCTCTCGATGCGAAGCGCGCCTGCCAAGATTGCGGTGACGTGTTCGTACGCGGCCGGAGCACCATGAAAGTGGGAGTAGTCTGGAATCGGTCTGCTGGACTGCGAGAGGTAAAGAACGCCCCCGGCGAGGACCACCAGCGCTGCGACTGTGACACCGACCCGCAACATGAGCCCCATCGCGATTTCAAGACGTTGGTCATTTCCGGGCATACCTTAGAGCCTTCCAGTAACACCGTTGAAAATCATTTCCCCTCCAAGAGCCACGATGACGGTAGCGAACACCCATCGCAATGTCTTTACGGGTGCGTAAACAAGTACGCGCGAGCCGGCAAGCGATCCAGCAAGGACCCCGAGCATCACCGGCATCGCCAGCTCTGGGAGGATGTAACCACGACTCAGGTACACACCTGCACTGGCGGCCGCCGTCACCCCGATCATGAAGTTGCTTGTTGTGGTTGAAACCTTGAAGGGTAGTTTCATTACCTGGTCCATCGCCAGGACCTTCACTGCGCCCGAACCGATGCCTAACAGTCCGGATAGCATTCCAGCGATGAACATGATGCCGAAACCGGCCGGGACGTGTTCAGCGGTGTAGTCTTCTTTGCCGCCCTGTACCGGGTAAGATCCCCGAAGGTTCAATCGGGTAGCGAGCGCGTCCTGTCGGGTGCGCTTGGGGTCGACGCCTGCATTATGCAGAGACGCCCATGCGGAGTAGAGAAGCACAACACCAAAGACTATTCCTATCCAATCTGCGGAGATCTTGGCTACAAGGTAGGCGCCCAGCAAAGCACCCAACGTTGTTGCCACCTCCAAGAACATTCCGATGCGAATATTGGAGTATCCTTCCCGAACATATGCCGCAGCCGCCCCCGACGAGGTGGCAATTACAGAAATGAGCGAAGCGCCTATTGCATAGTGCAGGTCTATTTTGAAAAGGAGACACAGCACAGGAACGATCACCACTCCTCCCCCGAGTCCAGTGAGCGCACCCAGAAATCCAGCCAGGATCGAGGTGAGACATATTTCCAGAGAGAAGAGGAGGATATTCATTCAGGAGCCCGTTCCTTCGCCCGCAACCGTATGCCTATTTGCCATCACAACCACATTCCTCATATCTTCGTTCCCCGAGCATTCGGTATGAGCGTGCCTGCTTGAGGCACCGAATTCGCGAAGCAATTCCAACAATTGGCCGACTGGCCCTCGCGGGTCTGGACCATTGAGGAGCACAATGCTGAGTTGACGACGGATGGGGCCATTATCAAGGTGGATGACCTTCACGCTTCCCAGCCCCAGTGCCTTTTCAATCGCCAGATGTGGAACAAACCCAATGCCAAGCCCGGCTTCAATCGCTGCGATAATGCCTTCAGTAGAATTAAGGTCGACAACAGTGCGTAGTTGCCGCCGCAATACGCCGTTTCTCTCTAGATAGTCTTCTACAAACTGCCGCATGCCGGATCCCACTTCGCGAAGCAGAATGGGCTCCTGAACCAGTTCCGCGGCCCTCACCGTATGTTTCTTCGCCCAGCGGTGATCAGGCCTCACAATGAGGACCAGCTCATCTTCTCCAAATACTTCGATCTTCAAATCCGGACGATGCGCTGGGGCTTCGATTAAGGCAATTGCGATCTGATGGGAAGTCAACGCATGCAATACTTCATTTGTGCTGCCTCCTGTAACATGGATTCGCAGCTTGGGCCACTCGCGCAAAAGACTTGTGAGAAGTCTTGGCAAAAGATAGACCGCAATTGTGTGGGAAGCTCCGATACTCAGTTCGGCTCCTTCCTGCCCCCCGAATGGAGCAAGGGCGGCAATCGCATCGTTGGCAATCGCTTCGATTTGTCTTACATATTGCAAAAGCGTGACTCCCGCCGGTGTCAGACTGGTCTCCCGACCAATCCGATCGAAGAGTGCTATTCCAAGGCTTTCCTCCAGGGATCGAATTTGCGAAGTCACGGCCGGCTGAGTCAGATGAAGCTCCTCGGCAGCCCGGCGATAACTCAGCAGATCCGCGACGACGCGGAACACCTTCAATTTGAAGTTCTCGATCATGGAGTCGCTCCCGTTTGATAGCTTAGGGTCGCGAGAGCGAGGCGGTATTGGTATTGAGAATTTGTGTAACCAATAGCGGCGTCAGTTTGCTGATACTGCGCCTGACTCAGCTCGACAATTGAGCTCAACCCCAGCTGATATCGAGTCTGCGCGAGAGAGAGCGCCAGGTTCGCCTGCTTCAAGAGTTCGTCGGAAACAGCAACGCGTTGGTAAGCCGTGTTCGCTGTCAGCCAGGCGGTACGAACATCCCGCACGATTCGATCTCGAAGTTCGCGGGCCTGCTCCGAATCGGCCTGGGCGCGGATGGCCGCTTCCTTCGCCTGGGCCGAATAGAGAAAGCCGTTGAAGATCGGAATATTCATGTTGACTCCGATCCCCCCCCACCAATTTTGGACGTAATAGGTCGCAGGTCGTATCGGCACGCTTCCAACAGTTCCCGCCGCGGTTATAGTTGGCAACTTCTGATCGCGCTCGGCATGGCTGAACTTGACCGCCGCCAGTTGACTCAAATTCAGCGCCTGAAGATCGGGCCTTTGTTGGAGCGCGAGTTGTACGAGGGGATCGGCGTCTTGCGGCGGTAGGGATAAAGAACTGGTGTCCTCAACCAGATCGTAGGTTACTTGCCGAT
>Ga0210388_10003160_pt1 | contig 12875 bp, 9 predicted proteins | sample IncBWC19OmetaG_FD_155485 | JGI IMG/M metagenome (GOLD analysis project Ga0210388, IMG submission 155485) | Forest soil microbial communities from Barre Woods Harvard Forest LTER site, Petersham, Massachusetts, United States - Inc-BW-C-19-O ... | reverse complement strand
GCAGGGGTCCTCTACTGAAGTGATGGTGTCGCCGATCTTAGTGTCGGCTACGTTTTTGATTGTCGCGACGAAGAAGCCAACTTCACCTGCAGTAAGCTCGGTCATTGCGACTGGTTTTGGGGTCATGACGCCCATGCTCTCGACGTCGAAGACCTTCCCGTTCGACATGACCTTGATCTTCATACCTTGCCGGAGCTTACCGTTGATTATGCGAGCGAGGACGATGACTCCTCTGTAGGGATCGAACCAGCTGTCGAAGATGAGCGCCTGGAGGGGTGCTTCAGGATCGCCTTCTGGTGGCGGCAGCAAGGTGACGACAGCCTCGAGGATGGTGGCCACGTTGAGTCCGGTTTTAGCGGAGACGGCGATGGCGTCATCGGCGGGGAGGCCAACGGATTTCTCGATCATCTCTTTGGTACGCTCGATGTCGGCGCTGGGAAGATCGATTTTGTTGATGATGGGGATGATCTCAAGGCCGTTCGAGATGGCGAGGTAGGCGTTGGCGAGGGTCTGGGCCTCGACACCTTGTGAGGCATCTACGACGAGGAGTGCGCCTTCGCAGGAGGCGAGGGAGCGGGAGACCTCGTATGAGAAGTCGACGTGGCCCGGGGTGTCGATGAGATTGAGCTGGTAGGTGTCGCCGTCCTGCGCCTTGTACATCATGCGGACAGTGTGGGCCTTGATGGTGATGCCGCGCTCGCGCTCGAGATCCATGGCGTCCAGCACCTGGGCCTGCATCTCGCGGGCGGTCAGCGAGCCGGTCAGTTCGAGGAGCCGGTCGGAGAGGGTGGACTTGCCGTGGTCGATGTGCGCGATGATCGCGAAGTTGCGGATGTGACTTGGATCCATTTTGTAGCTGGGTGGCCTCAGTATCCATGTTAACACTCGTGCGGCACAGGCGGGCGCGTTGATGTGAGAGCGGAAACTTGCTGACACATGACTCTCACGGAGTGTGAAGCTTGTCGTTAGTTCGTGATTCATTGGCTGTTGCTGCCTTAGGCCCCGATGAAACCGATCCGGGTGATTCGAAGACTGGTCGCAATGGCGAGCGTGTTTGCTGGAGTCCCGCGAACGATCGTGTGATAGCGCATTTTAGGGTTGCGCGTCTTACAATGAGCGAGGACGATGGCTCGACTCTTCTTAGATAAGATGGTGCGGCGGTGGGCACTGGTGGTGGGATGTGCGCCGCTGGTTATGCTTACGGGCTGTCCGCAGGACCAGGCCGCTGCTCCGGGCAAGATGCCGGTGCAGTCGATGGCGCCGACGATCGCAGCAGGGCCGAGTGGGAGTGCCAGACCAGGACAGTCGGCGCAACCCGCAGCATCTGCGGTGCAGACTGCCGACGCTGCGGCGAAGGTCGCCAAGGTGCAGCAACTCATCAACAAAGCGGAAGCCGCGTATCGAAGCGGCGTGGACAACTATCGCGCAGGACATCTGGACGCTGCACGGCTGGACTTCGACTCCGCAGTGGATCTGATGCTCACGAGCGGCATGGACCTGAAGACGGAGCCGCAGCTGGCGGACGAGTTCGACCATCTGCTGAATGCGGTGAACTCGCTGGAGATGGCGGCGTTGAAACAGGGCAATGGATTTTCTCCGGTGCTTGAGGCCGCTCCGCTCGATGCCGCGAATGAGGTGACGTTTCCGGCGAACGCTGCGCTGACTGCTAAGGTTGCGGCCGAGTTGAAGACGACGCAGTCCGATTTTCCGTTGGTGGTGAATGACTACGTCGCAGGTTTCATAAGTTATTTTTCGAACTCTGCCGCGGGTCACGCGCATCTGCTGCGGTCCCTGGAGAGGGCAGGGAAATATAAGGATATGATCTCGAAGAACCTGCGCGACGAAGGTGTGCCGCAGGACTTGATCTATTTGGCTGTGGCGGAGTCGGGGTTTCAGCCGCAGGCACTGAATGCACGCTCGGGCGCGGGAGGCATGTGGCAGTTTATGCCGACGGGTGCTTATGGCCTTGCGCGCAATGGGTGGTTCGATGAACGGTTCGATCCGCAGAAGTCTTCGATCGCATATGCGAAGTACATGAAGTCGCTGTACAACCAGTTCGGCGACTGGTATCTGGCGATGGCGGCGTATGACTGGGGCCCAGGGAACGTGCAGCGCGCGGTGATGCGGACTGGATATGCGGACTTCTGGGAGTTGTACCGGCGCAATGTTTTACCCGGCGAGACGAAGAACTATGTTCCGGGAATTATCGCCGCAATCATCATGGCAAAGAATCCGGAGCAGTATGGGCTGGACAAACTCGAGCCGGATGCGGCGGTGGTGTCCGATACTGTAAGTGTCGACTATGCCATCGATCTTCGCCTGGTGGCCGATGTGACCAACTCGTCGCTGCTGGAGATCGTTGCCCTAAATCCGAGTCTCTTGCGGATGACCACTCCGCGGGACATGTCGTTTGACCTGCACATACCTGTAGGGACGCGCGATGTCTTTGCGGAGCGAATCAAAGAGATACCTGAAGATAAGCGTGCCAGTTGGCGCTTTCATGTTGTGCGCGCCGGAGAGTCGCTCGATGGCATAGCCGCTGCGCTGCATGCCCGTGCGAACGATATTGCTGCGACGAACGGATTGACTGTGAGTGATGGTGTGGATGCAGGAGATGAGCTTGTGGTCCCCGTTGCGAGCGCTGTGGCGAACGCAGGGCCACAACGGTACGGAGTGCGTCGCGGCGATACGCTGGTTACCGTCGCGGATCGCTTTGGGGTCTCCGTGGAGGAGTTACGGCGGTGGAACCATTTGTCGTCAAACGCGCTGAAGCCGGGGAACTCCATTGCAGTCGCAGAACCGGTGAAGCTTGCACCGAGTGCGCACGGGCGAAGTAAGGTGGCGCGAGGAAAGAAAAGTGCACATACTGCTACGGCCCCTGTTCACGAGGCTTCTACACACACTGACGCGAAACACGCGTCTCAGAAAACCAGCGCGTCTTCGATGGCATCCAAGAATGGTTCAACTTCGAAGAAGCAAAACACGACTTCCAATACGAAATGAAAAGCTGCCAGAGAAGCTACCCCGTGGAAAAGATTGCTTGCCTTCGGTGGCGCTTGGATGCATCCTGTTGCTAGAATCTCGTGCCGGGACGTAACTGCGTTTTTCTCTGCATCGAATAATGTGAGACTGAAACAAAGAGCGGCTGCAAGTACAAAGCGACGAGGGGAATGACAATGATGTTCGACGACACGATCAAGCTTTATGCAACCTCTGCCGATGACGACAACCACTATGGGGACGAAGCAGAAGACGATCACCGCTTCGGAGACGACGACGAAGAAGAAGAGGTGACGATGACGTCGGACGACGATGAAGAACTCGACATAGATGATGACGGGACACTGCATGGAGTTCATGCCGAGGACGCGACAATCTTCACGCTGCCTCCATCGCCGGTCAGCAGTTATGAACCGGCAACTAAGCCTTCAGAGTTCCCGGTGAAGAGTGCGGCTCCGGTGAGCTTGTCAAAATCAGGCGTCGCCGCAAAGCCATTGGCGAAGAAAATCACTGCCGCTCCGGTGAAGAAGGCAGCAGCCGCGAAAAAGACAACACCAGCTAAGAAGGCGGTCGCTTCAAAGAAGGCAAAGCCCGCTAGCAAGCCTGCGCCGAAGAAGAACGCGAAAAAAACTGCGGTGAAGAAAGCCGTTGCGAAGAAATTTCTGGCGAAGAAGAAGTCTGCTGGCAAGAAGGGCGGCGCCAAATCGAAATCTGCCGCGAAGAAGGTCAGTGCTCTTCGCGGTGGTAGGGCCACTCTTAAAAAAGTGGCCGTGAAAAAGAGCAGTAAAAAATCAACAAAGAGAGGTATTACCTTGGCAACTAAGAAAGCAGCAAAGAAACCAGCGAAGAAGGCAGCGAAGAAGGCTGTGAAGAAGGCCCCTGCGAAGAAGGCCGCAAAAAAGGCAACAAAAAAGAAGTAAGCATTAAGGCAAGCAAATAGGCCCGGACTCCTCAATTGAGAGCCCGGGCCTTTTTGCGTCTGGTGAAATGGGGTTACTTTTTGTTGGCTTCGATTTCGGCGAGAACTTCGGTGCTGTGGACGTTGGGATCGACCTTCTCCCAGACCTTGACGATCTTTCCGGAAGGCGAGATGAGGAAGGTGTCGCGGGCCGCGAACTTCATGTCACCGTGGGTCATGAGCGGGACACCGTAGGCGTCGACGACCTTGTGGTCAGGGTCGGCGAGGAGCTTGAAGCTGAAGGTGTCCTTCGAGCACCAGGCTTTATGGCCCTCGACTGTGTCGAGGCTGACGCCGAGGACGACGGCGTTCAAGGCGTCGTACTTTGCCATGTCACGCTGGAAGTTGTGGGCCTCGATGGTGCAGCCCTGGGTCTGGTCCTTCGGGTAGAAGTAAAGGACGACCCACTTGCCCTTATAGTCGGTGAGGCTGACGGGCTTGTCTTCCTGCGAGGGCAGGGTGAAGTTGGGCGCTGCAGTGCCAGCCTGCACTGTGTCTGCCGCGGCCGCTGCCCGGGCCTTGAGGCCGAGGCCGCACGCTCCGACTACGCCGATGATTACTGCGATCCAAACTGCTTTGCGCATGGTGTTTCCCCTTTAGTGAATCTATGTTGGTAGACGAGTGTAGGCCGCGTAAGACGCGGGCTTGATGTGCCGCGTTGCAATTTTACTCCCCACTTATGGACCCTTTACAAAACCGTGACAATCTCTTTACTTCACGACGATGGAGATGCCGGCCTGATCTGCGGCAGCGATGATGGCCGCGGGGTCGAAGAGGAGCGTCCTGCCTGCTTCGATGGCGAGACAGGTCGCGCCAGCGGCCTGCATGGCGCGAATGGTGGCGACGCCGATGACGGGTACGTCGAAGCGCATGTCCTGGTTGGGTTTGGCCACTTTGACGACGGTGAGGGAGCGGCGGAGGGTCGTGGCTGACTGGATGGTCTCGGTTGGGAGGTCGAGGGTGAGGAAGAGTTCGCCGGCGCGGGAGATGGTGGCGTCGGTGCCTTCCATGGCCTCGACGGCGACGCAGGCCTGGGCGGCGATGACGACGGTCTGGCCGAGGTCGTAGGCGGCGATGGCCTGGGCGACGGTGCGGCCGTACGTGATGTCCTTTTCTTCTTCTTCGTCCGGTGCGCGTTTGGTGAGTACGCCAGACTTTGCGAGGAGCGGTTCGAGGTAGGTGGTGGAGGAGATGAGTTCGATGCCTTCGTCTCCGAGGACCCTGGCCACTGCGCCGAGGAGCATGTCGGTGTTGCGGGTGCGGAGGTTGAGGAGGAGTTTGGCCAGGCGCCAGTCGGGGCGCACGCTGGAGAAGATCTGCTTGTGCTTGACCTGGCCGGCCATGACGGCGCGGGTGACGCCTTCGGCTTGAAATGTTTCGATGAGTTTGGAGAGTTCGCCGAGGGAGAGCCAGTGGACGTGGATGTTTGGGTCGGCTGCGGCTCGGGCGTCGATCTCGGGGTCGGTCTCTTCTTTGATGGCGGCGACGACGACCTGTAAGCCGTGCGCACGTGCGGCATCGAGGAGGAGGAAGGGGAAGCGTCCGTTGCCGGCGATCAGGCCTAGTTTCTGCACTCTGCTTACTTTAGCGTATGTCGCCGGGGTCTGGAGTTGGGGGTGACTTCTGGCGAAGACTTAACACGGATAGAAAAGGATTGAACGAACCAAGGCGGATTTTCTGATGGGGCCCTTCTGATTGTCTTTTTGAATGTTGATTTTTTTGAGAGTGCTTTTCTCGAGAGCTTTAAGTCAATAGCAGAGGGCGAACCAATTGCCTGTGGGAAAAACCGAAGTTCGGTTTTTGTGGTGAGTTGTGGTTAGTTGTTGGTTTTTCTTCGGTTTGATTGGAACCATTGTCGTGAATCTCCGGTAGTTCCAGCATAAGATGAAGCGCTTTTTGATGGTAAAGACGTGGACAGATTGTGGTGAATTGCTGGTGGATCGTGGACACAAGATGGACGCTAAATTGGCGTCGCGCTATCGGAAGAGCTTGCCGTCGGAGTTTTCCAGATTGAGCAGGCGGGCCTTGGTCTCGAGTCCGCCTCCGAAGCCGGTCAGCTTTCCAGACGATCCGATGACACGATGGCAGGGCACGATGATGGATACCGGATTCTTTCCGTTCGCGGCGCCGACGGCCCGTGTGGCGCGAGGGTTTCCAAGTTGATTCGCGATCTGTCCGTAGCTTCTGGTCTCTCCGAAGGGTATGGCGAGCAGGGCCTCCCAGACAACTTTCTGAAAGCGGGTCCCTCGCATGTCGAGGGAGACGTTGAATGTCTTTCGCTTTCCGGCGAAGTACTCGCGAAGCTGGCGTTCGGTTTCGACGAGGACGAAATGCTGCTCGTTCGCAATCAGCTCGTTGGGGGGCACGCCGCGATGGGGCCTGTCGTTGTCCCACAGGATGGCTACAAGGCCTTTGTCACTGGCAACCAGTTTCAGTTTTCCGACGGGCGATTCGATTATTTTGTATGCGAGACTCATCGTCTTTCCTTTCCGGTTCGTGATGCGTTGGTTTGTGTGAGCGTTGAAGGGTCAGTGACCTTAATGTGAAGGGCGCTGGCTGCTTGTTGCGGGGCTTCCGTCTGCGGCCCAGAGATGCTGGGCGGCGTAGGCGCGCCATGGGCGCCAGGATTCGGCGCGAAGCAGGAGGTTTGCCGAGGTCGTTTTCCTGCCGTCGATGGAGGCCACGCTTCGGAGCAGTCCGATGTCGGTCGCGGGGAAGGCGTCGGTTTCGCGGATGGCGCGAAGGGCGATGTACTGTGCGGTCCATTCGCCGATGCCGCGAATCGTTCGCAGGCGGGCGATGGTTTCGTCGATGCTGCCGAAGGGTCGGAAGAGGTTTGGATCGGCTACTGCCGCTTCGGCTACTGCCTTTAAGGCCGACAGACGCGCGGCGGGCATGGCGAGTCCGATGGAGGAGGTTGCCGCAAGCCGATTCGCTGTTGGGAACGTATGGGAAAGGTCTGGGTGGATCACGAAGGACCTCGGCACAGCGCGGCCGTGGAGAGCGACGAGCTGGCCAGCCAGGCGACGTGCGGCTGCCACGCTGATCTGCTGGCCCAGGACGGCCCTGACTGCCAGCTCGAAGCCATCCCAGCCGCCGGGAGCACGCAGCCCCGGACGTTGCGCCACCAGGGTCGCGAGCACAGGATCGCCGGAGAGATGGTCGTCGATGGTCTCGATGTCGGCCCCGAGATCGAAGAGGCGCCGCACGCGGGCGACGATGACAGGGAGAAGGCGGACGTCGGGGAAGCGGATGCTGACGCCGAGGCCCTGCCGGTCGGGCAGGTGAGTGACCTCGATGCTTCCCATCGCGCCGTTCACCTCGACTGTGCGCAGGTAGCGGTTATCGTCGACAAACTCGACGCCCTGAATGGCGCGGGCGCGCAGGAAGCCGAGTATGGATTCCCAGTCATAAGGTGCGCGATAGCGAAGCCGAAGGGCGACGTTTTTCTCCAGGGATTTTGCGGAGCTCTTTCTTCGCAACGCGCTGGGAGGGCGATGGAAGAGGTCGCGAAAGGTCTCGTTGAATCGCCGAAGGCTGCCGAATCCTGCGGCCATTGCAACCTCTGTCATGGGCATGCGGGTTTCGTGGATGAGCTGCTTCGCGAAGAGAACACGCCGTGTCTGGGCAACGGAGATGGGGGACGCTCCGAGGTGCTGGAGAAAGAGTCGCCGCAGCTGGCGGTCGCCCAGGCCGAGGCGCTCTGCCAGTTTTTCCACGCCGTTCCCTTCTCCATCGAGTGCGCCTTCTGCGATGAGAGCCAGGGCCCGCGAGACTGAGTTTGAGGTGCCGCGCCATGAAGCGAGGTCGGGGGCCGTCTCCGGGCGGCAGCGAAGGCAGGGACGGAAGCCTGCGTCCTGGGCGGCGGCTGCGGAGGCGAAGAATCTGCAGTGCTCCTCCTTCGCGGTGCGCGCCGGGCAGATGGGGCGACAGTAGATTCCTGTCGATGTGACGCCAACGAAGATCAGACCGTCGAAGCGGGTGTCCCGGCTTTGTAACGCGCGATAACAGACTTCGTGAGGGGGCAGTTCCATGACTCGATGTTCGCACTCTCGAAGTAGAGAAACTAGCGGTTTTCGGACATGGTTGGATTGTTGTTTTTGGAGACCGTTGACGACGGGCTGAGTGAAGCAGCAGATATGCTTTGATTGGTGCAACACTTCCAGCTACGCGAACCGGGAGGTTGCGAGGATGAAGGACCGACAGAGAGTCGCAGACCGGTGATCGTTTCTTGTGGGGATGGCCGCTGCGGCAGTTTGTGGTGGCGTCGCTGGAGGAGATGACTCTGGAGCGTGATCGCGTTCCCTTTTACTTGTTTCAATTCATTGGTCGAATCGAGGAGGCCGGGGTGTGATCACTCTTTGATTCGCTCCCATACGAGTTTGTAGGTCGCGTGGCTTCGGTCGATTGTGCCTCCCTTTCCGTCTTCGGAGGGAATCAGGATGAGGCGATCGTTGCCCTGGAATTCGAACCAGCGCACATTGTTGAGCCCGGCCCCGCCGGGATAGGAGTAGTCCCTGATGTGGTGAGTGATGGTTTGCGCTTTCGGATCGATCGTATAGGTGCCGTAGTAGGAGAAGTAGCTGTCGAAGGCCGCAGCTTTCTCTTCGACGGTGCCGGAGCCCATTCCGTTCGCGAAGGGCTTGCGGTCCCCTTTCACCGCGATCTGGACGCTCATCCAGCCTGAGCGGTCGTACATGATCAGGCCGGTGGGACGGTCGTAGGGAATGTGTCGAACAGGGGAGATGCCCTCTACGGAGACCAGTCGCCAGGCGCCCAGAAGTCGGTTGGCGACGTCGTCCTGCGGCGGCTGGGCGGAGACCGAGACACAGAACAGAATCAATGAAAGGATGCGGAGTCGTTTCATGGAGGCCAAGTATATTCCAACGTAGTTCGGCGTTTGGTGGATCGCACCTTGCGCGATGGCCACTCATGCGGTGAGACTGCATAAATGGAGCCAACCGGCAAATGGTTTCACGAGCGTCTGCGATTCGGGAGATTTCATACACCTAGCTTGTTCGATTTCGGACAGTCATTTTCGATTCTGTACAGTGCGAAGACACGATGGGATGGCGTTGCGGCCTATTTCTCAGCAGATAGGCGGCCGTGACCGGCGAGGAGTTGGAAGGGAACGTGCAATGCTAAAGGAGGCGTCGTGGGCGCGGAGGTTTTATGGGAACTATCTTTCAAGACGTGCGCTATGGGTTGCGCCAGTTGCGCAAGTCGCCTGGCTTTGCATTGACTGCGGTGCTGACGCTGGCCTTCGGCATCGGCGCCACGACTGCGATCTTTTCCATTGTCGAAGGCGTGCTGCTGCGGCCGTTGCCGTTTCCGAGGCAGGCCGAGCTGGTGACCCTTGGCGATGTTCTGCGGGGTGTGGATTATGGTGACGGCGACGCGCCCGGCGTCACGGCGCCCGGCGTGCGCACGTATATGCGGGACACCCGAGCCTTTTCGAGCCTGGGCGGGTACCAGAGTTCCACGTATGAACTCTCCGGGCTGGGGGACGCGGCGCAGATTAATGCCGCTCGACTTACGGCGAGCATGTTTTCCGTACTGGGCGTGTCGCCGTTGATGGGCCGCACCTTTACGACGCAGGAGGACGAGGGCGGTCAGCAGGTCGCGCTGGTGAGCTATCAGACCTGGCGCAGCCGCTTCGATGGAGATAACATTCTGGGCCGAAAGATCCTGCTGGACCGCAAGCCCTACGAGATTATCGGCGTGATGCCGCGCGAGTTTGAGTTTCCGCTGGTGCCTGGGCAGTTGAACCGCAGCGAGCTTTGGGTGCCGATGAGCTTCACCCAGACTGAGCTGATTCAGGGCGTGGGAAACTGGGGCTATTACATGGTGGGCAGGCTGAAGCCTGGAGTGACACCGGCACAGGCCCAGCAGGACGCTGTCGCCTCCGCTGAGGAGATCATGCGCAACTTTCCGCCGGCGCTCCGCAGCCGGCACATTCAACCTGCGGTCCAGCCGCTGGACGAGATTACCGTTGCGCAGGCGCGGCCGCTGATTCATACGCTCTCTCTTGCGGTCATCGTTGTGCTCTTTATCGCGTGCGCGAACCTTGCCGGGCTCTTACTGGTGCGCGTGATCCGCCGCCGGCGCGAGATCTCTGTGCGGCTTGCGCTAGGCGCGAGCGAAGCGGCGATTCTGCGGCAATCGCTGGTGGAGGCGCTGCTGCTGAGCATCTCCGGCGGAGTGCTGGGGCTGGCGTTGGCATCCGTCGCTCTCCATGTGGGGATCGGCATGTTGCCGGAGACGCTGCCTCGCGTGAGTTCCATCGGCCTTGACTGGAAGGTGGCGGTTTTCTCGCTGGGACTGGCTGTGGTCACCGGCTTGTTGTGCGGACTGGTCCCGGCGGTTGCCGCGGCGCGCACCGAAGTGAATGAATCCCTGAAGGAAGGCGGGCGCACGGGCAGCGCAGGCGGCGGCCATGCGCGGCTGCGTTCGGCGCTGGTGGTTGCGGAACTGGCAGTTGCTCTGGTGATGCTGGCCGCGTCCGGTCTGCTTCTGCGCAGTTTTGAGAAGATGCGCTCAGTCGGTCTCGGCTTTCACGTCGACCACACTTTGACCGCAACGTATAGCCTGCCCCGGCAGCAATACTCGAACCAGGCGGCGGTCGATGCGTTCAATTTGACCTTGCGTACGAAGCTGGAACAGTTGCCTGGAGTGCAGGCGGTCGGGGCCACTTCTCTGCTCCCCGCGACGGGCGCGGACACGCGTGGGACCTTCACTCCTGAAGGCTATGTGCCTCCCAAGGGAGCAGGGTTGAATCTGGCATGGATACCGGAGGTGATGGGCGACTACTTCGAGGCCCAGGGGATTAAGATCATTCGCGGGCGAGACTTCACGGCGGCCGATCGCGAGGACGCTCCGCTGGTCGTCATCGTGAACCGCACGCTGGCGGAGCATTACTGGCCGGGACAGGACCCTATCGGCAAACGTCTGCATCGCGGCGCAGCGGAGGCCGCTTTGCCCTGGCTGACGGTGGTGGGAGAGATCGGCGAGGTGAAACAGCTTGCTGCCGATTTGCCCACGGTAGAGCAGATATATATTCCCGCCAGTCAAATGAAGGCAGATTCAGGGTCGTTTGCGACACCGAGCATGCTGACCGGCAACGGCGGTTCGATTGTGCTGCGGAGTCAATTGCCGCCCGAGCAGATGGCCGACTCTCTTCGCGCGGTGGTCCGCTCCATTGATCCGCAGCTTCCGCTGACCAATGTTGAGTCCATGGATCGCGTGGTCTCGGAGGGGCAGGCGCCGCGACGCTTCAACACGGCGCTCATCTCGTTGTTTGCCGGTGCGGCGGTCCTGCTGGCACTGCTGGGCATCTACAGTGTCATCGCCTTCACGACTGCGTTGCGCACGCAGGAGATGGCGATCCGGCTGGCGCTTGGTTCACAGCGCTCGAGCGTCATGCGGCTGATTCTTGCGTCAGGCGCCAAGCTTGGTCTGGCCGGCTGCGCTATCGGCGCCGTCGCTGCTGTTTTTGCGACTCGCCTGTTGCGCTCCCTGCTCTTCCAGGTCGATGCGCTGGATCCGGTTGTGCTTGTGGTTGCGACTGTCTCTATCTTTCTGCTGGCACTCGCCGCTTCGGTGGTTCCCGCGCATCGCGCTGCTTCTGTAGATCCAATGGAGGCGCTCCGAGCGGAGTGACCCAGACTGGTTAGGGCCATCGCCGTGAGGAGAAAGCATCCCATCGAGTCTGGTGATTCTGAATGTGTTGTCGGCGATCTGTAGAGCCACAGCGCGATGGCATGGAACCCTATGTTATGCTGCGCGTGTGTCAACCGCCGATTCGCTCGCTAATCCCGGGAATCCCCGCCATGGTGCGGTGGTGCGTGCGACGCATTGGATCACCGTGATCGCGTTCTTTGCGTTGCTCATCAGCGGCGCTGAGATCGTGATCTCTCATCCGCGGTTCTATTGGGGTGAGGTCTGGAATGCGCTGACTCGTCCCTTATTTACCCTGCCGATCCCTGCATCGCGGTCTACTGTTCCGACTGGCTACGGCTACGTGCTGCCCGACCAGAATGGCTGGAGCCGGTCACTACACTTCCAGGCCGCGTGGGTCGTGGTGCTGACAGGCCTGGTCTACGCGATCTTCAGTCTGTGGACCGGGCACTTCCGGAAAAGCCTGTTTCCGGCAGCGGCCGACAGGAATTGGACGGCCCTCTGGAAGGTCATCGCAAGGTATCTTCGCCGGGAACCGTCGGATGAAATCGAAGCCCACTCGTACAACGTAGTGCAGCGGACCGCATATCTGACGGTAATCTTCGTACTGTTTCCGCTCGTGATCTGGACTGGCCTTGCGATGTCTCCCGCCTTCGATTCCGCGGTCCCGGTTGCGGTCAATGCGCTGGGCGGCCGGCAATCCGCGCGCACGCTGCATTTCTTCGTCTCAGGATCTCTCCTGCTCTTTCTTGTGGTCCACGTGACGATGGTTGTTCTTGGAGGATTCAGGAGCCGGATGAGAGCGATGATCGTTGGTCGCGTCGCCACGCCGAAGGAGCGCACATGAGACCCATCTCACGCCGCAAGCTCATAGCCGGGGGTGTTGCCGCCACCGCAGGAGTGGCAGGTCTGGCCGCTGCCGCCCGTCTGGCACAGCATTATGGACTGATTCCGCCCGACCACGGTGGAATCTACGGCCCCGGCCAGACGCTGACCTACGCCGCTCAACGGCTTCTGACGATGCACTCGCTGGCCCGAGAGTTCCCTCGAAGCATGATCTCGAAGACGCCATTCGCCAACGCGACCGCACCTCCGAACGATCTCTTCAAACGCCATCAGGCCAGCGGGTTCGCGGACTGGCGGCTTGCGGTTGATGGAATGGTCGCCCGGCCAGGATCGTTTTCCGTCTCGGACCTCAAGGGTCTTCCGGTTCGCAGCCAAATCACTGAGGTCGCTTGCG
>Ga0210388_10003159_pt1 | contig 12883 bp, 10 predicted proteins | sample IncBWC19OmetaG_FD_155485 | JGI IMG/M metagenome (GOLD analysis project Ga0210388, IMG submission 155485) | Forest soil microbial communities from Barre Woods Harvard Forest LTER site, Petersham, Massachusetts, United States - Inc-BW-C-19-O ... | reverse complement strand
CGTGAGAGCGGCAATCTGGAATTATGGGCGAGCGGGCTCATATTTCGAGAGCAATTCATTTGCTGGGACCACCTGCAGACCAGCTCAAATGTGAGGCTCACCGCCTTGTAATCTGCATCGGCCTTCTGACGGGAAGTGCGCGGTCATCGTAAGGAAGAGACTATGTTCCGACTTGACGCCGACAAAAAGGTGCACTTCTGCGACGGCGTTACGCGCCGTGATTTTCTTCACGCCGGAGCCCTTACATTCCTAGGGCTTTCGATGCCCCAGTATCTCAGCATGAAAGCAGCGGGGGCCGTGAAGCCGGGCAAAGATGTCAGCTGCATTCAATTGATGCTTGTGGGTGGGCCCAGCCAACTCGACACGTGGGACATGAAACCGGATGCTCCGGCTTCCATTCGAGGGCCCTTCAAGCCGATCAAGACCAATGTATCCGGAATTGAAATCTCAGAAATCTTTCCCCGCATGGCGAAGCACGCTGACAAGTTCGCCCTTTTGCGATCCGTCTACCATACCGCGGCAGCGGTGCACGACACGGGCTGCCAGATGATGCAAACAGGAAGGCTGTTTCAGGGCGGACTTGAGTCACCCAATTATGGTTCGGTGCTTCGGTTTGAAAAAGGGCCGCTTGGAGATATGCCTCCCAATGTCCTGCTTCCCTATCCAATTGGTCAGCTTGGCGGAAACTTGCCGCACGGCGACACGGCCGGCTTTCTTGGGAAGGGCTTCGATCCGTTTGTGTTGAATGCCGACCCCGCGGATCCAAATTTCAAGGTACCCGATCTCCTCCCGCCCGAATACATCTCGGCGGTGCGTGTGGACCGCAGGCGAAGCTGGCGGCAGGAAGTCGATAAGTCCGTTCAATACTTCGAGGATACCAACCAGGATTCGAAGCTGATGGATGCGACGTTCAATCAGGCTTACACCCTGATGACTTCCGCCAAGGCGCGCGAGGCCTTCGAACTTTCACAGGAGCCGGACGAGGTCCGCAAAAAGTACGGCATGAATCGTTTTGGCCAGGGCTGCCTGCTGGCGCGCCGTCTGGTCGAGCGCGGCGTTCGCTTCGTCACGCTCAACATGTTCGAGACCGTTTTCAACGACATCACCTGGGACATTCACGGCTCAGCTCCTTTCAGCCCGATTAGCTGCTATAGCGACCTGGTTGGGCCCATGTTTGATAACGCTTACAGTTCGCTGCTTGAGGACTTGAGCCGCATCGGGCTGCTCGATACCACGCTCGTTCTGGCAACGGGCGAATTCGGGCGCACCCCGCGCATCAATCCCGCGGGAGGCCGCGATCACTGGCCCCAGTGTTGGACCGTCGTTTTCGCCGGAGGCGGCGTCAAAGGCGGGCAGGTCGTCGGCGCATCGGACGCAATCGGCGCGGCGCCACAGGATCGCCCGGTAACTCCGGCCCATGTCGCGGCCACGGTATACAAATGCCTGGGGATCCAGTCGATACTGTATTGAAGACTCCGCAAGGGCGCGATGTACGGCTTGTGGACACCGGGTTTGATCCAATCGATGAATTACTGATTTAGTGAACCTCTGATTGAGGTGCCTTTTTGAGAGATGCCGCCGTTTTGAAAGATCCACAGTTTTGAGAAACGCCACAATTTCAAAGAGAGCCACCGTTTTGAAAGGTCCAACAGTTTTGAAAGGGCACGACTTTAGTCGTGCCGAAAAGGCAGCAAAATGAACGCGGGCTTTAGCCCCTGAGGGATGTCTGCTTCACCGAGATACTTCTTCTGAGGTTTCTGGCGCGTCAGGCACGAGTAAGCAGGCTTTGCCAGACCGGCCATGCCGGATAGATTGCTGCACTACGGAGAAACGATGGAGCCTCGCAGATTTCTACTGCTCGCCGCGCTGACCGTTGGGTCCACGGTCTCGTGCGCTTTTCTCGGGGCGATGGCGGGGCAGACATCTTCATCGCCTGCTGGGCGCTCGTCCAGTGATTCTCCATATCATTCAGGCGCCGCTTCAGCCAGCAACACGAAAACATCATCAGCATCGAACCAGGCCAGTTCTTCGCTCGCCCAACTGGAGAAGATCGCGATCTTTCCATCATCTGTCTCCATCACCAGCCCACGATACAGCCAGCGATTGCTGGTGGAGGGAACTTTTGCCGACGGTCATCAAGAGGACCTTACCACGCGGGCGAAAATCGCGATCTCCGATGCAAAGATTGCCGCGGCGGATAAGGATGGCGTTGTTTTTCCTCAGGGTGACGGCCACGCGACAGTGACCGCAACCGTTCAAGGACACAGCGCCACGGCGCCCTTGATCGTTAAAGATTACTCGACAGCATCCATCTGGAGCTTTCGCAACGATGTGCTGCCTGTCATGACAAAAATGGGTTGCAACTCAGGTCCATGCCACGGCGCGGCTGCGGGAAAGAATGGCTTCAAGCTCACTTTGCGCGGCTACGATCCGAATGCCGACTATTACACGCTCACTCACCAGGCCCTCGGCCGGCGCACCAATCCAATCGAACCCGCCAGGAGCCTGATGCTGTTAAAGCCAACGCTGACAATCCCACACGGCGGCGGCAGACGCTTCGATGTCGGCTCGCCGGAGTACAAGGTGATTGCGGGGTGGCTCGCGCAAGGCACTCCCGCCCCTCAAGACTCCGACGCCCTGGTCACCGACATCCAGGTTTTTCCCCGCGAAGCCTCGCTCCAGCCTGGTGCTCACCAGCAGCTAATCGTAAACGCGATATTTTCAGACGGTCACATCGCGGACGTCACCCGGTGGGCGAAGTACGACAGCGGAGACGAGGGCGTCGCCACAGTCGATAACAATGGCCAGGTCGTTATGCACGGCTACGGCGAGGCGCCGGTAACAGTTTGGTACCAGAGCCACGTTGCCTTCTCAAGGCTGCGCATTCCCTTCGCTAACAAGCTTGAAGATGCGATATTCCTGAAAGCCCCACGCAATAACTACATTGACGACTCGATTCTGAAACATCTTCGCGCTCTCCACATTCCGCCTTCGCCTCTCGCATCAGATGCGGAATTCATTCGCAGAGCTTATCTGGACGCCGCGGGGATTCTGCCGAGCCCATCTGAGGTCGATAAATTCATGCGCGACCCATCGCCGGACAAACGCAACCGGCTGGTCAATGACTTGATGAAGCGGCCTGAATTCGTTGATTACTGGGCGTACAAGTGGTCTGATCTCCTGCTCGTTTCAAGCAACCGCCTCTCCAACGACGAGATGTGGAGTTATTACCGCTGGATTCGCGAAAGTGTGGCGAGCAACAAGCCGTGGAACACTTTCGCATCGCAGATTGTTACGGCTACGGGCAAAACCCTGGACAATGGCGCGGCAAACTACTGGGTCATCCACCGCGATCCTCTCGACACATCGGAGAACATGGCCCAGGCATTCCTGGGCATCAATATCAGTTGCGCTCATTGCCACAACCATCCTCTGGCAAAGTGGACCCAGAAGGACTACTACGGCATGGCCAATCTCTTCGCGCGCGTGCGGCTCAAGACCTCCGCTCCATCCGGATCTCGTCCTGCTGTCGGACCCCTGTTCAATGACGTCACGGTTTACTCCGCGCCCACCGGCGAGTTCATGGACGATCGCCTGATGATTCCTCTGCCACCCAAGCCGCTGGGTGCCTCGGCCCTCTCCAGCGAAGTCCCCGGCGATACCCGTTTCTATTTTGCCAAGTGGCTCACTTCGCCCGACAATCCATACTTTGCCCGCAACATCGTCAACCGTGTATGGCGCAATTTCATGGGGCGCGGCTTGATTGAGCCGGTCGACGATCTGCGCGACACGAATCCGGCAACCAATGACGAAGTGCTGAACGCATTGGTGAAGGATTTCGTCGCACACAATTTCGACGTCGATTATCTGATTCGAACCATTATGCAGTCAGCAACCTATCAGGCTTCGTCAAGGCCGCTTAAAGAAAACGCCGATGACGATAAGTACGGATCGCATTTTGTGGTTAGACGCCTTCCGGCGGAGGTTCTCCTCGATGCCTATTCGCAGGTAACGCAGGTTTCCGAAAAATTCGACGGATATCCTGCCGGGATGCGTGGAATGCAATTGCCCGATACAGCCGTGAAATCCTACTTTCTCACTGCCTTCGGACGACCGCTCCGGCAGCAAACGCGCGAAAGCGAGCGCACCTCCGTGCCCACCGTCACGCAGGCGCTTCATATCATCAATGGAGACACGCTCAACAACAAACTGCGTGCTCCAGATAACTCCATCGATATGCTGATTCGTCTCGGCTTTTCCAATGAGCAGATTGTCGATTATCTCTACCTGGCGTCTTTCAGTCGTCATCCCACCGACTCTGAGCGAAAATCGCTTGTCGATGCTCTTGCTTCGGCAGCGCAACAAAAGATTCCAGGCGTCGATGATACCCGCCGCGCTGCGCTGATTGACCTGTCCTGGGCCTTGCTGACAAGCAAGGAGTTCATGTTCAATCACTGATCTCTAATGGGTCGCACATGCTTATCATCCAGCGATTGCCCGACGAAATCGGACTGCAGGGAACAAGGTAAATGATGCCGAAACACGAACAGAAGCTTCGGGCCGTTCGCAGAACCATCGGACTCGGGACTGTCTGCGCGCTGCTTGTCGCGGTGTTGGCAATCCTTCTGAGCGGCGCCTTCGAACCTGCCGTGGTGGCCTCGTCAACTCCGAGTTTCAATGAGGATATTGCCCCAATTCTCCAAAAGAACTGCCTTGGCTGCCACTTCAGTTCGGTCCATAAAAGCGGACTCGTCCTCGAGAGCTATAGCTCGCTGATGAAAGGTGGCAGGCACGGTCAGCCTGTACTTCCTCATGATGCGAAGGGAAGCTTGCTCGTTCAGATGCTTGAAGGGGACATTGACCCCCAGATGCCGATGAATGCCGACCCGCTTCCCGCCTCCGACATCGATCGCATCAAGGCCTGGATCGATGCAGGCGCTGAGGGACCTGCAGTCACCGAAGCTGCCGCGCCTCTGAAGGCCCCTTCGATTCCTGAAATCCAGCCGGACGTCGCGGTAGAATCCCCGGTGACTTCCGCTAAATTCTCTCCCGACGGAAAGCTGCTCGCCGCGGGTGGCTATCGGCAGGTTCGATTGATCGACCCCGCTTCGGGCAATGTGATTGCCACGCTCTCTGGACACGCCAACTACGTGCGCTCCATTGCGTTTAGTCCCGATGGCAAACTTCTCGCCGCTGCAGGCGGTTCGCCGCAACTCGAAGGAGAAATCAAAATCTGGGAGCTTCAGTCGCATCAGGTTCTCAAGACATTGACAGGGCACAAAGATTGCATTTACTCCATTGCCTGGAGCCCGGATGGAAAGCTCATCGCTTCGGGAAGTTATGACAAGACCGTGAAGCTTTGGGACGTAGCCACGGGCAGGGAAGTGAGCAACCTCCGGGACCATATCGACGCGGTGTTTGCCGTAGCGTTCAGCCCCGACGGGACGCGGCTCGCTTCAGCCTCGCAGGACAGGACGGTGAAGATCTGGAATGTCGCGACCGGCAAGCGTTTGTACACGTTGAGCGATGCTTTGGACGGCTTGACCGGCATTGCGTTCTCTCCGTCGGGTGACCGGGTGGCTGCGGCCGGCTACGACAAGACGATTCACGTGTGGCAACTGGCAGCCGACGACGGTCACCTTATTCAGTCGTTGATTGCGGACCAGGACAGCCTTCTTGCATTGGCATGGTCGCCGGATGGCAAGACCATCGTCACCGCCTCGGCCGACGGGTCCATTCGATTCCGCGATCCCAAGCTCGACCTGGTCGGCGTCATCGACAACCAATCTGATTGGGTAGATGCTCTTGACATCAGCCCCGATGGAAACTGGCTGGCTGCCGGCCGCTACAACGGCACACTTAGCGTGTACGACCTGAAGACTTACAAAGATCTGGGAGGACCGAGAAAGGTCTTCGATTCTCTCCAGCCGAAAAGCAAAAACAAAGGGAAAGAGATGGCCGGCCGGTGACTGCGAGTCGGGAATTCAGAAAATACATCCCTCAGGGGCTAAAGCCCTGCTTATTTTTTGCTGCGCTTGTGGCACGACTGAAGCCGTGCCCTTTCAAAGCCGGACTTCTGCCACAGACCGTAATGGAGGTTATGTGAAAGCCTCGAACCTGCTTCTCATCTCCGGATTTGTCCTCGGATTCTCGCCGGCTCCGTTCTCCTGTGCCGAAGAGCCGATGATTCCTCCCGGTGTCGGCAGCATTTGGCCCGCAGGGATGGAGCGAGGCAGCGCAGCTACTTTCACCATTGAGGGGCGGAATCTTTCCGGGGCCACAGAAGTGATCTTCGATGCACCGGGAATAAGCGGAAAGGTGACTCAGATTACCGATGTGCCGGAACAAATTAAGGCGCCTCGCGCAGGCGAGGATCTCGGTGCGCAGGTACCGCTTGGCAAAAAGCAGACGGCGACACTCGAAATTACGGTTACCAACGATGCATGGCCAGGGATCCATCGATTCCGTATAAAGACGCCGCTTGGAACCACAAATACGATGGCAATCGCAATTGGCATGCTGCCGGAAGTGAAGCAGCGCGAGCCAATGCCATTTGATTCCGCGGCCTCGGCGCAGTTGGTGGATTTACCGGCTACTTTGGTTGGAAAGATCGCCGCTCCCGGAGAAGAGGCGAGGTACGAATTTTACGGCAACGCCGGCGAAGAAATGGTTTTCAGGGTAATCGCCTCGCAGCTCGGTTCCGAATTGGCTTCAGTGCTCGAATTAAGCGATAGCTCCGGGCAAATCCTCGTTGCAGCGGGCAAGAACGAAAATCGACCCGACGCGGCATTGACTTATAAGCTCCCGCGGGATGGCCAATACACGCTAACGATCACCGACCGGGACCGCGGCGGGGGCGGTAATTATTTTTACCGTTTGGATGCGGGTCCGTTGCCTTATATCACCGGCTTCTTCCCTCTCGGGGTGCGTGCGGGAACCGGAGCGGAGGTCGCAGTCGAAGGAGCGAATCTCGGTGGCATTCATCAGATAAAAGTGAACCCGCCATCGTCTATCTCAGGCTGGACCACGATACCGATTGAAGTCGGCATCGGTGCGTCGCGCGCCATCAACGAACCGAAACTCGAGGTCGGAAACGAACCGGAGGTTGCCGAGCTGGAGCCCAACAACAACATCGCTCAGGCACAATCTGTGCCGCTTCCCGTAACCATCAACGGGCACATCGATGGGGGACTGAGCACCGGCGGACAACCGGATGAGGACTATTTCAAATTCCGCGCAAGCAAGGGTCAACTGCTGAGCATCGATGTCGCTGCTGCGCGCCTTGGGTCGCGGCTGGATTCTGTAATTGAAGTTCTCGACGCTGCGGGAAAGGCCATTTCGAGAGCCACCATTCGCTGCGTGAACCAGACCACCACCACGCTCTCCGATCGTGACTCGATGACCACCGGAATCCGGCTCGTGTCCACCGCGGAACTGCGCGCAGGCGACTACCTGATGGTCGGCGATGAACTGAATCAGATCGATTTCATCCCCGACCAGCCCGATGCCGACACAATTCTGAAAGGAATGGATGACCTCCGCCTGGCATACCTCGGAACCTCCTCAGATGTCCACGCCATAAACACTCCGGTTTATAAGGCGCAGATTCTGCCCCCCGACGCCGAATTCCCTTCCAACGGGTTGCCCGTTTTTCAATTAACCTGGCGAAACGACGACGGTGGACCCGGATACGGAGCGGACTCCAAATTGGACTTCGTTGCCCCGGCGGATGGCGAGTACTTCCTCCACCTCAAAGATGTTCGCGGTATGGAGGGTCCCGACTTTGCATACCGGTTGACCATCCGTGAAGCAACTCCCGACTATCGGCTAAAAGCGGAGCCGGCCAATCCCAACATCCCCAAGGGCGGATCCATGCCGGTAACCGTTTCAGTGGTCGCGACACGAAACTTCGACGGCCCAATTGAGATTCAAACCAGTGGATTGCCTCAAGGAGTTTCGGCGAGCTCGGCGACAATCGCGCCTGGCCAGGACTCCACCGTGGTAGTCCTGTCGGCGGATCCGGAAGCATCGATGGACACACACCCGGCACCAATCGAATTCGTCGGCCACGCTGCGGTCAACGGACACGACCTGGCCAGAACGGCAAACGCTTCAGCAGGAACCGGTCCGACACTGCAACTCGCATCCATCGTTCCTCCTCCCGATGTAGTGGTCACCACTGAACCTCGGCAGATTTCCATCGAACCGGGAAAGGAGGCAACCGTCACGCTACACATCGAGCGGCACAACGGCTTCAAAGGCCGCGTTCCCTGTACAGTTGAAAACCTGCCCCCCGGTGTTCTGGTTGTGAATGTTGGATTGAATGGAGTGCTTGTGACAGAAGCCCAGTCAAGCCGCACGTTCACTCTCCGCGCAGAAGACTGGGCTCCGCCAATCAAGCAGCCGATTTATGTGGTGGCGATGGTAGAGTCGAATTCCCCAACCAGGCATCCATCCGGACCGCTGCTTCTTCAGGTTGCAGCGGACAAGCAGGCGGTGAGTGCAAACCCAGATCGGCCGCATGAGAGCAAAGTGCCGGCGATCGCGGGCCATCCTCCTGTCCGTTGACTCGATAGACTCCAAAGTGCGCGTGCGGAGAAAACCCTGCCGCGGATTCTTGCATGGCACTTGATGGTCGTGAAGAGGCTCTAGTTGCAGAGGTGCTGTCTAACAATTGCCTGATCGGAAAGTGATTTGATTACACGCGGCGAGCCATAAACTTTGCTTTTGGGCATCGTCACGGACGATTCGAGCGGATGGTCGCTCTTACAGCCGTCTTGTCGCGATTTAGAAATCCACCGTAGACGATTTTGCGGCAATTAAAGCATCCATGTTCGATAAGTGGAAGGCCAGAAGGGAATCCGCGTCATTGCGACGGGGCGATCGGCATATTCGGAGCAGAGTCGGCAAACCTGGTGAAGATCGCCAGGTAGGTAGGATGCTCGGATCCGCCCGGACCCTCCGGCACAAGAAACAGCGGGAACGTGCCAAGACCGCTCTGCTGCATCGTGTACGTGTCCTGCGGCAGCGTTCCGCCCGCACCCTGAAAGCGCAGCGAGAAGCCTGCAAGGGCTCGGCCCGGTTCCGGCTGCGCGACCTGCCCGGCCATGTGCGGCATTTGAGAAGGCTTTACGGGATCAATGGCGGTGGCCGCAATCAAAGTGAGCTTGCCCAGCGATCGACCGGAGAGGCTGATTGAAAAGCGATCACCGATCAACAATTCGAAGTCGCGAAGGGAAAGGTTGCCGAGGATTGCCGCGCCTTCTTCAGTGAAGGCTTTGCTTGCTTCGTGAGCCTCATCTTGCGCAAACAGAGAAGGGCTGGATGCACTGGCGAAAACGGACAGTGAAGCGACATAAACGAATTGACGACGAGACAGGGACATGCCGTACCTCCCGGTTCCAACTCCGCGGTCATTCACAAGCCAATCCTGACGAAACTGTTTTTCTCAGAACCTGGGAATGACAACGGGGGTCCGTCAGCTCATCCTGCATCGGAGCAAGGCCGATCATCTTCTTTGAGCACGGCACCCTTTTCTGCGTGATCCTCCCGATCGTCTGCCAACCAACCTATAACTCACTCTGCCGCGGACACACATGAACCGTGTTCAAAGCTGGATTGAGCTCACAGCGACCGTTGCAACCGAATCTGTTGCTGGCTGTAAGTCTGCCTTCGCCTGAACTGAGTTGGCAAATTACTTGAGTAACTTCCCGTCTTCCTCCCGCATTCAAAATCAGGTTACCCGGCTAAAGCGTTGCAGTCTATTGGGTTCGAGTATCGAGCAGTACATCGCAAGCTGCCTCGAACGCCTCCAGGGGCCTGGTCTGGTCAGAGCTCATTCATGACAGGAACGGCTCCAAACCCAAGATTACTTTTGGCGGGGGTCGTGCGGCAGATATTCCTTGCAAGTGACCTGCGGCGATGATAGAAGGGAACTTTATTGCCGCTCTCCACAGAACACTCGCAAAGACCAGCAGGAGGTTTCACTCATGAGTCAGCCCTTTATAGGCGAAGTCAGGGCGGTCGGCTTCACCTTCCCGCCCGTCAGCTGGGCAACTTGTAACGGCGCGATCCAATCAATCGCTGAAAACGCCACACTGTTCAACCTGATAGGCACCACCTATGGGGGGGACGGCCAAAACACATTCGCGCTTCCCGATTTGCGGGGGCGTGTTCCCATCCATATGGGCTCGAACGGAGTGAGCACCTATGTGATCGGACAAGAAGGCGGCGTCGAAAATGTAACCGTCACTCTGAACCAGTTCCCGGCTCACACTCATTCGCTGATGGGCTCCTCCGGCGATGCCTCCTCCAGCCTTCCGGGGAATAATGCGCTGGGTAGCAATGTGTCTGCATACACCGGCGTGGCGCCGAGCATTGCGATGAACAACTCCATGATTGGTTCCAGCGGCGGAGGAAGCCAGCCGCACAGCAATTTGCAGCCGTACGTGGTGCTGAATTGGATTATCGCTTTGTTTGGGATCTATCCGACCCAGAATTAGCAGGGCTTTTGATAAATAGCAACTGAAGGAGCAAGAAATGTCGCAACCTTTTGTAGCCCAGCTGATGCTGACGTCCTTTAATTTCGCCCCCAAGGGTTGGGCCCAGGCCAACGGCCAATTGCTGCCGATTAACCAGAACCAGGCGCTTTTTGCGCTTATCGGGACAACGTACGGCGGGAACGGAGTCCAAAATTTTGGGCTGCCCAACCTGCAGGGCCGGACGTCCGTCGGTGTCAGCAGCAGTGTCAGCTATGGAGAGGTGGGCGGCGTTGAATCGGTAACGCTGCTATCGACCAATGTGCCGCCACACACCCATCCGCTCAATGCCTCTGGGGCAGCGCCTTCCAGCGATAGGCCGGCAGCCGGAGACATGCTTGCTTCCCAAGGCGCAAGCGTGTACGCGCCGGCATCAGGTCTGGGAGCAATGAACGCCGCCATCGTTTCCACTGTGGGCGGAAGCCAACCCCACGAAAACAGGCAGCCTTTTCTGGTGATGTGCTGGTGCATCGCCTTGGTAGGCATCTTCCCGACGCGGGGCTAGACCTGGCAAGTGAAGACCGGACAACTGAAGGCCCGGCAACTGAAGGAGACACGAAGCGTGGCAGATCCATTCGTAGGTCAACTGATGCTGGTAGCTTTCAACTTCAATCCAATGGGGTGGCAACTTGCCGAGGGCCAGCTGGTCTCGATTTCGCAAAACGCGGCGCTCTTTTCTCTGCTCGGGACCCAGTACGGCGGAAACGGAACAAGCAACTTTGGCCTGCCCAACTTGCAGGGCAATGTCCCAGTGGGGGCCGGCCAGGGGCCGGGACTGAGCCAATACTTTCAAGGGGAGACGGGCGGCTCATCCACTGTGACGCTCTTGGCATCGGAGACTCCCAACCACAGCCACAGTTGCATGGCAAGATCCGTTCTCTCCGATCAAACCACGCCGATTGGTGGCTCTCTAGCCGACTGCAAGGCAGGCAGCCTTTACACTTCCACCGCAACCCCACTTACGCCCATGGCTTCGGCCTCCGTCTCCACGTATAACGGCGGGAGCCAACCACATCAAAACATGATGCCGTTTCTCGGCATGTACTGGATCATCGCGTTTCAAGGTGTCTTTCCAGCACGACAGTAGTACACTTGCGCAGCGGGGCCTGTGAGAGTCTGGGCCCCTTTTCTTTGGCTATGTCCACTCTTGCCGTTCGACCCGCGCTTGCTCAAGACGAAATCTTCCTTTACGACCTGTACGCGGCCGTCCGCGCGCCGGAGTTCGCGCTCGCGCCCATTCCACAGTCGCAACGCGACGACCTCATTCGCATGCAGTTTCGCGCGCAGATGTCGGGATACACGGCAATGTTCCCCAACTCCTGCTGCCATGTTGTGCTGCTCGACGGAAAGGCCGTCGGGCGTCTATGGGTGGCGCAGGATGAATTCGAGTTCCACCTGGTCGACATAGCTATCCATCCCTCACTGCAAAGCAAGGGTGTTGGAACGGTGCTGATACAGCGCCTGCAACAGGAAGCCGCAAAGGCCCGGCTGCCCATTCGCAGCACTGTGTCCCGCTTCAACCCGGGCTCTCTGCGGTTTCACCAGCGCCTGGGGTTCTCGATTATCCGCGAGGACCCGATGCACTTCTACCTGGAATGGCGGACGGTGGCTCTGCTCTAAGCGGAGTGAACCCTACATTTTGGCGATCCCTGCTTCAATCAATGCGCGCGCCCATCCATTGCAGACTTCGATCATCTGCTCCCGCAGTTCATCCGCGGTGCGGTAATGGAAGACGCGAAGATCGGTTCGCCCTTCCAACTCTTTGCGAAAGGCCAGGATCTCCGCGTTGGTTTCATGGGGCGCATCCTTGATGCCGACCACCAGGTCGCGCATCGGCATCGACGCGTCATCGCGGCATTCCACGGCCAGCAAGAACAGCTTCCGGAACAGATCGCGCGGCCCCCAGTCGTCCTCAAAAACCTGAATGAAGTAGCTGCTCCAGCGCACGTTTTCTGAGGCAATGCTGCGGCTGCTTGAGATTTGGTCGTTCTCGCGCAGGCCGACGGAAACGAGCAGCACCTTGGCCGGCATCGCCGTCGCCTCATTCGCTCGCGCCACTGCTGCGTAACAGGCATCGCGATCCTGCTCCAGATCGCCGGGGGCGGAGATGAATATGCGATAGGCGTCGAATCCGTGCGGCATAAAGAGAGTTCAGCATATCTGTCCAATGGAATGCAACATCCCGATCTTGGCCCTGCGCTGGACTTTGAATCTCGGAAGAAGCCGAGGGTTACTATTATCTATTTTCTCGACTTAAATCCCACAAATTGTGCTTGCGTTTAGGGCTTTTTCAGCGTAACTTCCTCTCCGTCGGCCACTCACTGTTCAGCCATAGTTTCCTACGC
>Ga0210388_10003158_pt1 | contig 12883 bp, 8 predicted proteins | sample IncBWC19OmetaG_FD_155485 | JGI IMG/M metagenome (GOLD analysis project Ga0210388, IMG submission 155485) | Forest soil microbial communities from Barre Woods Harvard Forest LTER site, Petersham, Massachusetts, United States - Inc-BW-C-19-O ... | reverse complement strand
TCACATAGTACTACAAAATAGGCCGATTGTCCACCCCGCAAGTTAATGGGCCACAAGCGTGCTTTGCCTTCTAATACATTGAAAAATAAAGACTTACTGCGAAGTTGCGGGGGAGAAGGACCGTGCAGAGGGCGATTTCCGGCTATTCGAGAAACTCGGGCTGCAGGCTCAAACCGGACTCGCCGGAGGCCTTCTTTTCCCAGTACTTACGGACCCAGGCTTCCCAACTCTTGCCAGCGGCCGGATCACGGCCTGTGAAGGCAAGTGCTGCGATCTCGGCATACGCGATCTTCTGGCGTTGGTTGGATTCTTTGGGTAGCACACGCACGAATGAGTTGGAGAGCGTCGGACCGGAGACACGATCGAAAATGTATCCTTCTATCTTCCTGCCATCTTTAGTAGTTAAAGTTACGTCGCCGCGGTAATCGAACGCCTTTTCCAAAGCAACGCGAACTTCGTCCTCTGTGGCGAGTTCAGGGACCCAACCTTGCACCGCATCGTGAATGGTTCCAGGGGCGACTTCCAGAGAATCGGGATTCAGTGGAGCAGTTTCCTCGTGGGCAGGTTGATCGGCATGTCGCGGGCCGGTCAAGCGCGCGTCTCCTCGAGTTGAGACTTGCCCTTGTCGATCTGAATGAGCGGATTATAAGAATGAACCGGTTTGGTGGGTTCGTTGAGCAGGGCCAGAGCATCCGGGTCGGCGTAATTTCCGGAAAAGGTCGCCTTTATCGTGGCGAAAAGGCCGCGAAGACCGCTGAAGGTATGGTCAACCGCCGACGCTTCGTAGCCACTGTGAACCATGCAGTTGGCACACTTCTGATTGCCGGATTCCGTGCCGTAATTCTGCCACTCGGTAGTTTCCAGCAATTCCTTGAACGAGTCGGCGTAGCCGTCTTGGAGCAAATAGCAAGGTTTTTGCCAGCCGAAGACGTTGTAAGTGGGCATGCCCCAGGGCGTGCAGGCATACTGTTTCTTGCCCATCAGGAATTCGAGAAAAAGGGGCGATTGGTTGAACTGCCAGCTCTTTTTGCGATTGGAAAGGATGGCGCGGAATGTGCGGCGCGTGCGCGCGCGTCCCAGGAAGTGCTTCTGATCCGGCGCTTTATCGTAGGAGTAGCCCGGCGAGAGCATCATGCCTTCGACGCCTAACTCCATCATTTCGTCGAAAAACTGGCGGACACTGTTCGGATCGGCGCCGTCAAAGAGCGTGGTGTTGGTCGTCACGCGGAAGCCGCGCTTCAGCGCTTCCTTGATGCCATCGACCGCGAGATCGTAACCACCTTCGCGGCACACGGAGAAATCGTGGTGTTCGCGCTGGCCGTCCATGTGAACGGAAAACGTCAAATACTTGCTCGGTTTGAAGAGGTCGAGCTTTTCTTTCAGCAACAGAGCATTCGTGCAGAGATAAATGTACTTCTTGCGTGCAACAAGGCCCTCGACGATCTTGTCGATCTGTGGGTGCATCAGCGGTTCGCCGCCGGGGATGGAAACCATCGGCGTGCCGCATTCGTCCACGGCCTTGAAGCACTCTTCAGGGCTCAATTCCTTCTTCAAAATATGCGCGGGATACTGAATCTTGCCGCAGCCGGCGCAAGCCAGATTGCAGCGGAAAAGCGGTTCAAGCATCAACACAAACGGGTAGCGTTTGCGCCCTGCAATCTTCTGTTTGAGGACGTACGTGGCGACCGTCCACATCTGTGAAATAGGTACTGGCATTGGCCTCGTCTGATTCTACGTTCGATGCAGCCAGGGGAGAACTGGATTCCCCCTAGAGTGTTCTATTGTAACCAAGTTCCGGGGATTCTGCTTCTTGGATTTATTGAGGTTCGCCAAATATGGGGCCGTGCGAGCCACTACGGCCTCCTGAAGAGATCGCTCGAAGTTTGGAATCAATTGTCCTCGCATTATAAAAACGCAACCTTTGGTTTCGAATAAGTCGAAACAATTGTGAATGAGAGAGAGGGCCTACGCAGTAGAAGTGCTCAAATTCTTGCGCATGAAAATGGTGGCCTGCGAATTGTCGTTATAGCTTGAAGTTAGCTCATATCCCAACGCGGCATAGAATCGCTGCGCTGCAACCATATCGTCGGTCGTATCCAGATAGAGCCATTCGTAGCCGCACTCGCGCGCGTATTTTTCCAGGCTCTGATAAAGAGCAGCTGCGATTCCGCGCCCTCGATGCTGCGGCTGTACATACAAACGTTTGACCTCTCCACTGTGCGCGAATTTCACGAGAGGTCGCAGCGCAACGCACCCGATAGAAGCGTTTGCTATGGTTGCCAGCCACACCCCGGCTCCATCGCGAAAGTAAATTCGCTCGAAATCTTCTTTTGCATCGCGCGCGACAACGCTGGCCGCCTGGTAATATTCCTCGACGATTTCCCAAGCGGCATTGCTTTCTTCGGATGTCACACGGCGCACGGCAAATTGATTGCCAGGATGATTCGTCATGTGCGCACTATTCAGAGGTGGCTTCAAGATCGTCCCCCGCCACAAAGTCTCCGCCAAAAATCAGCTCGAAATAGCTCCATATTGGTCGCCGGCGGGATCTCTTTCCGGCAGCTCGCAGATATGTTTCGGAAATCCTCCAGTCCTCCGAAAAAACAAGAAAACGCGTTCTATGGCAAAATAGAGTGTTGTCTGAGATGGATTTATGGCCGACCGTACAATTGAGACACTAGAGCGCCCCACAAAACCCGCCAAAGGGTCGAAGAAACCTGCTGGGAGCAACGAGCAGCGCGAACGCATTTTTGACGCTTTTCGCCGCTGGGGCTATTACGAAGCTACCCTGGACCCGCTGGGCATATTCGAGCCACAAAAACTTGCCGATCTCGAATTGACGGGCGAGGCGGCCGAGGAAGCCCGCCGCATCTACTGCGGCAACATTGGTGTGGAGTTCATGCACCTGCCCGAACCCGAGCGGCGGCGATGGATCGCAGAACGCATCGAGGGCCCCGGACCGGAAGTTAATCAGGAAAAAATTCTCGAGCGCCTTGTTCGCGCAGACCTTTTCGAGCAGGTTCTTCAGGCGCGCTATCTGGGCACCAAGCGGTTTTCGCTCGAGGGCGTCACGTCGCTGATCCCGCTACTCGATACCGTCCTGGACACTGCCGGAGACTTCGGAGCCGTCGACTGCATTATGGCCATGAGCCATCGCGGCCGGTTGAATGTAATGGTCCACGCTGCGTGCAAGCCACCGCACGAAGTGGTTTCCGGATTTGAGGACGTCGATCCGCGAAGCGTTCTTGGTGCCGGAGACGTGAAATATCACGTCGGCGCGACCGGCGTTTATACGACAACGGCGGGTAAATCCATCAACATGCATCTGGTTTCGAATCCCAGCCATCTTGAAGCCGTCGATCCCGTCGCGATGGGCCGAGCGCGAGCCAAGCAAACGCGCCATGGTGTGGATGGACCGATCATCGACCGCTCGCGCGAAACGCTCAACAAAGTTTGGCCGATCGTCATGCACGGTGACGCTGCGTTTGCGGGTCAAGGTATTTTGGCGGAGACCATCAATCTCGCGGACCTGAAAGCGTATACGGTCGGCGGCACGGTGCATATCGTTGTCAACAATCTCATCGGGTTCACGACGCAGCCCACGCAAGAGCACTCCTCGCGATTTGCTTCGGACATTGCCAAACGGCAAAGCATTCCGATTTTTCATGTGAACGCGGAAGATCCCGATGCGGTTGTGCGGATTGGAAAACTTGCGGCGGAGTATCGCGCGACGTTTGGCAGCGACGTTGTAGTAGACATTATTGGCTATCGCCGCCACGGCCACAGCGAAGTCGACGATCCCACCATCACGCAGCCAGTTCTTTATGAACGAATAAAAACCCATGCGCCGCTTTGGAAGATTTATGCCGAACGCACGGGTATCGATACTTCATTAATCGTCGAAGCCGTGAAAAAGGAATACGAACAGGAGCAGCAAAAAGCCGGCCAGCTTACAAAAATCCCGCATCTGCGCAAGCTGCCGGATTATTGGTCTCCGTACAAGGGTGGGAAATACGATCCGGCGTACGAAGTCGACACAGGCTTAACGCAGGAAACGCTTGCCGAACTCACGGACGGGCTCGTCCGCGTTCCGGCGGGCTTTCACCTCCATCCGAAAATTGCGAAGCTACTGGAACAGCGCAACGAGATGGGCCATGGAAAGCGAGCCATCGACTACGGCTTTTCGGAAGCGCTGGCGCTGGGTTCGCTGGTGCTCGAAGGCAATCCTGTGCGCCTTACTGGGCAGGATACGCAGCGCGGCACGTTCAATCAGCGGCACGCCGTGCTGATCGATACGGAGACTGAGCACAATTACCTGACACTTTCGCATCTCTCGCGGCAGCAGGCTTTTTGCGAAATTTACAACTCATCGCTTTCCGAAGCCGCATGCGTCGGGTTCGAATATGGCTTCAGCCGGGATTACCCCGAAGCGCTTGTCATGTGGGAAGCACAATTCGGAGACTTCGCCAACGGCGCGCAGGTCATCATCGACCAATTTCTGAGCGCCACGGAAGACAAATGGAATCTGCCCAGCGGCCTCGTGCTCTTGCTGCCGCACGGCTATGAGGGCCAAGGCCCAGAGCATTCCAGCGCGCGTATCGAACGCTACATGCAGCTGGCTGCGGAAGACAATTTGCAAATTTGCCAGCCCTCTACTGCCGCGCAATATTTTCACATGTTGCGCCGACAGGCACTTCGCGCGTGGCGTAAGCCGCTGATCGTTTTCACGCCAAAGAGCATGCTGCGTCACCCGGACGCCAGTTCGAACATCGAGGATTTCACGCACCCGCGTTTTCTGCCGCTCGTTCCCGATCATGAGGTGCAGGACGCAAAGCGCATTTTGATCGCCAGCGGCAAGGTAGGCCACGAACTTCGCGGGGAACGCCGCCGCCGCAAGGACACCAGCACAGCCATCTTCTTCCTCGACCAGCTTTATCCGCTCCCGCGCACGGAAATCACTGCTGCGCTGGCTGAGCATCCCAATGCTCGGGAAATCGTCTGGGTACAGGAAGAGCCGGCGAACATGGGCGCGCTTTTCTACATACTGCCCCGGCTCGAACGTTTAGCCCAGGCCAGAGGCCTTCAGGTACGGTCGGTGAAGCGCTCGGCCAGCGCTAGTCCCGCGACAGGCTCGGCCAAAGCGCACGAACTCGAACAGAAAACGCTGCTGGCCCTGGCTTTTACGACTTCCAGCAGCAATTAAGCGCTATCCGCAGCGTTCACACTCCATTCACATTGATGTTATCCCTGTGTTATACCAGCCCTGCGAGAATCCACCGTGCTACGCACATCTCAAAGTGACTCAAGTCTTTCCACCTCCTATCCTATTTCTCCGGCCTACGGTAAGCTGTCACCAAGCCGGCGAGCGGAACGTGCCTACCTTATGAAACGCGTATTGATCATCGAGGACGACAAGGACATCGTCGAACTCGTTCGCTATAACCTCGCCAACGAAGGTTTTCAGGTTAGTGCTGCCTTTGACGGCAGCGCCGGTCTGAACACACTCAAAAAGACGCCTCCCGATTTGCTGCTTCTCGATCTCATGCTGCCGAAGCTTTCCGGACTCGACATTTGCCGGGAAGTTCGCCGGGATGATTCCTTGAATCGTTTGCCGATTCTCATGCTAACGGCGCGCGGCGATGAAGCCGACCGCGTCGTAGGTCTGGAAATGGGCGCGGATGATTACGTGACGAAGCCTTTCAGCCCGCGCGAGTTGCTAGCGCGCGTCAAGGCGCTGCTCCGTCGCGCGGAGCCGCCTGCTGATTCGCCGCGCATCATCGAGATCGGCAAACTGGCGATCGATCCGGCGTCATATCGTGTGAGCCATACGGGTAAGGCCGTTCCACTTAGCACGCTAGAATTCCGGCTGCTCTATTATCTTGCTTCGCGCCCAAACCGGGTCTTCACGCGGGATCAGCTGCTCGATGCCGTCTGGGGCACGGATCGTTTTGTGACACCGCGCAGCGTGGACGTTTACGTCCGTCGCCTGCGTGAAAAAATCGAAAGCGACCCGGAGAATCCCGTTCATCTGAAGACCGTTCGCGGCGCGGGGTACTTGTTCGAAACTCGTGCGGCTTAATCTATTCGGGAAATTCGCATTCGCGTTTCTTGCGCTGCTGGCCAGCGTCCTGCTCGTGGTGGGATTTTTTACGCAACGAGCCTTGCGCGATAATTACGAGCGCTTAGTTTTCGAACAACTCACCGCCATTGCCCGTATCGCGCAAGCGCGTCCTCCGCAGTGGACGCCCGCTTCTCCAGGACAACCAGAAAATCTTGCGCCGTTGCTCGAATGGGTCGGGCAGATGGCCGCGAGCGGCGTGCGTGTCAGTGTTATCGCCGCCGATGGCCGCGTGCTGGCGGATTCCCAATCCGACCCGCAGACCATGGAGAACCACGCGACTCGCCCGGAAATCGAGGAGGCGATGGCCAAGGGAGACGGGCGCTCCATTCGCCGCAGCGTCAGCCTCAATCGCGATCTCCTCTACTACGCGGTACGGCAGAACACGCTCGCGGGCACTCCGATTGTCTTGCGCTTTGCGCTTCCATTGGAGGCTGTCGATGAGGTTCTAAGTTCTTTCCGGCGGCGGTTGTTGCTCGCATCGTTTCTGATTCTGCTTATTGCTGGTGGAATTTCCCTGGTGTTTTCCCGCAGCTTTACGCGTCGCGTCGATCGCCTGAAGGATTTCTCCCGTCGCGTCGCTGAAGGCGATTTTCGTCCATTGCCTCGCGATGGCCCTGGAGACGCTCTGGGGGCGCTCGGTATTTCTCTTAACCGCACGGCGGCCCGTTTGGACCGCACCATTCAGACCTTGACGGAAGAACGCAATCTTTCGTCGGCAATTCTTGGGAGCATGGTGGAAGGCGTTGCTGTGGTGAATGGCTCGGAGCGGCTGGTGTTTGCGAATCCTGGTTTTGCGGAAATTCTCAGCCTGGATGTGCCGCCGACTTCCGGCAGCGCCCTCGTGGAAGTGGTGCGGCAGACAGAGTTGCTCGAAGCCGTGCGCCAAGTGCTTCGCGGCGAGCCGCGCGTGCAATCGGAAATCGTCACTGGCACCTTGCGGCAGCACTATTTCGCGATCACCGTTGCCGCAGTTCGCGCTGGAGATACAACCGGCGCGGTCGTCGTGCTGCACGATATTACCGAGTTGCGAAGACTCGAACGCGTCCGCCGTGATTTCGTGGCCAACGTGTCGCACGAGTTCCGCACTCCCCTCACTGCCATTCAAGGCTTTTCCGAAACGCTTCTAGCAGGCGCCATCGACGACCCGCAGAATCGAACGCGCTTCCTCGAAATCATTCTCGAGCATTCCCGGCGCTTGGCTCGTCTGACGGAAGACCTCCTGGTTCTTTCCAAAATGGACGCCGAGCGCCTTGAACTCGAGATTCGCCGCCTCAGCGTTTCCCAGCTGATCGAAAGCTGCCTTGAGACTGCACAGCGGCGTGGAGCCGAAAAGGACTTGCAGATTTCCGTGAACATGCCGCAGGGCTTGCCGGACATCGCTGGCGATCGCCGCCGTCTGGCCGAAGTTTTGCAAAATCTTTTGGACAACGCCATCCAGTACACGTTGCCGGGTGGCAGAATCGTCGTCAGCGCGGAAAATGCCGTCGACGAAATTATTCTTACCGTGACCGACACAGGCATCGGCATCCCGAAGGCCGACCAGTCTCGCATCTTCGAGCGGTTTTACCGCGTCGATGCAGCACGCTCTCGCGAAGCTGGCGGCACCGGCCTCGGCCTGGCGATCGCCAAGCATCTTGTCGAAGTACATGGCGGCCGTCTATGGGTGGAAAGCGAGATCGGCCAAGGCTCTCAATTCCATTTTTCTGTGCCGCTTTTTGACGAAGAGCATCCCTCCTCGCGTCCCCTGCCAAGCGGCGTGGGCGGCCGAGGCGGCATACAATAAAGTCTTCAATCGATGTGGGAAGCAGGTCCCAACTTGGCCCGGACCGCCCCAAAGGGGCGCGATTATTTCGCCCGTAACCCGCTGATTCACCACATGTTCATTTGTTTGTGAACAAACTGTAACGATCCTTCTGAGAGAATCCAGACTACGAGCAAGGGTGTGACTTTAGACCCCGAGCTCTGGAAGGGGAATCATGGCAAGTCCGGCTGGAATGACGGAAGCGGTCCTATACGAAACTCTCGTCAACTATCTGGTTTCGATGGCGCGCACCGTCGAAGGCGCGATGAACCGCGGCCTGGAGGCGATTGTTAGCGTAAACGATTCCCGCACGTGGGCTCTCCCTGGCGAAGTTTTTTTGCTCGAGCCACGCATCAACGAAATGGAACTCGTCATCGATGAACATGCCATCCGGCTCCTCCGCCGGGGCTCTTTCTCGGATGACGAGGTGCGCCTCATCGTTGCGGCTCTCAAAATCACGAATGACCTCGAGCGCATCGGCGACCTCGCTGTGAATCTCGCCGAGTGCGTCATCTCGCTTCGCGAAATGCCTCCGGCTCAAGTGCCGGAAGAATTGGCACCTATGACCGCCGCCGTGCGCGCCATGGTTAGCAAGAGCCTCGGTGCGCTAATCTTTCGCAACGTCGAAATGGCCGGCCAAGTTCTTCAGAGCGATGACGTCGTCGATCAGTACCGCGATCGCATCTTCGACCAGCTCATGCAAAGCATGACGCAGCAAGCCGCACTCGTCAGCCCCGGAATGCAGTTCATTCTCGCCACGCGGCACCTCGAGCGCATCGCGGATCATGCCACCAACATCGCCGAGGACATCATCTTCTGGGTCCGCGGCCTCGATGTGCGCCATGGCCGCGGACTATCCCTTGCCACGGAAGGCCAAGATCAGTCTCCATCGGCCGGTGAAGAGGTCATGGAGAATTCACAAGCCCTTCATTCGGGCGTGACCCCGGGCTGCGATACTCATCGAGTTTGAACTTCGTTTCACGTCCTACCTTGGGGATCGGCGCACCCCTGGCTCCGATCCCTTCTCCTCCCTTCGAGAAGTTTGCAACTTGGCTTATGCATCTTCTTGACCCCTGCACGCAGTCCAATTATCGTAACTAGAGTGCCAAAGATGCTTACACCAGATGCCTCGCCCAAAAGCGGCGCAAAATCCCGGGCCTGCGTATGCCTGTTGCTCGCATTATTGTTTCTGTACAACCCTTACCTCAGCGCCCCAGGCTCAACAGGTGGACTAGAAGTTCAGCATCCGGTAAGCCACCGTGCCACAGTCGGATCTTCAGAGTTGGAGAAATATTCTTCTCCCAGCAGCCCGGATGCGCATTTGTTCGTGGCTGTCTTTTTCGCGAAGGTCATTTCTTCTCTGTCTTCTGATGATTCCCAATCCTTCCCGCATCAGGGTTCGGAACTCCTACCTTCGCAGCAGTTTTTGTGCGCGAGTTTGTGGTTTCGACCTCCTCCCGCTCTCTAAATCTTCTCCGTTTGCTTGAATCTCGATTCTCTGCAACCGGATTACCCCTTTCCCAGTCCATTCACTAGGCCCAGTCTCAAGCTATGCGGGATCCAGCGCTGACGCAGCCGCGCTGCGCCGGTCCCATCGCTCATCAGGAATTTACTATGACCAAGAAAAAATGGATTTTTGCAGGAGCCGTTCTTGCGGCCATTTGCTTATTTGCCTGGTATTGGGTGAGCCGTGGTTCCTCCGAAGCCGATGCGCCGAGCAGCGCCGGAAGCGACTCGAACGCTGTTTCTGCAGCCGTTGCGCGCGTGAAACGCGGCAACATCGGCGACACGCTGACCATCGCCGGCGCGTTCAAGCCATTCCAGGAAGTGGACGTCCACGCCAAAGTTTCCGGATATGTCCAAACCATGAATGTGGACGTTGGCGACCATGTCAAAGAAGGGCAAACGCTCGCGGTGCTGGAGGTTCCTGAACTCGCCGCCCAACTGAGCGGCGCCGAGGCCTCGGTCCGCCGTGCGCAAGACGAAGTTCGGCGCGCGCAGAGCGAAATCGAACGGACGCAATCGACCTACGCAGCGGCGCACTCTGCTTATACTCGCCTGAACCAGGCCGCCGAGACTCGCCCCGGTCTTGTCGCCCAGCAAGAGCTTGACGATTCCCAGGCCAAAGGTTTGGAAGCTCAAGCCCAGGTGGAAAGCGCAAAAGCTGCATTTTCTTCAGCGCAACAGCAGCTCGAAGTCGCTGAAGCTAATCGCAAACAGTACAGCGCCTTATCGAATTACACGCGAATCGTCGCTCCGTTTGCCGGAGTCATCACGACACGTTACGCCGACACCGGGGCGCTCGTTGCCGCGGGTACCTCTTCCAGTACGCAAGCTATGCCGGTAGTCCGGTTGGCGCAATATTCCGTTCTGCGCCTTGTCCTGCCCATCCCCGAGTCGGTTGCCGCTCAGATCCACGTGGGGCAAACAATGAAAGTCCACGTGCAAGCGTTAAACCAGGATATTGAAGGAAAGGTCTCCAGGTTTGCCGACGCGCTGAACGAACAGACACGCACCATGGAAACCGAGCTGGATTTTGAGAACCGCAACAACCGCTTGATTCCCGGAATGTATGCGCAGGCCATCTTGTCTATCGATCAGCACCAGGGCGTTCTGACGATTCCGTTGGAAGCCGTACTGCGCAGCGGCGACGGCGCGACGGTGCTCGTCGTCAACCATCAGAGCTTGGTTGAAGAACGTCGCATCGAACTTGGCGAACAAGGTAGTTCCCGCGCCGTTGTGCTGGGAGGGCTCGTCGAGGGAGAGTTCGTGATTGTCGGCGATCGCAGCTCGTTTCATGCAGGCCAGAAAGTCATCCCCAAGGAAATGGATGAAAGGGCGCCTGCTGTCGAGGGGAGCCGCTGATGCCGAAATTTGCGCTCGCTTATCCCTATTTCATTCTCATGCTCTGTCTTGTGGTCGCCGTCGTTGGAATCACCACCATCGTCCGCATGCCGGTGGACCTGTTTCCCGAAATCAAGATTCCCGTCATTGTAGTTGTGACGTTTTACTCTGGCATGCCGCCGCAGCAGATCGAAGCGGACATCACCAACACATTCGAACGGTTCTTTACACTGGCGAGTAATATCGACCACATAGAATCACGCTCGCTCACCGGCGTAAGCCTCATCAAGATTTATTTTAAGCCAGGAACAGACGCAAACGCGGCGCTCAGCAACATCTCCAATCTTGCAATGGCGGATTTGCGCCGGCTGCCTTCCGGAACTCTGCCTCCGGTAGTGCTGAAATTCGACGCGTCGAGTTTGCCGGTTTGCCTGGTCACGCTGAAGGGGCACGGGCTAAACGAAACGCAGCTCAAAGATTTGGCTCAGTTTCAGGTGCGAAATCAGATCGCAAACGTTCAGGGCGCGTCTGTTCCTCAGCCTTTCGGCGGGACATACCGTCAGATTCAGGTATTTGTCGATCCCGTCAAGCTCGAAGCCCATCAACTGAGCCTCATGGACGTCGTGCACGCAGTCAACGACTCGAACCTGATTCTACCCGCGGGCGACGTTCGCATTGGAAACCGCGACTACAACATTTATGCCAATAGCCAGCTTCCGACCACCGAGGAAATCAACCGCATTCCTCTGAAAACCGTCGGTCTGGGCTCCGTGCTTGTTGCCGATATCGGGAAAGCCGAGGACGCTGGCGCTATCCAAACCAATATTGTGCGTATCGACGGCCAGCATTCAGTTTATATCCCCGTCTTGAAGCAGGGAGGCGACAGCAACACGATTGCCATCGTGAATGGCGTCAAGCAAGCGACCAAAAAGCTGGTGGACATTCCCGCGGTTCTGAAAACCGCGGTGGTTTTCGATCAGTCCGTCTTCGTAAAAATCGCGATCAGAAATTTGCTGAAGGAAGGCGGCATCGGCTTGCTCTTGACGGCGGTGATGATCCTGCTCTTTCTTGGCAGTCCCCGCGCGACTTTCGCTGTGCTCCTTTCCATTCCTCTCTCCGCTCTGACATGCTTTCTGGTGATGAACGGGCTGGGCGGCTCGATCAATACCATGCTCCTTGGCGGCTTGGCCCTCGCATTTTCCCGCCTGATAGACGATTCCGTCGTCGTACTCGAGAACATTTTTCGGTTTATGGAAAACGGTATAGCGCCCCGCGAAGCCGCGGAAAAAGGTGGCATGGAAGTAGCACTCGCGGTTCTTGCCGCCACGTCTACCACCTCAATCGTCTTTTTTCCCGTAACCCTGTTTTATGGCGTCAGCCGCTATCTGTTTACCGACCTTGCGCTCGGCGTCGTTATCTCTATCTTTGCCTCCTACATTTTTGCCATGACCGTTGTGCCGCTCTATTGCGCCTACTTCATTCGAATCGACCACAACCAGATTCACGGTGAGGTCGCCAAGAAAACTCTTTTCGCGCGCATCACTCAGAAATTTAATGCACTCTTTCTGAAGTTGCTCATTTACTACGACATCGCAGTAGTGAGAGCGCTTAAACGCCCCAAGCGCACGGTCGGATTCATTGCCGCGGGCATCCTCGTAATTTTTGTCGTTTTCTTTCCATTTCTCGGCAGATCATATTTCCCGCGCACAGACCCTGGTCAATTCGTCATCAACATCAAGGCTCCCACCGGCACGCGCCTCGAACTCACCGATCAATCCATCGCGCAAGTCGAGCGCGATATTCGCGAGGTTGTTCCCGCCAGGGACTTGGACATGATTGTCTCGAATATCGGAATCACGCCTGATCTTTCCGCCGCCTACACCACAAATTCCGGTATGCACACTGCCTTTGTGCTGGTGAATTTGAAGGAAGGCCACAAGCTCGGCAGTTACGAACTTATGGAACGGTTGCGCAGAAAGCTTGGCACGGATATGCCGCAGCTTGGCACATACTTCAAGGCCGGCGGGCTCGTGGACTCGGTGGTCAATCAGGGACTGCCCGCACCACTGGATATACAGGTCAGCGATAACGACATGACGGAGGGATATGGCATCGCG
>Ga0210388_10003157_pt1 | contig 12884 bp, 11 predicted proteins | sample IncBWC19OmetaG_FD_155485 | JGI IMG/M metagenome (GOLD analysis project Ga0210388, IMG submission 155485) | Forest soil microbial communities from Barre Woods Harvard Forest LTER site, Petersham, Massachusetts, United States - Inc-BW-C-19-O ... | reverse complement strand
CCGCGGCCAATGCCCGAGAGGCGCTCGCCCAAGCCCGTAAGCTCGTGGGTACTGCACCGCAAGGTGCGGATCAGCCGGCTAATCCGCGGAACGAGGCCACTACACCGCCTAGTGGTAAGACGCCCGAAACGCCGATGGAGCAGACCCAGCCGCTCGAGCGCCGGCAGGATACGGGGCTTCGCACCCGGGTCGATCAGATGACCCCTGAGCAGATGAAGGCGGCGCTCCTGACGCACGAGCTCACGGGGATCCCCAACCGTCGCGCCTACGAGGACTCGGACAAGAAGCCCGCCCAGGCCTCGATCGATGTGGATTCCTTGAAGTGGGTGAACGACAACGCGGGCCACGATGGCGGCGATCAGATGTTGAAGGCCGTCGCCCAGGCCCTGCATGAGGCGAGCGGCGGCAATGCGTATCACATTTCCGGAGATGAATTCGTCGTCCAAGGCGAAAGCCCCGAAGAAACGGAGCGAGCCCTGGCGGATGCGAAAGAACGCCTGGCGGGGGCGACGCTTACGTTCGAGCACCCCGACGGTCGAACCGTCAACCTAAAAGGCATAGGAGTCAGTCATGGCGTGGGCCCAACCCTCGAAGCAGCCGAATCCGCCCTCCGTGGGGCCAAATCAAGCCGCGAACAATCAGGTCTACGTGCACCCCGCGGGGCAGAGCCTCCAGGCGCGAGCATCCGCGCTCGTGGCGCAGGGGTTCAAACTGAAGAAGGTGTCGCTCCCGGCTCGCAAGAAGCCGGCGCCCCAGGCGAGCTCAAAGCCCCGCCCGGTCAAGGGTCAGCCGGCGCCGTTCGACGAGCCGTAGTCTTAGGGCAGGAGATCGAGCATCCGGAAACCCCCACGCCAGCTCAAGCTCAGGCCGGCAACTACTTTAAGCCCGAGGTGAAATGGCACGGCTTGCCGATCAAGCTCGAGAACCTCCCGGGATCGAAGCGCCCCTTCATCTACCCAAACGGTAAGCCGGGGTATCGGACGATGAAGGCACCCTATGGGTATTTCCCGCGGCACGAGGGCGCGGACGGTGATGGGGTGGACGCGTTCATCGCGGGGGAAGGCAAACAGGCCCACATCATCGATCAGTTGAATCCATCGACCGGGAAGTTCGACGAGCACAAGGTCATCGTAGGGGCTCCATCGGCCGAGGCCGCCGAGCGAGTTTACAGTTCGCATTATCAGAAAGATTGGAAGGGTTTGGGGGCCATATCGGCGGTCTCTCGAGAGGAATTAGCCCACTGGCTCGAGCACGGGGACCTCTCTAAACCATACGCCTGGAAGCCGCCCCGGACTAGTTTGGAGGAGCATCTCAAGAACTCGTCCACCCGCGAAGAACTCGAGCGCATGGCGAAGAACGCGGGCTGGGCCGAGGTCGGCGGCCGCATGATCCGCCAGGAGGTCGCGGGCGGCCGGGGGAATGAGTTCAAGATCTCCCGCACCTCCTGGATACCGAAGGAGCCCTGGTTCCAGGAGCTCGCCGAGCGGCTCCCCGCGAAGGCGCGCGGCTACGAGGAAGCACTCGAGGCAGCCAAGTCAGGCGGCAAGATCTCCGCGCTCGAGCGCCGGGTCCTGACCGAGATGGCCGAGCGCGCCGAAGCCGCCGGTACCGACTGGCGGCACCCGCTCTCGCCGGAGCAGCTCGATGCCATGTCCCCGGATGAGCAGCGCGCGCGGCTGAAGGCGCTCGAGGCCGAGGAGGCGCGGCTCGAGGCGGAGGCCGAGCGCCGCGCGCTCCAGACCGAGGAAGCCGGCGGCGCGGAAGCTGACTTGGACGCGATTCCGTTCTCGAAGGGCCAAGGCGATCTCTTCGGTAACCAGCGCCAGATCGCGAATGAGATCCTGAAGGCCCGGGAGGCGATCGATAAAAAACTGGGCAAGGGCAAGGACGCCTCGGTCGAGACCGGCCGCGCGGATGACCTCTTCAGCCAGGCGCGCCAGCAGGTTGACATCGAGGACCTGGTCAAGGAGGGTGAGGCGAGCTATGGACAAGTATCCGAACCTCCCCGAGCGCGTGGGGCGGCTGCCCGGCGTGTACAGCCCGCCGCCGGCGTACCCGCCCAACTCGACATCTTCGCCCAGCAAGGTAGTGCCGTTTCCAAGGCGGCCGTCGCCCAGCTCTCGAACCGCGCCAAACTCTCGAAGGTAGGAGAGTTCCGGAGCGCCTTTTCGACGATCAAGGATTGGCGCCAAGCCGCCCATATCCTCGCCCCCATCCGAAAATCCCCCCAGGAGGTCATGACCGCTCTGGTGCTCGACAAGAGCGGGAAGCCCTTGGCCGTCATCCGCCACGCGATCGGCGTTGTCGATGGGGCGAGCGTCGAGCCCTGGTCTATCACTGGAGCGATCGCCCAGGTTCCGGGCGCCGCCTCGGTCTACTTCGCACATAACCACCCCTCGGGCGAGCCCTCGCAGTCGATGGCGGATAACCGGATCAGCGCGAAACTCGCAAACCTCCTCGAGGGCTCCGGCATCGAGTCGCACGGGATGGTCGTGGTCGCGCCGGGCGGCAAACGGGCGAGCTTCGCCGCACCGAATACCTCGGGCGAGGATGCGATCAACGCACCGGAACCAGGTGGCAAGACGAAGGCGATGGTCCCGATCATGGGCCGGGCGCTACTGGCTGGGAAAGGCCGTCACGCGCTCCTCGGCGAAAAGGTCACAAGTCCCTCGATCACCAAAACCATGGTGAAGAGCCTCGCCGCTGGCGGTATGGAGTCAGGCGTGCTCCTGCTCGACACCCGGCACACCATCCGCGGCGTCGTGCCGATGACGAACGATGCCATGGCAAAGCTTCGGACCGGGAATCCGACGACGAGCCAGGCGAATCTCTTGAAGCTCACCACGGAGGCCAACACCAGCAATCTCATCTCCTTCGGGGAACACGAGGCGGTGATGAACGTTGAGAAGTTCGCGCGCGCCGCAGGCCTCCGACCGCTCGACAGCCTTTACAAGGATTCCTCCGATGGCGATTGGGTAAGCGCTGCGGAGCGCGGGAAAGGCGGGGAGGGCGATGTGTTCCTGAAGCGGGGGGCGACTCAAGCCTACCGCGATAACCTCTCGCCCGCCGAGGTCAAGGCGGTGGCCACCCGGGTATTGAAAGGCTTCCGCGTGAAGCCGAGCGCCGTCGTGGTCGTGCCGAACCTTCAAGCGCTCCGCGATTATCCCGACTTCAAGGGCCGCACCGGCTTCTTTCCGGAGAACGCCCACGCACTCCTGGACCCCCAGACCGGCAAGATCTTCTTCGTCGCCGATCAAATGCACTCGCCCGAGTACGTCGCGCAGCTGATGGCCCACGAATACGTGACGCACTTCGGGCTCCGCGCGCTCTTAGGCGATCGCCGCCAGGCTGAGTATCGGCAAATACTCGAAGGGGTCGCTCGAGCGGCGCCGGCGATGCTCCGCGAGCAGTGGGAGCGAGAGTTTCCCGGGGAGGCCTACCGGCCGTTCTCCGCCGATCAGCGCCTCCGCGCGGCCGAGGAGGTGCTCGCCACCCACGCGGAGGAGTTCCTGAAGGATCCCTCGAGCGTCCCCTCGCGGATCCGCCAGTGGTTGACGCGGCTCCAGGGGTTCATCCGCGACTGGGTGCGAAAGATCCTGGGGCTCCCGCAGAAGTTCGACGAGCTCTTCATCCGCCGGACGTTGGCCGATTTGGCCGCGTTCCTCCGCTCGACCCACGATGCGACCTTCCCCGGCGCGGCCGAGCGGCCGATGCGCGCCGAGGCGAAAGAGACCTTCTTCTCAGGCCTCGCCCGCGCGGTCGATCAAGCCAAGCGCGAGAAAGGCACCGGCGCCGAGTGGGAGGCGACGCTTCGGAACATGCCCGGGGTCAAGCGCGAGGAGATGGAATGGACGGGCCTCAAAGACTGGCTCCAAGGCCGCGGCCGGGTATCGAAGGCCGAGGTCGCGGACTATATCGCCGCGCACCGGGTCCATCTGGGCGAGGTGCTGAAAGGCTCCTCCCCGTCCTACGAGAAACTCCAGGATCTCGCCAAGAGCCACGGCTACGCGCTCGAGCCAGGGCCTCACGGTGGCGTCACGGCCTACGCGGTCGCCCCGGACGCGGTCGATCGTTTCGACGATGAAGGGATGCCGCAAGAATTGAGCACGGCGCTCGAGATATTCGATGGTCGGGCACTCGATAACGGGCAAGCCGTGCTCGGCGGCCACGACATCGAGCCGACGAGGTACAAGGATTGGGCGACTCCGGGCGGTGAGAATTACCGCGAGATGCTTCTTACCCTTGCGCCACAGGGCGAACTCGCCCGCACGCTCGCCATTCGGAAGCAAATCTTTGAGCAGTGGGCACCGAAGATCGCAGAGATCGATAAACAGATAGATGACCACCTTTATGGCCGCGCACGCGTGCCAGACCTTGCCGTCCTTCAGGAAAAGCGCGACCAATACACCGACCTACGAGACCGTGAGGCCGCCATCAGGGCGCGTGAGATACAGGAAGGCGAACTCTACCGCTCGCGGCATTGGGACGAGAAAAATGTCCTCGCGCATATCCGCTTCGACGATCGGACGGGCCCCAACGGTGAGCGGGTACTCCACCTCCATGAGATCCAGTCCGACTGGCACCAGGCTGGCCGGCGCGAGGGATATGCGCCGCCTCCGGCGCGGGAGGCCCAACTTCAGGCGCGTCGGCGCGAGCTCGAGGTGATCGGACGGGATGCGACCTCAGAACAGAAGCGCGAATGGGCCGACATCATGAACGAACTCAACCCTGCTGGCATGAATAAGCCAGGGGTACCGAACGCGCCCTTCAAAACGACCTGGCCGGAGCTCGCCATCAAGCGGATGCTCCGCTACGCCGCCGAGCACGGGTATGACGCGCTCTCCTGGGACACCGGGGATACGAACGCCGAACGCTACAACATGCAGCAGATGGCTGACCGGATCGTCGTCAAGCACGCCGCGCGCGGATCGGACCCCTATGTCGTTGCCAGCAAGGGAGGGCGCACCGTCGTCGAGCGCCCGGTCCCCCGCGAGCATCTGTCGAATTTCCTGGGAAAGGAGATGGCGCAGAAGGTCGAGGAGGATATCGCCGCCGGGAAACCCTCGAGCGAATTCACCGGAGATCAGTTGAAGATCGGCGGCCAGGGGATGCGCGGCTTCTATGACGACATGCTGCCGAAGAAGGTGCAGGCGATCGTCAAGCGCTGGGGGTCGAGTGTCGAGCCCGGCCATGTGCTTGGAGAAACTGAGCAAGTCCATTATGAGGGTCCGGAGCACACCTTCGAGGAGCTCCAGGACATCCAGCGGCTCGCGCTGCGCGATCGTTCGTGGTCTGGGAACGACAAGCAAGAACTCGCGGACGTGATTTCCGACATGTGGCAGCGGTCCGTGCCGTTCCAAACGGCGATGGATCAGCGCGCGGGTGAGAGTCTAGTAAAGCGTCTTGGCGGGGAGATGCGCGGCGATCGCAAACAGGTTCCCGCGCACATGGTCAGGGTCACGCGGCGATGCGGGACTCCGTCATGGCCGGGCAGCTGATGTTCAAACGCAAGCCCAAAGGGCCGCCGCCGGCGCCGAAGCCGCCAGGGCCGATGCGCAAGGCCTATGACTTGGCCGCGCGGGGGGTGGCCGCCATCCCGGGGAATGAGTTCTCGCTATCGCTTCGGCGGATTGCCGACCCCGCGGGGGTGTCCTCGGCGGCGAAGGCTACTGCCTTGGTCGCGCGCGAGAGCCTGGGCGAGCTCGCACAGTCGTCGGAGGAGGCGCTTAAGAACCTCGAGCGTTTCGCCAAGCAATTTGACCTCCTCTCGCACAATGACCGGATGGAGTTCATCTATGCGATCGAGGAGGGGAAGAAGCAGCCCATCGAGGCGCACCAGCCGGCCGCGGATGCTATGCGCAAACTCATGGACGATTGGCGCGACAAGATCCGGGACTTGGGGGTAGGCGCGCTCGATAATTTCATCGAGAACTACTTCCCCCACATATGGAAAGATCCCGACGGCGTAAAGAAGTGGTTCGGCCAGGTATTCGGTCGCCGCCCCTTGAAGGGCCCGGCATCGTTCCTGAAGGAACGCACGATACCGACCACCCGGGAGGGTATTGAGAAAGGGTTCATACCCGTCTCGACCAATCCACTGGTCCTGGTCTTTGCCAAAGTACGCGAGATGCAACGTTTCTATACGGGCGTCAAGCTGATGCAGCGCTTCAAGGACGAGGGCCTCGCGCGTTTCGTGCCGAGCCACCGTCGCACCCCCGAGGGCTTCACGGAGATCAACGATGCCGTCGGCCGCGTCCGCCAGTGGTCCGAAGCGGAGCAGGGCTTCATCGAGCGCGGCAAGTACGTGATGCCGACGGACGCCGCGCGCGTCATCAATAACCACCTCTCCGGCTCCGCGCTTCGGAATTTCCTGCCCGCTCAACTGTTTCGCTCCCTGACGAACGTCGTCACGCCTCTGCAGCTCTCGTTCTCGGCCTTCCACCTGGGATTTACCACCCTGGATGCCATCGTGTCGAAGAATGCGCTCGCCCTCGAGCGGCTCCTCCACGGGGAGCCGATCCGCGCGGCCAAGGCGCTCCTCGAGGCGAACAGCGTGATCGGGGGCGTGGGACTAAACCTTGCCCGTGGGAATGCGCTCCTCAAGGCCTATTCCAACATCTCGGGCGCGACCCCTGAGATGCGCCGCATCGTCGAGGGCCTCATGGCCTCGGGCGGCCGGGTGAAAATGGACAACTACTTTGCCGCAGGGCAAGGCAAGAGTCCCTTCCGGCAGATCGGCTTTGCCAACCTCGCCCACGAGGTCCGGGCCGCCCTGACGCAGCCCGAGGGCAAGCTCATGGAGGCGGCGAAGGTGATGGGCTCCTTCCCGCGGGAGTACGCGACCCGCTTGATGGGGGACCTTCGGGAGATGTGGGAGACGCAGCGCTGGCCGGCGCTCTCGGTGCCCTTGGAGGTCGCCGGCCGCACGGTGCGCGCCTCGACCGCGATCATCATGGAGCACTTGGTCCCGATGCAGAAGCTCGGGGTGTTCTCGGACCTGGCTGCCGACCATATCCGCCGAAATCCCGGCGAGGACCCGGTCGCCTTCGCCGCGGCGATGCAAAGCATTTGGAACTCGGTCGACAACCGCTTAGGCGAGATGGTCTATGACAATGTCTTCTGGAATCGGACCTTCAAGGACGTGAATCACATGTCGGTCCGCGCGGTCGGCTGGAACGTCGGCACTATCCGCGAACTCGGGGGCGCCCCGATCGACACCCTGAAGGTGCTCGACTACCTTGCCCGTGGCGCGCCGCCCGAGGATGTGGCACCGGATTTGACCGGCGGTGCCGCACGGATCGAGTACGAGCGCGCCAAGCACACCATGGACCGGGTCGCGGACAAGGTCGGTCACAAGATCGCCTACACCATCGCGCTCGTGGGGACGACGATGATCCTCGGGGCGATCATCAACCAGCTGTTCGGGCAAGAGATCGAGGAACTCAAGGACTATTTCTTCCCGAAGACCGGGCGCATGACCAAATACGGGACCCCTGAGCGGATCACGTTGCCCTCCTACATGAAGGACATTTACGAGTACGCCATGAATCCGATCGGGACCCTCATCAACAAGGCGAACCCCATGTTCGGCATCATCCACGCGCTCTACGCGAATGAGGATTTCTACGGAGACCCGACTCGCGGGGATCCGGATGCTCCCTTCTGGCGCCAGGTCTGGGAGGGTGCGAAGTATGCCGCCCACGCGACTGTGCCGTTCTCGGTACAGGGCTCCCAGCAGTTCAAGGACTCGGACAATCCGGTGCTGCGCGGTGCCCCCTACTTCGGCGCGACCCCGGCGCCGGCGCGCATCACATCGCCTGAGCAGATGAACCGCTACCAGCACGAGCAGGACCAGAAGGCCTACCAGCGAAAGATCCAGCGCGACATGCGAAAGGCGGTCTCAGAGGGCGACCAGGTCAAGGCGGCCGAGCTTCGCCAGGAACTCCTCGAGGAGCGGGCGAAAGTCCGAGAGACCGAGCGCGCCATCCGCGAGGACAAGATCCGCGCGCGCGATGCCAACAAGGGAGCCACTGGCAAAATCTCATCGCTTCTCGGGCACCTGGTCCCCTCGGCCGAGGCAGCGGAGGGTGGTGCGGGTCAGGCAGTCGCTCAGGACCTCTTTCGGCAGTACCCGAAGCTCGCGTCTCTAGGTATTCGTATCAAGGATTCGACCGGCACCCCGGGGAGGGATTGGCAGGGCCAGCCGGCGGCCGGGCGCATGCTCGAGTTCTACGCACCTAATGAGAAAGACAACCCGAACCCGGGTCATCCGACAGTTGAGATTCTCTCGAGCAGGACATCGCCCAAAGATGTGTTGGGAGACATCTTTTCGCACTGGATGCCGAAGGTCGATCCGGTTTTCGCTCGGGCGCGCACCGACTTCATCAATGGGATCGACGCCTCTCAAAAGCAGATGCTCGACGGCGACTATCTCAATGACAGGAAGGAAGGCTGGGTCCAAAACTGGAATGAGTGGCTGCGCGGCATCGGCGGCGATGCCTACTTCCGCGGTTACATCGCAGATCAATATCCCAAGGACTCATACCGCCCCGATCAGGTGAGGATGTTCAATATGCTCCTCGATCGCCTGAAGGGGAGCACGACGCCGGTCGAGCAGCATGTGCAACACATCGGCGCGCTGATCCAGGGGAAATCGAAGGCGGATGCCGTCGCCGCGCTCCAGGCGGCCGGCCACCCGGCTTTCGCTCAATTGTGGTCGCTCCTGCCGGAGCGTCCGAAGGAACGCGTCTCCCGGGCGCTCGAGGCTTACGCATGACGGTACCGATTTGGGTGGTCCCCGTGGTGATCACGATATTCCTCGGGCTGATTGGCCTCATCTGGGCGCTCGTGATGGAGCGCGTGCGGAGCTTGGAGAACTGGAAGAGTGGATTCGATTTGAACATTCCGGACCGGGTCGACAACTTGGAGACCTGGCGGGGCGAGCTCGATATGGAGTTCTGGCCGATGAAATCGAAGGTGGAGAGCCTGCAGCGGGGCGTTGAGCGATTGGAGGTCAGGCAGAGCCGCGGGGGATGAGCACTCATGGCAGAGCACGCCGATATCACTGTCAGCTGGAAGGACTACGTCGACACCCGGTTCGATGCGGGCGCTCAGGCGATCGCGCGGGCGCAGGAGTCGCTCGAGAAGCGCTTCGATAACACGAATGAGTGGCGGGCGACGGTCGAGACGCTCCAGCGGGGGTACATGCAGCGCACCGAATTCGACGCGGTGATCTCGAGTTTGAACGGCAAGGTCGAGACCATGCAGCGCAATATGTGGATCGGGATCGGCATCGTGATGGCGATCCAGTTCTTCATCGGCATCGGCCTGATCATATGGAAGTCGCAACAATGAGCGTGACCGCGGAAGACTTCGATGCGCACCTCGAGGCGCAGTTGGCGGTGGAGGAGGGGAACCGATCGCTCTTGTACGACGATGCGACGGGCGAGACCTTCATCAAAGGGATGACGCTTCAGGGCAATTTGACCGTCGGGGACGGGATCAACGTCATGACCGGGTTCGATGCCGAGGAACTCGCCTGGATCGAGAGCCATCGGATCGACAAGGCCCGCGCGCTCCTCGCGCCCTACGCCTGGTTCTCGACCCAGGATGAGGTGCGCCAGGTCGCGGTCGCGGATTTGGCATACAACCTCGGGGTGCGCGGACTCATGGGCTGGCCAAAGTTCTTGGCAGACATGACGGCGAAAGACTATGCTTCCGCCGTCGCCGAGATCCGCTCAAACACCAAATGGGTCGGTGAGGTCCATCCGGCACGGGCCAGCCGAATTGAGGGCATGATCCTGACCGGACAGTGGCCGGCGGACATCCCCGTAGGGAGCTCGACCACGTGAAGCCCGCGACCTCGGAACTGATCCTCGCCTGTGCGCAGGTCTTTCTCGCCAGCATCATGGCCTTGGGATTTCTCGCTGCGCTCTTCGTGCTGATCTTCTTCCACGGGCAATTGGACAACGCGACGAATGCCTTGCTCACCGGTTTAGTCGGGGTGCTGGGGACCATCGTCACCCAGCAAAACGGCTACTTCTTCCAGCGCCAGCGCCCGACGACACTGCCGGATCCCTTGGGTTCGCCCCCCGGCCCGGGCACCTTGAGCGGTACCTTTAAATCCACCCCACCCGCAGTAGGAGCTACCTCCCATGTTTCGATCTTATCCGACTCGACCTCTACCCCTCCCAAGCCTCCGCTCTCTCCTCCCAGCGCTCCTGGGCTTGGCGGTCCTAAGCCTATCTAACGGCTGCGCGACCACAAGCTCGACGGCTGCGCCCCCGACGGCGCTCCAGAGCTTCGATAGCCTCTATGCGGGTGCGGTGACGGCCGAGAGCCTCGCGATCAATACAACGACCGCCGCGGTCACATCCAAGCTGATCTCTCCCGCTCAAGGACAGCAGATCTTGAGCGTGACGGATGCCATCCAAGCACTCCTCGCCGCGGCCAACGCCGCCGCGCAGTTGGGCAATACCGCGACCGCCAATGCGAACCTCGCAAAGGCCCTGGGGAGTATCGCGATCATCTCCGCCTGTTTGACCGCCAAGCCCCTGACGGTTGCGACCTTCGGCGCGTGCACGGCCAAATTGACGGCGCCGGCGGTGCAATCATGACCGCCGAAGCAATCCTCGCGCTGATCACCGCTGGCGCCCAGGCGCTCCCCTCGCTCCTCGCGCTCTTCCAGAAGGCCTCGAGCGGTACCGCCGTCACGCCGGCCGAGGTCGCCGCCGCGCTCTCCGGGTACGAGACCGCCCGCGCGGGCCTGGTTGCTGCGATCGCCGCGGCCGAGACGCCGTCCGCCGGAGGTACCGCATGATCGAGCCCACCATCGGAAGAGTCGTCTGGCTCTATCGCCGGAGCGCTATCCACGTGAACAAGCCCGAGGCGGCGCTCGTGGCGGATGCCTGGCTAGACAAGGACGGGAAGCATTGGTACTTGAACCTCTCGGCCACCGATCACCTGGGGAATCAGTTCTCGATGACCTCGGTCCCGCTGATCCAGGACACCGCGGACGCCGATGTGAATGCCATTCGCCCCTACGCGACCTGGATGCCCTATCAGAAGGGGCAGGCTGCGCGCGCGGAGGAGCTCGAGAAGGAACTTCAGCAGACGCGTGAGGCGTCGGTACCGCATCACCCGGTCTAGGCGGGGTCCTTCGGCTTGAAGCTATAGGTCGAGGTGCGCGCACCGTCGGGCGGCCACTGATAGCCTTCCCACAGATGCTCGATCGCGTGGGAGGCGACATTGCATGCCTTGATGTACTGTCGGCGCCACGCCTGCAAGGTCGCGTACGGAGTCCCGCCCTGGTCGTGGATCGGACCGTAGTAGGCGCGGACCTCGCGGATCTTCCGGACTGCGATCGAGGCCTCGCGCATGGCCAGCCGCAGACGCAAGCCCGGGCCCGTCTCCATGAGGTCTCGTGAGAATCGATCCATATCCGCATCTGGCATGCGTTCGAGTGTAAGCGCTAGACTCGCCGCTCCGCCACAAGAAGGTGAGATCCGTGGACTTCATGGAAACGATGGATTGGCAGCGGTCGAACATAAGTCAAATCAATCGATTGGCTAACCTGGGCGATGCCCTCGCGCGGCGGCTGATTCAGGCCTATCGGGACCTCTATCGAGATCAACTGAACATCTATCTCCAGAGTGAGTGGATGAAGGTCTGCGATGACTTCGCCCGCCGGGAGTTGATGCTCTCGACCCGGCGGATCCTCCAGGACCGCTACGGTCACAAGATCCCCTCGGTCTTTCGGAGCGTGCACTGATGGCCTACCGCTACACCGAGAAAGAGCTCACCGACATCAAGGCGCGCCAGGCCGTCAACCTCGCAAATTTCGAGCGAAACTCAGGGCGCGGCCTCCCGAAGGAAACGCTCGAGCAGATGGAGCGCGGCCAGGGCGTCAAGCTCGATCACACCGGCAACGTCCTCACCGTCCCCGTCATCCCGGGCAAACCCAAAAAGGCCAAGAAACGGGCGAAGAAAGGGCCGAAACCCCACTCTGCTCCACCCGCTGAGGCCGCGGTCATTCAAGAGCTCGAGCGCGGTGGCCACCCGATCAGCGGACGGAACAAGGGTATCGCCCCCATGAATGCCGAACTCCCGGGCGATCGGACCGATCGGCTCGCTCGATCGAGGGGGAAGAGCCACGCGCCGGCGATCGCCCGTCATCGAATCCGCGCGGAATGCGATGGGATCAAGTTCGACTCGACCCTCGAGATGCGCCGCTACAAAGAGCTCAAACTCCTGAAGGCCTCTGGCACGATCAACTATTTCCTCCGCCAGGTCCCCTTCCACCTCCCCGGCGGCATCGTTGCGCGGATCGATTTTCTGGTGGTCTACCCGATCTTCCATGAAGGGAGCCGCCACTGGGGCGAGAAGCTCGAGTACGAGGATTGCAAGGCCGGCGCGAACGGGCGCTCGAAGGGCCGTTACAACGATGCCGACCGCGTCGGGGTCAACAAGCGTAAGCAGATCAAGGCGCTCTACGGCGTCACCGTCAAGCTCGTGACCAAGGCGCGGGCATGAGGCTCGTGCAGGACCTGGTGTTCTTGGAGTCGCTCGAGTTCTACGTGGATGGGGTCGAGGCGGCCCAGGCGAAGGCGGGAACGTTCTCGATCGGGGAGGCGGCGGTGAAGGTCTGTGAGCTCGTGGGCTTGGAGCTCGTCGACTACGACACCGTGATGTGGCACCCGGTGCGGGACCGGATCCGCGTGGAACTCCATAGCCGCGCGTGGCGGGAGCGTTGGCAGCGGACCGCCCAGATGGTTCGGTGAAGCGCCACCGCGGGAACGCGGGCGCGAACGTTGCCCCGAAAAAGGAGCGCGACAAGCTCTTCTGCAAGAAGTGGCTCGAGCACTTCGACAAGGCCCGCGCCTACC
>Ga0210388_10003155_pt1 | contig 12889 bp, 11 predicted proteins | sample IncBWC19OmetaG_FD_155485 | JGI IMG/M metagenome (GOLD analysis project Ga0210388, IMG submission 155485) | Forest soil microbial communities from Barre Woods Harvard Forest LTER site, Petersham, Massachusetts, United States - Inc-BW-C-19-O ... | reverse complement strand
CTCCGCTTTCCGCAAGCTCTCTGCCCGCAATCTCAGCATTATTCCCGTAGTCGACGAGCAGCAACTGGTTGGAATTGTCACCCTGCAGAATCTCATGCACTCCATGTCGCTCTTGGCGGAGAGCCGTAAATTGCGACGGGCAGCGCTCGACGCTCAGGGATTCTAGATTCTGTACTGTAGCGGCTTGCCTTCTGCCAGCTGGTTTGAACTCGCATAAATTTCTTGCGCTGCGCGTACCGCGGAACCAAACTCCAGCGTCTTCCCCGTAACTTCTGCAATTACGTGTTCGAGCGCGGCGAGCACTCCTATCGTATCCATATAGTCGTAGTAGCCAATATGCGCGATGCGGAAAAGCTGGCCTTTCATCTCCGCGTTTCCGTTGGCGACGACCGCGCCGAACTGCTCGCGGAAGCGTTTGCAGATAATGTTGGAGTCGGCGCCGTCGGGCGCAGCGACCGCGGTCAGAGCGGAGGCGGGACAATTCGGCGCGAATAACTTCAGTCCGAGTGCTTCGACGCCGGCGCGCGTCATGGCGGCGCACAATTCGGCGTTGGCGATGAGCGCATCGCGGCCCGCCGCCAAGTTTCCATCGCCCATTTGACGGACGTAATCGAGCGCCGCCGCCAACCCGGCGAATAGGGCCGTCGCGGGCGTGGAGGCGGTCTCCGCCTTGGCCGCAGCTTTTCGCTCCTTGCGCAGATCGAAGTAATAGCGCGGAGACGTGGTTCGCTCCATGCGTTGCCAGGCGCGCTCGCTCACCGCGCCATAGGCCAATCCTGGCGGAATCATGAGAGCCTTCTGCGATCCGCCAAGGATGATGTCGACTCCCCAGCCATCGACGTCGAGGCGGGTCGTGCCCAAACCCGTAATTGCGTCGACGATTAGCAAAGTGTCGGGCAAAGCTCGCACCAGTCTCGCAATCGCTTCGACATCGTGGCGCGCGCCCGTGGAACTCTCGGTCGCTTGCATGTAGACGCAGCGAGTCTCGGGCGCCAGTTTGCGGCGCACATCGTCGAGCGAAAATGTTTCGCCGTAGGGAGCGCTGACCGTCTCGACGGCGCAGCCAAATGCCCTGGTGAGCGCGGTCCAGCGCTCGCCGAACTTGCCGGCAGTCAGGACGAGTACTCGGTCGCCGGGGGAAGTCAGGTTGGAGACTGAGGCTTCCATGAAACCCGTGCCTGATGAGGTGAGCACAAGGACCTCATTCTTTGTACCCATGAACTCCTTCACATCCGCAAGCACGCGGGTGAACAGAGCGCGAAATTCGGCGGTGCGATGGTGCGCGCCATACGCTGCCATCGCAGTTTGGGCAACGGGAAGAAGGGGAGTTGGTCCGGGAGTGAAGAGACGGTTTTTCTTGATCATGGGAATCGGGCGCCGGGATTACTCAACAGAATAAGCGAAGGGGCGAGCGTTCGGGAAGAGATGAGGAAGTGCCTTAGCACGGAGCTCACAGGGAACATGGGGAAAAGGGTCCTGCCGACTATAATTCGGCCATGCCTTTAATCGATCAGATCCAGAAAGACATTGTCGCGGCTATGAAGGCTCGCGAAGAGCAGCGGCTCTCTTGCCTGCGCATGGTCAAGACCGCGCTCAAGAATCGCGAGATCGAAAAGATGGCGCCGCTGGACGACAAGGAATCGCAGCAAGTGCTCTCCACGCTGATCAAGCAGCGCAAGGATTCGGTCGAGCAGTTCACCAAGGGCGGACGCCAGGAGATGGCCGACAAAGAAGCGGCCGAGATCAAGCTGATCGAGACCTATTTGCCTAAAGAGGCGGGGGAAGAGGAAATCGTCGCGGGTGTCCGCGCGGCGATTACCGAGATGACGGGTCCGCTGACGATGAAAGATATGGGGGCGGTGATGAAGGCCGCAATGGCGCGGTTCGCGGCGGAGGGGCTGCGGGTGGATGGGAAGGTGGTCAGCGAAGCAGTGAAGAAGGAGCTCGCTGGGAAGTAACAGGCGAGCGGACGCTCAGGTTCGCCGAGATCAGGCACATTTACTTCGCCTTACTTTACCGAATCAAACGAATCCAATGCGCGCTTGGCGACCTCTGCCGGCAAGGGCGCATAACCCAGGCCTGAACACTTCTTTTGACCGGACGTTAGCATCCAGCGCAGGAGTTCCGTCAGCGCGTCGGCCTTGTTCTTCTCCCCGATCCGCTCCGGAAGCAACAGCCAGGTATAAGTCGAAATCGGGTAGGCGGCCTCACCAGGCGCGTTGGTGATCGATACGCGAAAATCGTGAGCGCCAGCAGCGGCTGTTGCCGCCGCTGCGGTCACGCTGGAAATATCTGCTTTGATAAATTGTCCGGCGGCGTTTCTGACTGCTCCGAAACTGAGTTCATGTTGAATCGCGTAGATGAATTCGACGTAGCCGATAGAGTTTGGCGCGTGCTGTACGGCTGCTGCGACGCCTTCATTCCCTTCCGCGCCAACCCCGACGGGCCATGGCACCGTCGTACCGGCGCCGACCGAACTCTTCCATTGCGGACTGACCTTTGAGAGATAATCGCTCCACACAAACGTTGTGCCACTGCCATCCGAGCGATGAACCACAACAATATCGGCGTCCGGCAGAGTGATGCCGCGGTTCGACCTCTTGATCTCGGGGTCATTCCATTTGGTGATTTTTCCGAGGTAGATGCCGGATAGCGTCTCAGGCGCGAAGTTGAGGGTCTGGTGAAGGCCGGCCAGGTTGTAAATTACGACCACGGCGCCGAGGACGGTAGGAATCTGGGTGAATTGCAGGTGGGCTTGCGCTATCTCTTCGTCGGACACGGGCATCTCAGAAGCGCCGAAGTCTACCTTGCCGGCTTCCACCCGCCGGATTCCCTCGGCCGACCCGACTGCGTCGTAGCTGATGTGAACCTTCGGATTTTGCTCCTGAAACAATTCGAACCAGCGCTGATACAGAGGCGCGGGAAAAGTGGCGCCTGCGCCGCGCAGTGTTCCTTCGGACGACGATTGTGGACCGGCGACAGATGATTCCGGCTGGCCTTCGGCTCGAAGCGCTGTGAGGAGCCTGCTCGCCATCTGGCGTGCGAGGTCGTCGGTAATGCCGTTCCAGGGGAAATCGCTGGGAGTCACCAGATATGACCAGAGGGTATCGCCGTTCTTGCCGACCACTTCCGCGGACAGGAATCCCTCGAAGATTGGCGCGGTTGCGCTATGAGAATGGGGACTGAGGGAAATATGGCTTGTTATCCAAATTCGGCCAGTACCTCTTACGATCGCATCCGCGTCTTTGGCAGTAGAGACCATTTGCACATCGTGACTTTTTCGCAGCAGGCGGACCATCTGCTCACGCATCGGGGCGGCACCACGGCCGGTTCCAAGGGAATCGACATATAGCCTTTTTACCTGGGAGAGATGCTCGGCATTCTGCGCATTGGCTGACGCTGCCACTGCGGACACCAGTGTCAGTAGAATGCATAGCGTTGACGCAACCTTCGAAATCCGACTCAAGAGTGGAGCCCTCCCAGGAACAAAGCGATTATGTTATACGCTTATTGTTTAATTTGAGTTAAGACGAGCGGGAGCCTATGATTCCGCTGAGCCTCCGATATGTCGCTCGGGCCATGGCCCGCTACTTCCTTGTCTTTTCCCTCCTTTTCCTCGGAGTGTCGAGCTGTTCGCTTAGGTCACTCGCGCAGTCTTACTCGCGGCTGGACAATCGGCGCACAGGGTGACGCGATTAGGCTAGTCGATCCAGTCGACTCCGCCGACGAGAAAGGCGGCTTTGGCGCCAGGTCACTTATAACTCTTCGCCCATTCTGGCTTGGGACGCGGAGGGCAACTTCTTCACTTCTTCCCCAGCAAGTCCCCGTATTACGACAATATGCCGTCGCCGGGCGTGCAACGCGGCAGCCGGGCGTTCATGGTAGTGGCTGGGCCCAAAATGGGCTGGCGCTCGGAGAGAATCGGGATTTTCAGGCTATGGCAGCGTGCACGATGATCTTTTCCCGCCATACCCAACCACGCGAAGGACCCATTTTGCTATGGCTCTCGGAGCGGTCCTAAGAGTACTACGCATCTCGGCGGACGATGCAGCGGTTTGATCTAAGCCATACGCTAGCTTTCTACGGATCCACGCTGGTTCTTGCCCCGCAAGGTCTTCTATTCCCGGCTGGCAATTTCGTTGACCCAGGTTTCCGCGACAACGGTATGCAGTTCACGACTGGGTTTGGGTGGAGATTCTAGGAGTTACTTCCCACGCTGCCATTCACGGTACGCTTCGCTCTTCCCGATCCCACGTTCTTTCGCTACTCTCTTCAGGGCGGCTTTTTCATCGACCTTTTCGGCGGCCATGATTTCGCGCACGCGCTGAGCTACGCTTATGTTCTCGGAAGGCGCGGGAGCCGCGCCCTCTTCGGCTTTCGCAATCAGGAGAGTAATCTCACCTTTGACTTCGCCGCGGCCTTTGAGTTGATTGAGAATCTCTCGGGCGCGCCCGCGTAGGAATTCTTCGTGTAGCTTTGTTACTTCGCGCGCGACGACTACGTGGCGGGCTTCTCCTAGAACATCGCAAACGTCAGAAAGCGTCTCGAGCAGCCGATGTGGGGCTTCGTAGAATACTTGTGTGCGCGGAGAGTCTTTTACGCTTTCCAGCAGTTTGCGGCGCTGGCCGGATTTGGCGGGGAGGAAGCCGCTGAAGCGGAACGAATCGGTGGGCAGACCGCTGGCGACGAGGGCGGCCAGAAAAGCGGACGCTCCGGGAATCGGAACGACCGGAACGTGATGGCGAATGGCTAGCGCAATGAGGCGGAATCCGGGGTCGGAGATGCCGGGCATGCCCGCGTCGGTGACCAGGGCGATCTTGGCTCCGCCTTCGAGGTCGACGACTAATTCGGCGGCTTTGGTCATCTCATTGTGCTCGTGATAGCTGACCAGCCGCGTCTGGATGCCGTAATGGCTGAGGAGTTTCAGAGTCTGACGCGTATCTTCGCAGGCAATCAGATCGACCTCTCTGAGGATGCGCAGGGCGCGCAGCGTGATGTCTTCGAGGTTGCCGATGGGCGTGGCAATGAGATATAGAGATGGGCCTCGAACAACGGTGTCTCGCTCAGCGATATCCTCGATTTGCGTGTCTTTGCGCATGAGGGGAGTCTAGCAAGAAACCCTCTTTACCACGCAGCAAGGAGAAAGTCGCGTACCTATTCGTTATTTGCCTCCGTCTATCATTGCCTTCGCGGAGGACTCTTGGTGGAGCCCGAACGAGATGCATCGTGATGCATCCATCTTTCCGCTTCGCCTTTCATTCGCTTCGTGCTAAACTGACCAAATTGATGTGACGGCCAACACTTCACGCTCCAGCCCGCGGGTGTAGGCTACGAGGATTCGTACCCGAGATTACAGATTTCACCTAAACAGGAGCAGCCCTCATGGCGGAAGACCGTAGCACCCGAGTCGATGATCGCAACAATGATCGTAACAACGAACGCAATAAGGCAATTGAACTCGCGTTCGCGCAAATTGAAAAGCAGTTTGGCAAGGGATCAATCATGCGGCTGGGATCGAAGGAGGCCATCGTCCCGATCGCGGTGATTTCGACCGGCGCGATTTCATTCGATGCCGCGCTCGGCGTAGGCGGCGTGCCGCGTGGGCGAGTTGTCGAAATCTTCGGCCCGGAGTCTTCCGGCAAAACGACGATTGCCTTGCAGGTAATTGCCGAAGCGCAAAAGGCTGGGGGCATGGCGGCATTCGTCGATGCCGAGCATGCGCTCGATCCGGGGTATGCCAAGAAGCTGGGCGTAGACGTCGACAATCTTCTCGTCTCGCAGCCAGACTACGGTGAGCAGGCGCTCGAAATCACCGAAGCGCTGGTACGCTCGAACTCGATTGACGTGCTGGTGGTGGATTCGGTTGCGGCGCTCGTTCCTAAGGCTGAACTTGACGGCGAAATGGGCGACAGCCACATGGGCCTGCAAGCGCGGCTAATGTCGCAGGCGCTACGCAAGCTGACGGGAACAGTTGCCAAGTCGCGCACCTGCCTGATCTTCATCAACCAAATTCGCGAGAAGATTGGCGTGATGTTCGGCAATCCGGAGACGACGACTGGCGGCCGCGCGCTGAAGTTCTATTCGTCGGTGCGCATTGATATTCGGCGCATCGCTGCCATCAAAGAAGGAGACGTGGTCACCGGCTCGCGCACTCGCGTCAAGGTCGTAAAAAATAAAGTGGCGGCGCCGTTCCGCGAAGCCGAGTTTGACATCCTTTATGGTGAAGGCATTTCGCGCGAAGGCGATCTGCTCGATCTGGCGGTAAACAGCAACATCCTCGAGAAATCGGGTTCGTGGTTCAGCTATAAAGGCGAGCGCATCGGCCAGGGACGCGAGAATGCACGCGCCTTCCTGAAGGAAAATAAAGATACGATGGCTAAGCTCGATGCGGAAGTACGGAAGGCTCTGGGACTGACGCCATCAACCGCGCCGCCGACACCGACCGCGGTTCCAGCACAGGCGACCGGAACGCAGGGGCGAGTCACGACGATGCCTAGCGCATCGGAAGCGGCGAAGGTGCCAGCGGCGAGGCGGTAGGAGCGCCCAGACAACTCAACTCGGTCGAACAGAGTTGAGACCCCATACTAATTTCTGCTCGACCTTTGCGCGCCCCGCATTTTGGCGCGGGAGTTCTCAAGTTCCTTTATTTCTCCGCGGGTAAGAAATCAAAATACGCAAGATTGTTTCCATGCTTGTAATGCAGAGTCAGGAGTTGCAGACCGGCCTCGGGGAAATTAATTTCTCCGCAGTCTGCCTTGTTCCCGAAGTGCCAGACCTCCCAATCGGGGTAGGTTTTCATCGAGAACTGGGTTGTGCGATCGAGCGGGAGCTTGCACTCGGCGGCGGGCCGGTTGTTCAGCGAAAAATTAATGGTTTGCGCGATAGGGGAATACATGGCCACGATTCTGTATGTCCCGGCTTTCCGCACGTCGACGGCGTAGTTCGTCCACTCGCCATCTTCCTTCCATCCGATATATAACTGCTGCCACTCTGGCGCAACCAGGTTGGGATGATTGAGATCCGCTAGTTTCTTCACGTAGGAAATGTCTACGCCTTCGTCTTCGCGAAAACGGCAGATGGCGACCGGCACGCCTTCTTCGCAGTGTCCAGGCTGGTAATTCAACTGGCCGCTGCCGTGGTTGATTGGATCCGCGTCATGATACGCAACGCCTTCCCCGCCATTGTCGAAGAATGCGGCTTGGAGACGGCCAGGAATTGTCTGCGGAACACCGGCGTGCGCCGCAGCTTGAAAAGGTTTTCCCTTGTAGTCAGCGGGAACTCTTCCGCCTGCATTCGTTCCAGCAAGCGGCACCAGCAAAAATCATAAACCGAGTAATCTCATTGGGCGTTTTTCTGGCAATCGTACACCACCGACCGGTCCGGCTGGGTTCAGAGCCGCGCGGACATCCGATTGCCATCTCCGGCAGCGCCCGCATACAATCCTCCTTTCGTTGACCCTGTCGTCAATCGAGGGCCCCGATGAAGCGCATCAAAGCCATCTATCCCGGATCGTTCGATCCTCCCACCAACGGCCATCTTGATTTGATTGAGCGCGGTGGCAAGATCTTTGACGAACTGGTCGTGGCCATTCTGCGTAACCCCGAGAAGGATCCGCTATTCAGCGTCGCTGATCGCCGCAAGATGCTGGAGTCGATGACCTCTGAGTTTGACAACGTTTCCGTGGATACCTTCGACGGCCTGACGGTGGATTACGGCTGCGAGTCGAGGCTCAGGCAATTCTGCGCGGCATTCGCGCCATCAGCGATTACGAATACGAACTGCAAATGGCGCTGATGAATCGCAAACTGCAACCGACGCTGGAGACCGTCTTCATGATGCCCGCCGAAAAGTATTCCTACTTGAGTTCGCGGCTGGTGCGCGAGGTCGCGCAGCTCGGAGGTTCTATCGAACGCCTGGTACCAGAGCTTGTAGAACAGAAGCTTCGTGAGAAAATAGATGTGGCTCACAAATTTGCGAAGGGCGAGCCGCGCGCGAGTAAGGCGCCTTCCGACGCGAAGAACAGGTTCAGGAAAAAGAGACTATGAGCACCGTGATGGCCCCCGTTGCCCACCCCGTCCGCCTGACGGAACGCATTAACCGCATTGAGCCTTCCGCGACTATGGCGGTGGTGGCTGAAGCTGACAAGCTGCGCCAACAAGGTATCGACGTCGTGGATTTTGGTGCGGGCGAGCCGCACTTCTCTACGCCGCAGCACATCAAGGATGCAGCCATCGCTGCCATCCAGTCGAACTTTTCGAAGTACACCCCCGTCGGTGGCACCGCCGAACTGAAGGATGCGATTGTCCATCGTCATGCAGTCGACTTCGATTCGGGTTACCGGCGCGAAGAGGCAGCGGCTTCGGTCGGTGGCAAGCACGCGCTCTTCAATGTCATCTCGGTGCTGGTCGATCATGGGGACGAAGTAATTCTTCCTGTTCCCTACTGGGTCTCGTTCAAAGATATGGTGCGTTACGCCGGCGGTAACTGCGTGCTGCTGCCAAGCGACGAGTCGCAGGGCTTTCGCGTCACGGCCGATATGGTCGCGGAACTGGTGACGCCGCAGACGAAACTCATCATTCTGAATTCTCCGTCGAATCCTTCGGGAGCCGTGATCAGTCCGGAAGACATGACTGAAGTTGTGCGACTGGCCCACCAGCGCGGCATCTGGGTGATTTCAGACGAGTGCTACGTCTATCTGAATTACACGGGAAAGCGCTTTTCCGTTGGCTCACTGCGTGAGTATCGCGACCGCTTCATGGTGGTCGGGTCGCTTTCGAAGACCTACGCCATGACCGGATGGCGTCTTGGATTCACGCTCGGGCCTGCGCCCATTGTTACTGCTGTTCAGAAACTTCAGAGCCAGTCGACGTCGAATCCAACTTCGATTGTGCAGAAAGCGGCGGTCGCGGCGTTAAGAGGCCCGCAGCAATGCGTTGACGAGATGCGTGCGGAATACATCAAGTTGCGCGATCATTTGGTGAAAGGATTACGATCGATTCCTGGCGTGAAATGCACGCTACCCGAAGGCGCGTTCTACGCGTATCCCAATATTTCTGAATTTTTCGGGCGCAGCGGGATCAACTCAGCCTCCGATTTGGCGGGCAAGCTTCTGCGCGAGGTACACGTCGCCACGGTTCCCGGCGAAGGCTTTGGGACGAAGGAACACATTCGCCTCTCATACGCGACGACGATTGCCGAACTTGATCGCGGGTTGGAGCGGATGCGGAAGTTCTTTGGCGGATTGTAGGCGCGTTCTCGCCCGCGAGACCATCTAGGGACGACCGCTCCCGGCCGTCCCATTGGCGCTTAGCATTTGATTTAAGCTTGACCACCTGACTGCTTCCATGACCCAACTCTACCCGCTCCTGATGCAGCCCGCCTTCGACCCGCGTCCCTGGGGCACGCTCGATCTCTCTGCGATTTACCCGAATCACAAATTCAACGAGCGCATCGGAGAGGCATGGCTCACCGGTGATAACTGCGTCGTCGCCAACGGACCGCTGGCGAAGCGCACGCTCGCAGACCTCAGCAAAGAATTCGGCGCAGACCTGGTTGGCACGGCTGCGCGCGACCCGCAGCGCTTTCCCTTGCTGCTGAAGTTTCTGTTTCCCGAGGAAAAGCTCTCCGTACAAGTTCATCCTGACGACGCAACCGCTCGACAATTCGGCGAGCCCTGGGGAAAGACTGAATGCTGGTACGTCGCTCATGCCAAGCCGGGAGCGCAAATCGCGCTCGGACTGAAGACGGGCGTCACGCGCGCGCAATTCGAGCAAGCCATCCATGAGAAGCGCGCCGAAGAACTGCTCAACTGGATCAATGTCTACCAGGGCGAGATGATTTACGTTACCGGTGGAACTGTGCACACGCTCGGACCGGGTTCGGTCATTGTGGAGACGCAGCAGCAATCCGACACCACGTATCGTCTCTACGATTATGGACGCCCGCGGCCGCTGCATCTCGAACGCGGCCTCGCCTCGATCAAGGAGCGCACCGGCGCCGGCAAAGTGATCCGCCCCGCGCCCGTCGCGATCAATGGGGGTAAGAATCGACGCTCGCCGATGATCTCGGCGCCGTACTTCACGGTGGAGATGTATGAGTTGAAGGAGCCGCATGATTTCTCGACCGCCGATAAAAACGACGGGGACAAAACGTCGGCGCAAATTTTGGTTGCCGTCGAAGGCTGTGGAGTTGTCGAGGCGCACGGTCGCGATCCGGTCACACTGGCCAAGGGCGACGCGGTTGTGATCCCGGCCGCTCTGCACGATTTCACGGTCCAGCCGCAGTGGGCCGTCGAGTTTCTGAAAGCTAGCGTTCCTGGCGGGACCGTCACTGAGCCCGCCACACGCATCTAGCCTCACTCAAGCCTGTGCGTGGTAGGCTTTTATTCGTGAAAACGAACCCCCATTTCTATCCCGTCATTCTCGCTGGCGGGCGAGGCACGCGCTTCTGGCCACTGAGCCGCAAAAGGCGGGCTAAGCAACTGCTCGCACTTGACGGCAAAGAGAGCATGATCCAGCAGACCGTCGCGCGACTGGCGCCGATGGCCTCGCCCAGCCGCTTTTGGATCATTACCAATGGCGAACTGCGCTCGGCGATCAGCCGTCAATTGCCAAAACTTCCGGCGAAACAAATCATCCCCGAGCCCGTTGGGCGCAATACGGCTCCAGCGATCGGCTTGGCGGCGTTTCTTTTGCTGCGCCACGATCCCGATGCGGTGCTGGGACTCTTCCCTTCTGACCACGTCATCGCCGACCCGACGCAATACCGCGCGACGATTAGCCGGGGAATCGAGATCGCCGCCGCGGCAGGAGAGAATATCGTTGTGCTCGGCATCCGCCCGACGCGCCCCGAAACCGGATATGGGTATATCGAGGCTGGTGCTCCTAATAATGATTCACTCGATCAGATGGACATTCTTCGGGTACGCCGCTTTACTGAAAAGCCGGATTTAGGCCTGGCTCGGCAGTTTCTCGATGCCGGCAATTACTTCTGGAACAGCGGCATGTTTCTTTGGCGCGCCGACACTCTGGCCCATGCGCTGCGCGAGCATCTTCCCAACACGGCTCCGCTTCTCGAAAAGATCGCCGCTGCCTATGGAACGCGCAATTTTGAAAATACTTTTCGCAAGCTCTACCCGAAATGCGAAAACATCAGCATCGACTATGCAGTGCTGGAGCCGCGCTCGGCCAAGGGAGAGAGCCAGTCGCGCATTTTCTGCATTCCCTCCGATTTCGGATGGAATGATCTCGGCTCCTGGACGGCGCTTCACGAGCACCGCGTAGCCAAGACGAAACCGGCTCATGGAAGCCCGATTTCAGCGTCGGGAAGTTTTGCATTGAATGCAAAGAATAACTACGTGCACGCTCCGGGTAAATTTGTCGCACTGGTCGGCGTCAGCAATCTCGTGATCGTCGAGACCGAGGACGCATTGCTGGTAAGCACACTCGACCAATCACAGGATGTAGGCAAAGTGGTGAAGCATTTGGATGAGCAGAAGTTGAAGAAATTGGTTTGAAAAGGCAGTCGCTGGTCATTAGTTGATGGTCGTTAGCAAGCGCTTAATTCGGCAACCGAGCCCAAAACAAATGACGAACAGCGAACGCCAGCGACTCGCGACCAACAACGAACTATGACCCAAATCAGATTTGGCACCGACGGTTGGCGCGGCCTGATCGCCGACGACTTCACCTTTGACAACGTACGGCGCGTTGCCGGAGCGATCGCCCGCTACGTTCTCAAGCACGAAGATCCCAGTCGCGGTGTCGTTGTGGGATACGACACTCGTTTCGCTTCCGACCGCGCCGCGCGAATTGTGGCGGAGGTGATTGCTGGCGCGGGCATTCCCGTGTTGCTCGCCAACGACTATGTGCCCACGCCTGCGGTTTCCTACAATGTCAAAAAGCTTGGCGCAGCCGGCGGAGTCATGATCACCTCCAGCCACAATCCCTGGAACTGGAATGGCGTGAAGTTTAAAGCGAAATTTGGAGGCTCAGCCACGCCGGTGATCATGAAGTCGATTGAAGACGAGTTGGGCGCTGAGACATTTCCCTCAAGTTCGTCTCCCACCTTTACGCACACAACGCGCAAGGACGGGGCACCCTCGCGTGTCACGAAAATTGAGGAAGTGGATCTCAAGCCCGCCTACGTGGCAGCCATCAGCGAATTTGCGGACCTCGATTTGATCAGCCGCGCGAATTTCAAGTTTGCTATCGACTCGATGTATGGCTCCGGCCGCGGTGTTTTGCCGAAAATATTTGACGCGCATGCGATCCGCTACGTCGCTATCCGGCAGGAGGTGAACCCGCTATTTCCCGGCATCAATCCGGAGCCAATCCTTCCGCACGTCGCGCTCTTGCAAGAAACCGTAGTGCAAGAAAAATGTCACGCCGGCCTGGTCACTGACGGCGACGCCGATCGCATCGGCGCTGTCGCCGAGGATGGCAGCTTCGTCGATTCTCACAAATGCATGTCGGTTTTGCTGAACTGGCTGCTGGTACGCAAAAAGTGGCCCGGCGATGTAGTGCGCGCTTTCAATACTACGGGCATGATGGACCGCATCGCCGCCAAGTACGGTCGCAAACTGTATGAGACTTCGATCGGCTTCAAGTACATTGCCGATCTGATGATGGAGCATGAAATTCTGATTGGCGGAGAGGAATCCGGCGGCATTGGCTACGGGCGTTTTCTGCCGGAGCGCGATGGCGTTCTCAATGCGCTACTACTGGCAAATGTGATGGCGGAAGAGGGCAAGCCGCTCGGGGAACTGGTCGCCGACCTACAGCGTGAATTCGGCGCACACTACTATGGACGCCGCGATCTGCATATCTCCGATGAAATGAAGGACGGCGCGATACGGCGCGCCGCCGATCCGCAAACGTCGAGGCTCGGC
>Ga0210388_10003154_pt1 | contig 12890 bp, 11 predicted proteins | sample IncBWC19OmetaG_FD_155485 | JGI IMG/M metagenome (GOLD analysis project Ga0210388, IMG submission 155485) | Forest soil microbial communities from Barre Woods Harvard Forest LTER site, Petersham, Massachusetts, United States - Inc-BW-C-19-O ... | reverse complement strand
CCTGGTGCAGCAGTCCTTCGCTGCAGGTGATCTCCGCCTGGTCGACCGATGACCGCAGCGTCCCGTTTTCAGCCGCGAAGCGCGCCGCGACGTCCTCCTCGACCTGCGCCGCGACCAATGCCGGATTGCACCGGCCGCGCACCTGCGACTCGACCCGCGCGAGCGTGAGCAGGTCGTCGACGAGCGTCTCCATCCGTTTGGCGCCCCGCCGCAGGATGTCCGTCGTCCGGTGCTCCTCGGGGGCGGTGGACGCCAGGTGGCTGGTCGCCAGGCTGATGGTCGTCAGCGGACCCCGAATGTCGTGCGCGACCCGTCCGGCGAACGCGTCGAGCTCCCGGTTGCGCGCCTCGAGCATCCGCGCGTTGAGTGAGAGGGCTGCCTCACGACGGGTGACCTGGCGCGAGGCCCAGCCGCCCACGATCGCGCTGCCGGCCAGCGCGCCGAGGCCGATCGCCAGCAGCGCGAGCATCAATCGGAACCGCATCACCGAAAAACGCGACAGGCTGGCGGTGGCGCCCTGGTCGTTGATGGAGATCAGACGGTCGAAGTCCTTGTTGAGCGACGCGAACTGTCCGGAGGCGAGCTTCATCACCTGTTGGGCCTCCTCATCCCTGTTTTCGCGGGAGAGGGCCAGGGCGCGATCGATGGGCGCTTTGAGCCCGAGCAGATCCGCGCGGGTCTGCTCGGAGGTGGCGCGCTCGCCAGGCTGGTTCACCCAGGGCTCGTAAGCGCGCAGCGTTCCGGCGATCTCGGCATCGATGGCGGTCAGCCGCGCCTCGATCCTCGCCATCTCGTCAGGCAGCGACGAGAGGATGTGGTCCTCGATGAGCGCCTGCTGCTCGTCGACGTGGTCGTCCAGCCGCCCAATCAGGCGAATGCTGGTGAGCATGTCGTCGACGATGTCGCGGGTCCGGGCCTCCAGCACCCGGGTCTGCGCGATCCCGAAGAAGGTCACCGCCATCATGCTCGCGCAGATGAAGGTGAGGGCGATGATCACGAAACGCCGGCTGGGGATCATCTCGCCCGCGCGCTTTCGGTCCGCGTTCTGGTCCATCCGTCTGCCTCCATTCCCGCTGGAAGCCCGGATAGTAACCCTGGTGTGGCTGGCGGCAGCTGGTCGTCAGGAGCCGAGCGCCAGCTCGTTGAGGACGGGGAGCGGCGGCAGGAGCGCGCTGCCGAGGCGGCGTTCGATGCGCTCCACCAGGTAGGTCGCGTCCACCGCGACGCCGGAGAAGCGGCCGGAGCCCCAGGTGTGCAACCAGGGGAGGCCGATGAAGTAGAGACCGTCGACCGGCGTGACACCTCTTCGGTGCGTCGGGTAGCCTCGTCCGTCGAAGAGCGGCAGCGCGATCCAGCTGTAGTCGGTGCGGTAGCCGGTCGACCAGACCACCGCCGCCAGCGGGTTGGTCGCCAGGTCGAGACCGGGCGTGACCCCCTCCGGTTCCCAGACCGGCTGGTAGCGAGGCTCGGTCGGCGCTTCGATCCGGCGCTCGGCGATGAACTTGTCGATGCTGTTCTTGATGCTCTCGGCGACGGCGTCCGCCTGGTCGAGGTTGGTCTTGAGATCGTCGCCGAATTCGAGGCGTCCGTTCCGAACGCCCCGGAGCCGTCCGTAGAGACGCATCCCTTCGCGGGCGCGCTGGCGCAGGTCGATGTCGCGGCCGCCGTCGCGACCGGTCACGTAGTGGTTGGCCTTGGCGCGCACGCGGTCGTGCAGCGGATGGTCTTCGACCGCCAGGCGGTAGTAGCCCATGTCCTCCAGCCAATCGACGACGTCGCGGCCTCGATACCGGCGCGCGGTGCGGGGCGCGCTGCCGACGCAGAGGTGCACGCGGCGGCCGGCCAGATGCAGATCCTCGGCGATCTGGCAGCCGGATTGCCCGGTGCCGACGACCAGCACCTCGCCGCCGGGGAGCGCGGCGGCGCTGCGGTAGGCCGACGAGTGAATCTGCACGGTCGATTCGGGGAGCCGCTCGCTCAACCGCGGGAACGAGGGGGTGTGGTAGCCGCCGGTGGCGATCACCACCTCGTCGGCGTGGTGGTCGCCGGCCGAGGTCCCGAGGTCGAAGCCGCCGCCCGGCGCGCGCCGCAGAGAGGTGACCGCCACGCCCTCGAGGAGAGGAGGATCGAAGGAGCGCGCGTAGGCCTCGAGGTAGCCGACGATCGCGTCCTTGAGCATGAACCCATTGGGGTCGGGGCCGTCGTAGGGGAAGCCCGGCAGCCGGCACTGCCAGTTGGGCGTCACCAGACAAAACGAGTCCCAGCGCCGTTCCCGCCACTCGTGGCCGATGCGGTGCTTTTCGAACACCAGGTGGTCGATGCCCCGTTGCTTGAGGCAATAGCTGACCGCCAGTCCGGCCTGGCCGCCTCCGACGACGATGACGCTGTGATGGGCACGCTGCGATGGCGTGCCCGTTTGCGCGCTCGCCTGATTGGACAGCTCGTTCGACATCATCGTTCTCCTGGCGCCGGTGGCGGCGGCGTCGCTGGCGGCGCCGGTGGATCGAAGGCGACGACGGTGACCGCCGCGGTGGCCTCGAATGTGGCCGCCCGCTCCTCGATGGCGGCCAGCTGGTCGAGCGCACCCGAGCAGGCGTATCCGTACTTGGCCCGCACGCGCTCGGAGCCGATGTTCAGCATGGTGCGGCTGCGCGCCAGGAAGTCGGCCAGCGGGTAGACCTGCCCGACCTCCAGGTGCTCGCGCACCACCAGCGACGGCGAATAGCAGCGGGATTCGGCGCCGTCAGGCCAGCGAACGACGAAGTGCATTTCCGGCATGGCTCGAGATCCTTTCGTAACCGGACAGATGGAGCGCCGCGACCCGCGGCCAGGAGTGAAGCTCTGCGCGCCGGCGGCCGGCGTCGATCTGAGAAGGCGGCGCCGCCAGCGCCTCCCCGAGCCCCCGCGCGATTGCCTCCTCGGAGGTGGGGTCGACCAGCGTGGCGCAGCCGGCGTCGAGGAACTCGGTGAACGGCGGGCGATCGGCGGCCAGCAGCGGCACCCCGGCGCCGAGCGCCTCGAGCGCGACCAGCCCGAACCCTTCTTGCAACGACGGCGAGGCGACCACCTGAGCGACCCGGTAGAGCGCGACCAGGTCGGCGTCCGGCAGGACCCCCAGCTGGACGACGGCGTCCTGGAGCTCCGGATCGAGCGAGGCCAGCGCCCCGTCGAACTCGGCGCGGTAGGCGCCGTGGTCGAGAGCGGTGGCGCCGCCGACGAACCAGAGCTGGGCCTGGGGCTGGCGCGCGCGCAGCCGTGCGAGCGCGCCCAGGAGGCGGCGGCTGTTCTTGCGCGGCTCGATTCCACCCACCGCCAACACCAACGGGCCGCGGGCGCCGAGGTGGGCCCGCCAGCTTTGCACCCGCGCCGGCTCGGCCGCGCAGAGACGCGTCAGGTCGACGCCGTTGCCGACGATCGTGCACGGGATGTCGAAGGCCTCGGCGACGTCTCGCCGCGCGGTCTCGCTCACCGCGAAGCAGACGTCGACCTGGCGAATCGACCGCTCCTGGCAACGGGCCAGCGCCGGATCGGCGAAGGTCTCCAGGTGATGGACCGTCCGCATGACGGGCGCCGACAGTGGAACGCCGCGATCGACCGCCGTCACCAGACCATTGGCGGTCAGGCAGTCCTGCGCGTGATAGACGTCGTGGCCCGGGCGCGCGTGGGCGAGGAAGTCGGCCAGCTCATGGGCGCGCTGCCGGACCAGGGCCTCCGTGGTGGCAGGCGCGGGCCCGGCCGGCACCAGGCAGAGGGCGGCGCGCAGTGGACGAAAGAACCCTCGCCCGTCCTTGTCGAGCGCGTACAGCGTGGCGTCCCAGCCGGCGTCGTGGAGGGCGTCGGCCAGCGCCGCCGCGTGAACGACGCTCCCGCGGGGCACCGTCGAGTAGGTGAAGATCCCGACGTTCACGTCCCCTCCCGCGCAAACCGGCGCTCGGTGATCAGATCCGCCATGATCTGGCCGTCGGACGGGCGCGAAAGGCGAAGGTGGGTCTTCACGCCGCGCACGCCGAAGAGCTCGAACCGGAGGAGGTCGACCACCAGCGGCTCGCCGAGCGCCAGGTTGGCGTAGAAGAAGACGGCCCGCCGGACCGCGGAGGCGGCCAGCGCCCAGTCGGTCCGCGGCCGCGGCGACAGATCGAGCCGCCGCACCAGCGCGCGCTCGGCCGTGTCGGCGATGGTGACGTAGGCGGCAAAATAGAGCAGACCGGCGCCGTTGTAGTCGGCGTAGGGCGAGGGCTCGTACGCGAATCGTCCCAGCGCCGGTCCAGTCGGTCGCAGCGTCGGTCCGCAGAAGTCATCGTCGAGCGGCTGGCCGGCGCGGGCCGCCTTGGCCAGCTGCACGATCGCGGGCGGGGCGCCGCCGCCTTCCACCATCCAGCGCGCCGCCAGCTCTGGCGCGGGGAGCGCCATGCGCAGACCGCCGCCCGGCTCGTGAACGGCGAAGGTCGTGAGCAGCTCGAGCGACGAACGCCGACCGGCGATCGTCAGATCGATCCGGCCGTGCGCGCAGGCCCGCCCGCAGGGCCTGACCAGAACCTTCGCCGCCAGCACGTCGTTCTCCTGGACCGCGGCGAGCGGCGCGCCGTACCGCGCCCGCAGTGCCACCACCGTCGGGTAGAGACGCTGACCCGCCTCGGCGCGAAAGCCGTCGGACGAGACACCCAGCTCGCGGCCGATCGCCTCCCAGTGGAGATCGCCGCAGGTGCGGTAGAGCCACCCCTCGGACAGCCCGCCCACATCCAGTTGAGGCATGCCGATCCGGATCCGGCGCGGCGCCGCGGGGAGCCCGTCGGCCGGCGCCAGATCGGTCGGCGGCGCCCCGCACGGCCAGATTGCGTACGCGCTCACGGCGACCTCTTCCCGGAACCGAATCCCGTCAGCGGCGCCTGGTTCAGATCCCAGAGCGTCGCCCGCTCGGCGCCGGCGCAGAGGGTCAGCCTGCGGCTCCCGTCGACGCGCCCGACGACCGCCGCGGCGATCCCGCGCGCGGCGAAGGCCGCCAGAGCCTGGCCGCTGCGCGCCGGGGCGACCGAGAGCAGGAACCCGTAGCTGGGGAACGCCAGCAGCCAGCTCTCCCAGGGGATTCCCGGCGGGCGCGGCATCGCGTCGAGCGACAGCGTGGCGCCGACGCCGGAGGCCTCGAGCAGCATGACCGCGGTCCCGACGACGCCGCCCATGCTGATGTCCTTGCCGGCCGCCGCGACGCCGTCCTCCGCGAGCTGGGGCAGGAGCTGATAGTCGGCCTGCAGGCGCTCGGGCGGCGCCTCCGTGCTGGCGTTCCAGAACGGATAGCGCCCGTGCATCTGGCCGCGCAGGTCGACGGCGGCGATCAGATCGTCGGCCGGGCGCGCATCGAAGCTGGTGAGCAGGCGACGGGCGCGTCCGAGGATGGCGGCGGCCAGCGCAGGGTAGGGGCTGTGCAGGTTGGTGTGGCCTCCGACCACCGGAACGCCGAAGCGCGCGGCTGCGTCCGCCATCCCGGCCCACAGCGGCTCGGCGGTCTCGGCGTCGGTGGCGTAAAGCGTGTCGACGATGGCCAGCGGACGCCCGCCCATGGCGTAGATGTCGCTGACGTTGACCATCACCGCGCAATAGCCGGCGAAGCGCGGCTCGCGCGCCACCAGCTCCGGCCACATCCCTTCGGCGGCCAGCAAGAGGTAACCCTCTCCGTCGGGGATGGCCGCCGCGTCGTCGCCGAGGCGCACCTCGGCCCGTCCCCACGGTCCGCCGAGCGCTCGCGGCAGACGGCTGGCCGCCGCCTGGATCTCGCGCTTGTGTTGGACGCCGAGCGCCTGCCGGAGGTGGCTCGCCAGGTCAGGCAGCATGGTCTCGCGCGAATGGGCGGATGGTTCCGCCGTCCGGTGGCGTCTCCACCACCGGCGGATAGGCCGCCAGATCGGCCTCCATCAAATGGTGCGGCTGCTCAAAGAGCGTCAGCTCCTCCAGCGAGCGCCAGCGCAGCCGCCGGAAGAACGGAACGTTGGCCTGCTGGACGGTGGCGCGAAACCGCCAGGCGCCCCAGGCGCGCGCGGTGCCGACGGCGGTGCGAATCAACCGGCGGCCGATCGCGCCCGCGGTCCGGTGGGCGATGTCCACGCCCAATCGTCCTCCCCACCAATCGCCGGGCGTCTCTTCCCAGATGCGCACCACACCGACGACGCGGGGAACCTCGTCGCCGAGCAAGCAGACAATCGGAAACGCGTCGGCGTCGAGGGGATCGCGATCGTCCCCCTGGAACAGACCCTGCTCGTCGCAGAAGATCGATCGCCGCAGTGCGAAGTAGCCGGCCCGCTCGCCGTCCCCGCGCGCCAGACGGCAGGTCAGCGTCGGTTCGGCGACGCGCGCGTCGTTCGGAGCGCCGCCCTCGCTCATGACGACGCCTCGTACGAGGAGAGGGCCGAGCAGGCGCCGCACTTCGCGCACCCCGCCTTGCCGTCGCCCGACGACAGGCCCGCGCGGCGGATCGACGCCGCGACCCGCCGGTAGAGCTCGTCCATCATCGCGGCGGGCGGCGGCGCCGTGTCGGCCATCGGCGTGCCGGCGATCGGTACGAACGGGACCAGGAAGGGATAGACGCCCATCGCCGCCAGGCGGGCCGCCACGGCCACGATGCTCTCAGGGCGATCGCCGAGGCCAGCGATGAGGTAGGTGCTGACCTGGCCGCGCCCGAACAGCGTGACGGCAGCGGCGAAGGCCTCATCGTAGCGTTCGAGCGACAGCTCGGCCTTGCCTGGCATGACCGCCGCACGCACGGCCGGCTCCACCGCCTCGAGGTGCATCCCGAGCGTGTCGGCGCCCGCCTCCTTCAAACGTGCGAGCCAGCCGAGGTCGTCGGGCGGCTCGCACTGGACTTGAATCGGCAGCGAGGGGACGGCCTGCTTGATGGCCGCCACGCACGCCGCCAGGTGCGCCGCGCCGCGATCGGGCGTGGCGGGGGTTCCGGTGGTGAGCACCATCTGCTCGATCCCGTCGAGCCGTACGGCCGCCTCCGCGACCTCGGCCAGCTGCGCCGGCGTCTTGCGGGCCAGCGTGCGCCCCTCCTTGAGTGAGGTCCCGATGGCGCAAAATCGACAGGCCTGTCCCTCGTCGTTGTAACGGACGCAGGACTGCATCACCGTCGATGCCAGCACGCGCCGCGCGTGGAGCAGAGCGATCTTCCAGTACGGCACGCCGTCCGCGGTGGCGAGGCGGTAGAAATTCGGCGCCGCCGGCAGCGCCACCTCCGCCACCGGTTGCATCTCGCGCAGCAGGATCGCCCGTGGTTGCGGCTGGTCAGGGTCGCTCGGCAGGAGGCGCAGCCGGTACGGCGAGCGCCCGGGCGCCCGCATGGGGACCATCACGGTGGCCGGGCCGAACGAGAGCGCGCGGTGGTCGGAGGGCCCGGCACCGCCCCGACGACCGGGCGCGCCGGCGGGAGCCTCCGCGTCGCTCACCCCCATCGCCTGCAGGTCGGCGTAGAGACCGACCGTCGCCGTTCCCACTGCCGCCGCTTCGACGCTGCCACTGTCTATCGCCATGTCCGCGATCCTTTCAGCTGACGTTTTCGGTCGTGACGTTTGTGGTCGTGACGTTGTCGCTCGTCTTGGCGCCCGTCCGTTCGGTGAGGGGTGAGGTCGCAGTCCGATCGATGAGCAGGCTCAGGAGCTCGGGCCGGCTGTAGTGTCCGACGCTGTCCATCATCCGTTTGCGCTTGGTGATGAGCGAGAGGTCGAGGTCGGCGTAGAGAATCCCTTCGCCCTCGGTGAGCGGCTTGCCGAGCAGCGTCCCCTCGGGCGAGACGATGGCCGTGAAGCAACCGCCGCTCACCGCGCGCTCGAGGCCAGTCGCGCCCGCCACCTCGGCCCGCTGCTCCGGCGTCAGCCACCCGGTGGCGTTGACGACGAAGCAGCCTGATTCGAGCGCGTGGTGGCGGATCGTCACCTCGATCTGCTCGGCGAAGATCGGCCCCACCAGCGAGCCGGGAAACATCGCCGCGTGGATCTCCTCGTGGTCGGCCATGAGCGCGTAGCGGGCCAGCGGGTTGTAGTGCTCCCAGCAGGCCAGCGCGCCGATCCGCCCGACGCGGGTGTCGACCGCCCGCAGGCCGGCCCCGTCCCCTTGTCCCCAGACCATTCGCTCGTGGTAGGTCGGCGTGATCTTCCGCCGGTGCAGAACCAGCCGGCCGTCGGCGTCGAAGACCAGCTGGGCGTTGTAGAGCGTGCCGTGTGCGCGCTCGTTCACCCCCAGCACCACCACCGTGCCTGTGGTGCGCGCGGCCTCCGCCACCGCCTCGGTCGTCGGCCCGGGCACGACGACCGATTCTTCGTAGAGGCGAAGGTGCTCCTTGCCCATGACCGCGGCCGGCTGAATGAAGGAGAAGTACGGGTAGTACGGGACGACCGTCTCGGGGAACACCACCAGCGCCGCCCCCTCGGCGGCGGCGGCGCGGATGGCGGCGCAGACCTTCTCGGTGGTCCCCGCCCGACTCCCGAGCACGGGCGCCAGCTGCACGGCCGCCGCCCGAACTTTTCGATTCTCCGACACGCCTGCGGCCTACAGCGTCCAGGTGTTCAAGATGAAGGCGCCGGCCTTGCGGTGGAGCAGCACGATGTCGAGCACGTCGAGCGGGCTGATGGGACGGATCCCGGGGATGAGCGCGGCCTCGGTCTGGCCGTAGAGCGCCGAGAGCGCAAACCGACAGGCGTAGACCTTCCCGCCCTCGGCCATGAAGCCGCCAATCTTCTGGTTCACCACCAGGTGACCCGGAAACGCTTCGCTCCCGAGCTTGGGGAACCCGCGCTGCACGCCCAGCATGACGCCGGGTCCGTACAGAAGGACGCTGGTCTCGAACCCCTTTCGCATCAGGCGGGTCGCCTGCAACATGTTGACGAGGCCGATCGATCCTTCGAACGGCACGGTGTGGAAGGTGACCAGGGCCTTTTCCCCGGGAGAGGCCTTCACGTCCTCGAAGACTTTCTCTTCGGGATCGACCAGGAACTCTCCCTCCTTGTGCGGTGCATGCGTGACGGCTGCCATCTGAACCTCCTCGGCGCGTTGTGGGTCGGTGTCATCCCCACACTCAGCAAGGGCAGGGCCAATCAGCCAGGCAGATCCGCTCTTCAATGAAACCGGGGCCGAAACGGGGGCCACCTGGGCCAAACAACGCGTGCGGTGTCCGCTCGATCGACGAGTCGTTTCCAGCTGATTTCGCGACGGCCAAGATCGCGACCGGCGCCACGCGATCTCGTGTTTTCGACCGCGAATTTGCGTTTTCGAAACGAACGTTCGCGTAGTCTCGTCGTCGTGTTGTGGTCGCAGATCAGCGCGCCCGCTCCGGACGCCTTCAAAGAGCTCTTGTTGGAGCTCGCTCACGAGCGCTCGCTCGATCAGCTTCTGCCGCTCGTCACTCAGCGCCTGGCCGAGCACGAAGACGTTGCCTTGGCGCGCCTCTGGTTGATCGGTCCGGGCGATCAATGTGAGTCCTGTCCCAACGCCGCCGCTTGCAGCGATCGATCGCGCTGCCTGCATCTGGTGGCCAGCACGTCGCGCTCGCTCGACGGCGCGACCGTCTCCACCAACCGACTGAACGGCGATTTTCGTCGCATTCCGATCGGGGCGTTCAAGGTCGGCGCGGTGGCGGCCGCCGGGGCGCCCGTCGTCGTCACCGATCCGGGCCACGATCCCAAGATCCGACGACCGGAATGGGTGCGGGCCGAGCAGATCGCCGGCTTCGCCGGGTTGCCGCTCGACTGCCGGGGCGAACGGCTCGGCGTGCTGGGCGTGTTCGTGCGAGCGCCCATCACCGATGCCGCGGTCGACGTGCTGCGCATCGTCGCCAACCACACCGCGGCCGCCATCGCCACCGCCCGGGCCGTCGCCGAGGTTACCGAGATGCGCCAGCAGATCCTGATCGAGAGCGGCCGGCTGCTCCGTCAGGTCAACCAGAGCGCGGCCGTCGACGAGCTGATCGGCGACAGCGCCCAGATGCGCGAGGTCCGGCGCCAGATCGCGGCGGTGGCCGCCACCGACGCCGGTGTGCTGATCCTGGGTGAGTCGGGCACCGGGAAGGAGCTGGCCGCGCGCGCCATCCACCGTTCGAGCCCGCGCGCCGGAGGCCCGTTCGTCGAGCTCAACTGCGCCGCCATCCCGCGGGAGCTGGCAGAGACGGAGCTCTTCGGTCACGTGCGCGGCGCCTTCTCGGGAGCGACGCGCGATCGCATCGGGCGCTTCGAAGCAGCGGAAGGCGGCACCCTCTTCCTCGACGAGGTGGGCGAGTTGCCGCCGGAGCTGCAGGCAAAATTGTTGCGGGTCTTGCAGGAAGGGACTTATGAGCGCGTGGGCGATGTCCGGACCCGCCGCACCGACGTGCGCATCGTCGCCGCCACCAACCGCAATCTGCTGGTCGAGGTCGACGCCGGGCGATTCCGCCAAGATCTCTACTACCGCCTGGCGATCTTCCCGGTCTCTCTGCCGCCGCTGCGCGAGCGGAGGGACGATCTGCCGGCGCTGGTCGACCACCTTCTCTCGCGGATCTGCCGACGGCTCCATCGTCCTCCGCTCTCGCTGACCGGCGATCAGCTGCGCGAGCTGGCCTGTCGCCGCTGGCCGGGGAACGTGCGGGAGCTGCTCAATCTGCTGGAGCGGGCGGTGATCTCGGCGAAGTCCGACGAGGACCTGATCTTCACGCCGGTCCAGGAAGGTGACGGGTGGACGACGCGACATCTCCCGCAGTCGTCGGGAGCGTCGGTGGCCGTTCCCGCGCTCGAGGGGCCGCTCTATCCCGCGCGCTCACCGGACGAGGCGCACGTCGTCCCCGATCTCGAGATGCGCCGTCTCGAACGCGACAACTTGAGGCGAGCGCTGGCGCGCACCGGCGGAAAGATCTACGGACCCGACGGCGCGGCGGCCCTTCTGGGCGTCAAGCCGACCACCCTGGCCTCGCGTCTCAAGCGGCTGCACATCGAGACCTCCTAGCTCACCTCACGCTCCCCGGCGTGGTCGAGACCACTCGGCCCGTCACGCCGTCGACATCCATCGTCCCTGGCTCGTGCAGCCCGGTGCCGGCGAACTGGAAGATCCAGGCCAACGAGAAATCGGCTCCCACGGGATCGAACCGACCCGCCCGCAAGACCAGCGCGTGTTGCGGCGGGTGTCGAGGCGGCGGCTGCATCCACGCCGGTCCACCTTGAGATGCGCTCGCCGTCGGGTTCGCCGACAGCCAGGGAGGCGGGCCGTCGAGCTTCAGATATGCGAGTGCGGCATCCAGGGCCGTTGCAAGATCGATGGGGTTGGGCAGCGTGCTGGGGAGGTCGGGCATGACCTTGCCGGTCGCGTCGCGAAAGAAGCCCCTGTCCGCGTCGACGAGATATCCGTATCCGGCGACCGGATAGCCGAGATGGACCTGCTGGTAGGAGATCAGCACGTGCCCAGAGGCCGTGGAGCTGGGACGGGGAGGCGCGCTCTGGACGAGCTCGTCGGGCGGCACGCGAAGAATTTGCGCGTAGCGCCTCCAGAAGACATCGACCGAAACGTCGACTCCAGCTCGCGCTCGAATCATTCTCGGCGTCCGCGTCTTGGGGTCGGTGGTGAAGGTCAGCTCGCGCATGATCTCGCGTTCCGTCGCCGGTTCCATCGAGATCTCCCGCGGAACCGAGGGTGTCCACCCGAACTGTCCCTCGTCGCGACGGGGAGCGCCGGCGCTGCGGCCGCTCGGGGCAGCGGCGTTGCCGTCTGGCGCCTCGTTGCCGCGAAGAGATCTTCGCTGATCGCACGCTGCGACGAGCACGAGCGCCAGCAGCGGCGGGATGCCCGAAGCGCGGAGGTGCCGGCGGCCAACTCCTCGGCCGAGCCTGTGGGTTGCCTCGTTGTGGCGATCGTCTTCCATCTGTGTAACAGGGACAACAGCAACCGCTGCGGGTTCTCGGGTCTAGCCGATGGGCCCTTGCCCCTTGCCGGGCGCGGGCTATGAGATAGGGCGAACGCGAGACGTCAGAGGGAGGGGGCTATGTCGGACGGACCACTTTCGACCGAGGAGCTGAAGGGGCTCGACGCCTACTGGCGCGCGGCGAACTATCTGACGGTCGGTCAGATCTATCTCCAGGACAATCCGCTGCTGCGCGAGCCGTTGCGGGCGGAGCAGATCAAGCCGCGGCTCCTCGGACACTGGGGGACGTCGCCGGGCCTGAGCCTGGCCTACGTGCACATGAATCGCGCCATCCGCGCGCGCGATCTGAACGCCATCTTCCTGGCCGGTCCGGGCCACGGCGGTCCGGCCGTTCTCGCCAACGTCTACCTGGAAGGCACCTACTCGGAGATCTATCCGGCGGTGACGACCGACGTCTCCGGCTTGCGGGCGCTCTTCCGGCAGTTCTCGACGCCAGGTGGCGTGCCCAGCCACGTCAGCCCGCCCACCCCGGGCTCGATCCACGAAGGTGGCGAGCTGGGGTACGTCCTCTCCCACGCCTTCGGCGCCGTCTTCGACAACCCGGGCCTGCTGGCGCTGGCGGTGGTCGGCGACGGCGAAGCGGAGACCGGACCGCTCGAAGGATCGTGGAAGGGGATCAGTTTCTTGAACCCGGTTCGCGACGGGGCCGTGCTGCCGCTGCTTCACCTCAACGGCTACAAGATCTCGGGGCCGACGGTCCTCGGGCGGTCGACCGACGCCGAGGTGACGGCGCTCCTCACCGGCCACGGCTACCAGCCGCGCTTCGTCTCGGGCGACCAGCCGGCGGAGGTCCACCAGGCGTTGGCGGCGGCGCTCGACGGCTGTCTGGACGCGATCGCCGGCATCCAGGGCGAGGCCCGCGCGGCCGGGAAGGTCGCCGGCCGCCCGCGCTGGCCGGTGCTGGTGCTCCGGACGCCCAAAGGATGGACGGGACCGAAGGAGGTGGACGGCGTTCCGATCGAGGGGA
>Ga0210388_10003153_pt1 | contig 12894 bp, 10 predicted proteins | sample IncBWC19OmetaG_FD_155485 | JGI IMG/M metagenome (GOLD analysis project Ga0210388, IMG submission 155485) | Forest soil microbial communities from Barre Woods Harvard Forest LTER site, Petersham, Massachusetts, United States - Inc-BW-C-19-O ... | reverse complement strand
CGATCCCAGTTCGCAAGGCGCCCTTGTTTCCGCAAAGAGATTGCTATGCAGCCGTCACTAAAATGCGGCCTGCTCTGCGAGACTTCGGCTTGCGGCGTATGACGATGTCCACGTCGCGATCGAGCGCGGTGAGGAAATTCATCAGCCGTTCGACCGAGAATCCCTTCAGAGGATAGTTCGATAAAGCGGAAATTTTGGGCTGGTTAATTTTCAGCTGCCGGGCAGCCGATGCCTGCGAAAGATGCCCGCTTTCAATGATCTGATTAATGGCAACGGCGAGACGAACTTTCGCCTGCTTTTCTTCCGCATTCGGCAGGCCGAGATCTGAGAACACGTTCCCAGAACTCCGCCTCACTGACTGCTTTCCATTTCTTCTAATTCTCATGCCGTTCCTCATAATCCTGTTGAGCCAATTTCAGCCGCTGGGCTATCAAATCCACGTCTCTCTTCGGTGTTCTAATTTCGCTACGTGATTTCTTTTGAAAGGCGCGGAGCACATAAACAGCATTCGCATACCTGACTGTGTAAATCGCTCTATAGGCGTCTCCGCGATGATCCTCTACAATTCCGAAAATGCCTGGTCCTGTACCTTTCCACGGCTTAGCGCTCGGGTGCTTCCCGCCAAACTGCGCAACGCTGAGTGCGCTTCCGATTTCATCCTGCACACCCTCAAGGAAGGCCAGCAAGTCTTCCAAACTCGAAGCTATCCAGAATAGCTGTTTCTCTCCGCGAGCTCGTTTTTTCCTGCTCATTTATTATCCCAATATTGGGATATTGAGTCAAATCGATTTTCGATCAGGCCTGAGTGCGCATTGCAGTTATCAGCGATTTACCGATGCCGCTGGCGTGGGAAGGATGCCGATCGCGGGGCCCGCCGTTCCCGCATCCTTATCGATGACGGATTGCTCGGGATCGATCCAGAAGGCCCAGATGGCAGCGCCGATGAACAGCAGGCCGGCGGACACAGAGAAGGGAGCGACCCACGAGCCTCGCGACACGAGGTAGCCGAAGATGGTGGGGGAGAGAGCGCCGACGAATTGGCCGCCCATGTTCATCATGCCGGAGACCGTGCCGGAAAATTCTCCGCCGATATCCATGGGAACGGCCCAGGCAGGGCCAATCGTCATTTCGAGGAAAAACATGGCGGCCGTCAGGCAATATACGGCGGTGTTGGGATTCACCGCCAGAGCTGCGAACATCGTGCACGTGCCGCAGCCAAGCATAGCCACGATCGCAACGGAGCGGCGGGAAAACTTCAGATTGTTGGTCTTGATCAGCAGCCTATCCGTCAGCCAGCCGCCGAACGCATCGCCCACTACACCGGCGGCGAGCGGCATCGAAGCGAACAACCCCGTCTTGATCAGCGTGAAATGGCGGTACTCAACGAGATAAGACGGCAGCCACGAAAGAAAAAACCAAAGGGAATAAATGTACGCGGCGTAAGCGCACATCACTGCCCACATATTTCCGTGGCTCAGAAGGACGCCCCAGGGAACCCTGGGCCGTTTCGCGATGTTGGCCTTTTTGATTTCGCCTTTTTCGTCGAGCCCGCGGATGCGCGCGAGTTCGGCGCGGTTCACGTACTTCTCTTCCTCCGGCATATTGCGGTAGACGGCCACGTAAAGGATGGACCACAGCAAGCTAAGGATGCCGATGACGTAGAAAACAGAGCGCCATCCGTAATGAATCATAATCGCCACGGCGATCGGCGGACCAATCGCCGCGCCAAAGCGGCTGGCGGCGTGGCTGACTCCCTGAACGAAGCCGCGCTCATCGCGCGGATACCACATCTGCATCGCGCGCGTCGCCGTCGGAAACGCCCCTGCCTCACCCACGCCCAGGAGAAATCGAATCCCCCACAAGGAATAAAAGCCGGTGGCCAAAGTGGTGAGAACGGCGATCACCGTGCGATACGCCATGATGGTGGAAAGCACCCGGCGCGGGCCGAAGCGGTCGCCAAGCCATCCGCCGGGCACCTGGAATGCCGCATACGCCCAGATGAAAGCGCTGAAAATAATCCCCATCGTGACTTTGCTGAATCCGTATTCCTTGCTGATCATCGTTGCGGTGTTGGCGAGGCTCACGCGATCCAGATACGTGATGAGGTACATCAAACACAGCAGAAGCAGCACCACCCAACGCACATGGCTTTGCCTGGACCCTTCCTGCTGCTGCATTTCCGTTCCTCCATTACCCCGCGGGAAAAAAGGGCCTGAATTCTATTCGGTGGACCCTGAGAGAAGCCCGAACCTGTATGTCGGTTGCAGTCTTTCAGATATACACCGCGGCATCCCCCGGCAGCAATCTTTTTCCCGTAGGTTGATCATGGCGATGCGGTGCTCGCCTTCAGGCGGGCGGCTCATTCAGGGATCCTCAATACACGCCAACTCAAAGGTTGGCGTCGATAGGAGTAGCACTTGCCATGCGGGTTCCGTCAGGTCAAAATATCGCGCTGCTTCCCCATCGACTATGAGCACAGTGCAAATATCATCTCCGCTGCCCCTCAGTTCGCACGCGAAGCCCGTGGATTCTTTCGGGCACGCAGGCGAACTCGAGAGCGAACTTAAACGTACGGTTAAAGGCGAAGTCCGCTTTGATCGCGGAAGCCGCGCAATGTATTCCTCGGACGGCTCGAATTACCGCCAGATTCCGATCGGCCTGGTGGTTCCGCGCGATGACAACGACGTGATCGCGACCGTCGCCGCGTGCAGAAAATTTGGCGCGCCGGTCCTGCCTCGCGGAGCCGGAACGAGCCTCGCCGGCCAGACCTGCAACGTCGCCGTGGTTCTGGATTTCACCAAGTACATGAACAAAATTCTGGAGATCGACCCCGCCGCCGGTTTCGCGCGGGTGCAGCCCGGCGTTGTCCTGGATACGCTGCGTAATCGCGCAGAAAAAAATCAGCTGACGTTCGGCCCCGACCCTTCGACGCACAGCCGCTGCACGCTCGGCGGAATGATCGGAAATAATTCCTGCGGCACACATTCCTTGCTCGCCGGAAAAACCGTCGACAACGTGATCGAGCTGCGCATTCTGCTCTACGACGGCACGCAGATGACAGTGGGCGCGGTGAACGGCGACGCCGAAGTCGATGCGATCATCGCGCAGGGAGGGCGCCGCGGCGAAATCTATTCCGCGCTTCGCGGGATCCGCGACCAATACGCCAATCTGATTCGCGCGAAGTACCCGAACATTCCCCGGCGCGTCTCCGGCTACAACCTCGATCAACTTTTGCCGGAGAACGGTTTCAATGTTGCGAAAGCCCTGGTCGGCACCGAAGGCACGTGCATGATTGTGCTGGAAGCCAAACTGCGGCTGATCCAGAGCCCTCAACACCGGTCTCTCGTCTGCCTGGGCTATGGCGACACATTTTCCGCCGCCGATCATGTTCCTGAGATTTTGCCGTTGAATCCCATCGGTCTCGAAGGCTTCGAAGGAAGCATCGTCGACGGCCTGAAAATAAAAAAAGCGCCTCACCTTGAACTGATTCCGGAAGGACGCGGTTTTCTGCTTGTGGAATTCGGTTCGAACGATCCGGCTGAGGCCGACGAGAAAGCGCACCAGTTGATCGAGCAGCTGAAACAAGCGGCCGATCCTCCCAACATGCGGCTCTACACAAAGGCCGAGGCGCGCCACGTGTGGAAGCTACGCGAATCGGGCCCGCGCGCGGCCGCCGCCGCTCCCGGGATGCCGCCCGAGTGGGAGGGCTGGGATGACGCAGCAGTTCCGCCGGAAAAACTGGGCAACTACCTGCGCGACATCCGGAGGCTGCTCGACGAGTACCACTACCACACTTCGTTCTACGGACATTTCGGGCACGGCTGCATTCACATGCGCGTGAGTTTCGATCTCGAGAGCGAGGAAGGAATCCGGAATTATTACGAATTCGTGCAGCGCGCCGCCGACATCGTGGTGAGCTACGGCGGCTCGCTTTCGGGCGAGCATGGCGACGGGCAATCGCGCGCCGCTTTGCTGCCCAAAATGTTCGGCCCCGAGCTGATCAAGGCGTTCGGCGAATTCAAGTCCGCGTGGGACCCGGACAATAAAATGAATCCGAACAAGGTGGTCAACGCGTATCTGCCCACCGAGAATTTGCGCCTGGGAGCGGACTATAAGCCGAACGATCCCAAAACTTACTTTCAGTTTCCGGATGATGGCGGTTCGTTTGCCAAAGCCACGGTGCGCTGCATCGGCCTCGGCGAATGCCGCAAACAGGATAGCGGCTCGATGTGCCCGAGCTACATGGTAACGCTCGAGGAGGAACACAGCACGCGCGGCCGCGCGCATATGCTGTGGGAAGTGCTGCAGGGCGAGGTGGTGAGCGACGGTTGGAAAGACGAGCACGTCAAGAAGGCGCTGGATCTTTGTTTGTCGTGCAAGGCGTGCAAATCGGAATGTCCAACCAATGTCGACGTGGCCACATACAAGGCGGAATTCCTGGCCCACTACTATGAGGGCAAACGGCGGCCGCTGCATGCGTATGCATTTGGAATGATCGACCGCTGGGCCGAGATGGGATCGAAATCTCCAAGGCTGGCAAATTTCTTCAGCAATGCGCCGGGCTTTCGCCACATGATGCAAAGCGTTTTGCACCTGGCGCCTCAGAGAAAAATGCCTCAGCTTGCTCTTTCCAGTTTCCAGAACACGCTGCGCCACAGGCAGTATCCCGCCTGCGGCGGTGTACTCGACCCATCGGAAAAGCCCGTCGTGAGGCCCGAGGTCATTCTATGGGCGGATACTTTCAACAATTATTTCCATCCCGAAACCAGCCTTGCGGCGGAGAAGGTTTTGTTTGGCGCGGGATTTCGAGTCACTGTTCCCTATGTCCATCTCTGCTGCGGCAGGCCGCTCTACGATTTCGGCTTGCTCGATAAGGCCAAGGAATATTTGCAGCGGATCATGAGTGTTCTTGGCCCGCAAATCGATGCGGGCGTTCCGATCGTCGTCCTGGAGCCGAGTTGCGCCTCCGTTTTCCGCGATGAGCTGCGCAATCTGTTTCCGAAGGACGAGCGCGCCATGAAGCTGCGTAGCCAGACATTTCTTCTCAGCGAGTTTCTTGAACGGCGCGCGCCCGATTTCAAGCCGCCGCGCCTTTCACAAAAAGTGCTGCTGCACGGACATTGCCATCACAAATCGCTGATGGGAATGAGCGACGAAGAGTCCGTCTTGCGGAAGACCGGCGCCGATGTTCAATCCATCGATTCCGGCTGTTGCGGGATGGCGGGCCCGTTCGGTTTCGAGAAAGAAAAATATGAAGTGTCGCAAGCGGTGGGCGAGCGGGTTTTATTGCCGGCGGTGCGAAACACGCCGCAGGATGCGCTCATCGTTTCTGACGGCTTCAGTTGCCGGGAGCAGATCCTGCAAGCCACCGGGCGCCGGGCGCTACACCTGGCGGAAGCTTTGCAACTGGGTCTGAACAAGAAGTAGCATAGCGGCTCTTTATCCTGAGCCTTTGCGAAGGGCTCGCTGTGCGATTTTGACGGCCGCACGAACGGCGCCGATGGGACGGCGATCGCAAAAACCGCACAGCCCGCGGCGGGGGGTGCGCTACGAGGTTCAAGGGAGGCAAGCGATGAGGAACGAGGAAGCTGCAAAGGGCAAGATATGGATCGTCGCAAGTGGGTTGATGATGCTATTCGGTTGCCTTCCGTTGCGAGCGCAGGCTCCGAAATACGAAGTCGATCCCACGTGGCCCAAGCCTTTGCCGGGAGTGATGGTCACCGGGCGCGCGGGCGGCATATGCGTGGATGCGCAGGACCACATCTTTGAAGTGAACCGTGGCGACCTGCAAGACAAGGAAAAATTGGTTGGAACTCCCGCGCCTCCCGTCCTCGAATATGACTCCGACGGCAATCTGGTCAACACATTCGGCGATTTCAAGACCGCGCCGAGTTCCATTCACGGCTGCATCGTGGACAAAGACAGCAACATCTACGTTGCGGGCAACGACGACGCCGTGGTGCAGAAATACACGCATGATGGCAGCAAAATGCTGCTGCAGATCGGCACGAAGGGCCTGTTCGACAGCTCCACCGGCTTGATCACCGGCATCGCCATGAATCAGAGCAAGACGCTCTTGAATAAACCGGCGGACATCGCGGTCGATCCCGGAAACGGCGACATTTACATAGCCGACGGCTACGGCGATCACCGCATCGTGGTGTTCGATAAGAACGGAAAATTCCTGCGCCAGTGGGGGCAGCAAGCGGTAGCCGCGGATTCGACAGCCGGCGTGGGCGGCGTGTTCATGGGAGTGGTGCACTGCGTGGTGATGGACAACCAGGGCCTCGTCTACGTGTGCGACCGGCAGGGCAACCGGATTCAAGTGTTCGACAAAATGGGAAATTTCAAGAAGAACATCTGGATCAAGGGCGGCAAAGAAGAAACGCCCGATTCATGGGGCACCGCATGGTGGCTGCGATTTTCGCGCGATCCGCAACAGAAATACATGATTGTCGCCGACGGCCGCAACGAACTCGTCCACATCCTCGATCATGAGACGGGAAACGAGATCACGAGGTTCGGCCGCCCTGGCCATCAGCTCGGCGAATTCACGCATTGCCACACGCTGGACATCGATTCCAAGGGAAACATCTACGTCGCCGAAACGGACATCGGCCGGCGCGTGGATAAATTTAAATTAGTGAAGTAAGAAACAGAAGCTGCGCATGCGTTGGGTGCCCCATCCTTCCGGTTTTTGGAAGGGTGGGGCTTTTTAATTTAGTCCCTCGGAAAATCTTTTTCTGAGGATTTGATTCTCATCAGCTTGAGGTTCATTTTTCGAATAACGCGACGATTGGAACGGACCCACCCTTCGCGAAAGGCGCGAAGGGATGGGGCAACCGCCAATACTCCCGCCAACACCCTTCCACCGGGATCGCTTAAAGCAAACCTTCAGGTTGAAGTCCTAGAATCACGCGAGCGACTGTCTGCCGTTCGGAGGTTTAGATGAGAAAGCTTCTTTCCATTTTAGGATTGGTGTCGTTCTGTGCATTTTCGTCCTCCGCTCAGGTGAATCCGCCGCTGAAGCTTGCCCAGACGATCAATGTGCCGGGCGCCCGGAAATGGGACCATTTCGGCGTGGACGTCAAAGGGAACCGGTTATTCGTTGCTTCCGAAGAAGAGCCGGCCGTCGAAGTGTTCAATCTGAAAACGGGCGAGCACATTCGTTCTCTCACCGATTTCAAGGAACCGCACAACGTCCTGCCATTTCCGGAGCTGAAAAAAATCTTCGTCGTGGATGGAGAAGCGTCCGAGGTCAAAATCCTTGATTACGATTCATACCAGTTGATTGGCCGGACCGAATTGACGATCGACGCCGACCCGGTTGTTTACGATCCGTCTTCCAAGTATCTCTACGTCGTAAATGGAGGGCGAGAGGCTCACACGCCAAGCTGCCTCATCAGCATTGTCGATACCGCGACCGGCAAGAAACTGGCCGATATCAAGCTGGAGACGAATCGCCTCGAATCCATGGCCATCGAAAAATCCGGTTCGCGGCTCTTCGTCAACATGACGGGTATCAACTCGATCGGAGTCGTGGATCGCGAAAAGCGCGCCGTCATTCAAACATGGCCTATTACATCGGGAAAAGAAAATGTTCCTCTGCAGTTTGATGAATCGGCGCATCGTTTGTTTCTGGCCACGCGGAAGCCTTCCAAGCTCGTCGTCGTAAATTCGGATAACGGTCAGGAGGTCACGAGTCTGGACGTGGCCGATTATGTGGACGATCTCGCTTATGACGCGGCGCATCATCGTCTCTACGTTCCTGGTGGAGGCGGAACGGGCGCAGTGACCGTAGTCGCGCAGCGCGGAGCGGACAAGTATGAGGTGGTAGCGACCGTACCCACCAAACCCGGAGCGAAGACGGCTCGATTTGTGCCTGAGCTCAACAAATATTACGTGGGTGTTCCGGCAAAGGACGGCCAGCCAGCGCAAATTCTCGTGTTCGACGTGGCGCCTTAAGGAATCGCGATAGAAGACGAATTGTCCCGGAGGGATTTTTATGCGTGTCAAAAACAGATTCGTTGTCGGCGGACTCCTGCTTTCTAGTTTCGCGGTGACAGGCGGCGCGCAGGAAAAACCGCCGATGAAGCTGGTCGCCACGACTCCGCTGCCGGGTTTTACGGGCGACTTCGACCATTTCGGGCTGGACCTGAAAGGGAAACGGTTGTTCCTCGCCGCCGAGGATCACAAAACGGTGGAAGTGTTTGACCTGGATGGAAAACGGATTACTAGCATCACCGGCTTCGGGCAGCCTCACGCGATTTTGTACATGCCCGAAGCGAACAAACTGATCGTGACCGACGGCGATGGATTCGGCATGGTTGAACTCGTCAGCGGCGTCGATTATAAGATTGAGAGCACTATCAAACTTCCTCCCGGCGTGGACGGCGCGGTCTTCAATCCTGTGAATCAGAATTATGACGTGGAGAGCGGCGGCAGCGAAACCGGAGGGCAGACCCACAAGATCAACATCATCGACACGAAGGCATTCAAGCTGGTGGGAGATATTACGCTCCCTGGAAATCATTCGGAGGCCATGGCCATCACTCGCGACGGCAAGAAAATGTATGTGAATCTTACGGGCCCGAAAGAAGTCGGCGTCGTCGATCTTGCGACTCGCGAACTCGTCGCCCGATGGCCCATCACCGGCGCGGAAACACCCAATTCCATGGCGCTGGACGAGCCGCATCATCGCCTGTTTATCGCCACACGCAATCCGCCCAAATTTCATGTGTTTGACACCGACACCGGAAAAATAGTCACCACCGCGCCGTGCTCGGCCTTTAACGATGACATGTGGTTCGATGCCGCGCGCAAACGAATTTATCTATCGGGTTCGGAAGCGACCACCGTTCTCGAGCAAAAAGACGCGGACCACTACGAGTTTGTCACTGAAGTAAAAACGGGGTATCGCGCGAAAACCTCACTGTATGTCCCCCAACTGAATCGTTTCTACGCAGCGGTATCAGGCAAGGGGAAGCCGGACGCACAACTTGCCGTTGAGGTATTTGACGTCCTGCCCTGAGCCCTTTCAAAGATGAGGTTTCCCGGGATTCAGCGGCCTGCCTGCCAGCCGCCGTCAACGAACAGCGTCTGGCCGGTGATGAAGTCCGAAGCGGGGCTTGCGAGGAACACCGCCGCGCCGACCAGGTCCGAAGGCTCCGCGAACCGCCCGAGTCTGATTCGGCTGAGCAATTTTTGCGCGCGAGCCTCGTTTTCGCTGAACGAGCGGGCGGTGTTTTCAGTCAGTGTCGAGGTGGGTGCGATCGCGTTCACGCGCACGCCGAGTGGCGCCCATTCGGTGGAGAGGGCGGCGGTGAGGTAGGACACTCCGGCTTTGACGGCGCCATAAACGCTCTTGCCTATGTCCGTGCTCACCGACCACGTCGAGCTGAGATTGATGATTTTGCCGTAGCCGCGCTCGATCATCAGCCTGCCGAGCGACTGGCAACAGAAAAACGTGCCCTTCAGATGAGTGTCGACGAGGCGGTCCCAGTCTTCTTCGGTGGTCTCGAGTGCGGGCTTGGTAAAGCCGAAGCCGGCGCAGTTGACCAAAACGAGCGCGGGTTCGTTGCCCTGCTCTCCCACGGGCTTTTTCTGCGCGCCTTTTTCTCTCGATCGGCCTTGTCTCGATGCCTTTTGACTCGCCGCTTTCTTTTCTGAAATGGCGAGCTGCGAAACTTTCTCTTCGATCGCCCGAATTTCGCCGAGCTTGCTCACGTCGGCGGTGACAATGTGAGCGCGGCCTCCCGCCGCTTCCACCGCGCGCTGCGTTTCCACCAATTTTTCGCGCGTCCGACCTGCCAGAACAACTTCAGCTCCCGACCGTGCGTAGGCAACGGCGAAAGCGCGGCCTATGCCGTCGCCCGCTCCCGTGATGACGGCCACGCGGCCGTCGAGGCGGAAGGAGGGAAGCTCGTCGAGTTTGGGAGTTCTTGAACTCATCCTACGAATTTTTTGCGCGGCACAGTTTGGATCGTGCCGCGAGTCCAAGTGGCGCACGCTTCAGCCTGTAGAAGTTAGGTCCGGCAAGCGCGATGGTGCTCCCACCGACCCCCACAGGCTGAAGCGTGCGCCACTTGGCAGCTACCTCGTGCGCCCCGTCGTCGTATCGAGGGGATGCACTTCGCTCACGAGACGCTCGTCGAACGGGTAGGTTGTGTAGATGTCCACGCCGTCGTGCGTGACGATGTGATCGTTCTCCAGGCGTATGCCGCCAATGCCGGGCTTTCCCGCGTACGGCTCGAGATTGAAAGCCATGCCTTCCTTGAGCACCACGGGCGCATCTTTTGACGCCGGGCTGAAGTACGGCGCCTCCCACGGATTCACGCCGGAGCCGTGGCCCAGGCTGTCCAGCACGTAGGGATCGGCCGCGGCGAAAACTTCCGCGTTGGTCGCGCCGGGGCGCACCTTGCTTCCCGCGTCGAACAGTGCGTTGTAACACTTGTGATGAAGGTCGCGCATTTCAGGCGTGGGCTTCACGTTGCCGCAAACCCAGGTGCGCGTCAGGTCGCCCCAGTAACCGTTGTAGCCGGCGCCCACATCCATGATGACGAGATCGCCGTTGCGAATAATGCGGTCGGAAGTGAAGCGGCGGTACGGCGCGGTGTAAGGGCCGGAGCAGATGATGTTGGAGCACTGCGTCCACTCGCTGCCCATCGCCGTCATTTTTTCCCAGATGATGGCCAGGATTTCGCATTCCTTGATCCCCGGGCGCAGCGCCTGGATGCCGCAATCGAGCGCCGCTTCGGTAATCGCGTTCGCGATTTTCAGGCACATGATTTCGTCCTGCGTTTTTATTTCTTTCGCGCGCATGAGCACGCTTTGATAGCCGTCATGAAACGTCGTCTTGGGAAATACCTCCTTGATTGCCGTTTCCATGTTGATGTCCCAGATGTCGATGCCGACGCGCTTGCCGGAAAGCGAACCGACCAGGCCTTCAACCTGTTCGGCCCAGCGCTTCATGCCGATTTTTTCGCGGAAATTGGCGCGCGGGCGGATTTGATCCGGCGAGAGCCAGGGCATGCGCAGCTTGCAGTGCTCGAAGTCCATCGTCCACAGAATCGGATCGTGCGTTCGCGACAACACCGTGACGGCATTTCCCATGATGAAAGCGGGGCCGAGATGGTGGCGATAGCCTGTCAGGTAGCGGGCGTCTTCCGTGCGGAATACAAACAGCGCGTCCAGATCGGAATTGTTGAGCGCGTCCTTGGCGCGTTGCAGGCGTTCGCGCAGCATTCGCTGCGGGTCGAAGCGCACTTCCCAGTCAACCGGAATCATACCGATATCGGACATGAACTCTTTTCCTCCGAAAATAAAAATGGGAATCCATTAATATCATCTGGCAGCGGGATGTCAAATTTGTAGGGCATCTTGTGGGACAGCCACTCTTGGCTGTCCCAGTCAGTCGTGCAAGGCCTGAAACGGACAGCCAGCCCCTCACAGGAGTTCGGGATAAAGAGTGGCTGTCCCCCAAGGAAAATCCATGAAGATCGTCATCACCGACTACCGCTTTCCGGACGTCGAGCAGGAGCGGCGAGCCGTCGAAGACGCAGGCGGCACACTCGTTACCGGGCAAGCGGGGAACGAAGAACAAGTCGCCGAGCTGTGCCGCGACGCCGATGGCGTTCTGAACGCGCGCGCCCCGGTCACGAGGCGCGCCATTGCCGCCATGGAGCACTGCCGTATCATCGTGCGCTACGGCATCGGCGTGGACACGATCGATGTCGCCGCGGCAACCGAGCGCGGCATCTTCGTCGCCAATGTGCCGGACTATTGCCTCGACGAAGTTTCCGACCACGCCCTCGCGCTGCTCCTCATGCTCAGCAGGCAGATGATTCCCTCGATCGCGCTGGCGCGGGAAGACATGTGGCCCGTCGCCAAGATGCCGCCGTTGCGGCGGCTGCGAGGCCAGACGTGCGGCCTCGTCGGCTGCGGCAGAATCGGCTCGCTTCTCGCCGGAAAAGTATCGGCGCTCGGGATGCGCGTGATCATTCACGATCCGTATTTGAGCGAGGAGCGCGCACGGGACATGGGCGCGGAACTCGTTTCCCTTGATGCGTTGCTCGCGCGGGCGGACTTCATCTCGCTGCACGCCCCGCTCACGGGCGAAACGCGCAATTTATTCGACGCCGCAGCCTTCTCCAAAATGAAAAAAACCGCGTCGATCGTCAACACCGCGCGCGGCGGCCTGATCGACGAAGCCGCGCTTCTCGCGGCGCTCGACGCAGGGCAAATTTCCGGCGCGGGCTTGGATGTGGTGGAATCGGAAACAGCAGTGACGCCGGTGCGCACCGCGCTCGTAATCCATCCCAAAATGATCGTAACGGCGCATACGGCATGGCTCAGCCAGCAGGCCCGCGCGACGCTGCAGCTCCGCGCGATCGAGCAGGCCCTCGCTTGCCTAAGAGGGGAAACGCCCTACGGCCTGATAAATCGAGAGCTTTCGAGATAAATCCGCTCGGAGTCCAGTAGCACAGACTTTTTACCCTGAGCATTTCTGAAGGGCAGTCTGTGGGGTTCCATGTGATCTTGGCAGGACTAAATGATCTTGGTTCGTGGATCAACTACCCACATAAAATTTCCTTAATGAAAAGCATAACTCTGCAGCCTGGGAGGAATTGATGGAAACCCACAGACTGCCCTTCAGAAATGCTCAGGGTAAAAAGTCTGTGCTACTGGAATTACCAATGTATCGCGCGAGCCGGATGCTGGTTGGCCGGCGGGTTGAGAGGCAGCGCTCGTCCATCGGCGTAAGTAATTCCTGTCACGAGAATGCCGCCGCAACTTCCGTCCCTTTTCGGATGCAGCGGGACCCTGACCTGATCCCCCGGCTTGAGCGTAGTATCCGTCCATCCCTGCGAAACTAATTCCCGCAGGACTCCGAAC
>Ga0210388_10003152_pt1 | contig 12897 bp, 10 predicted proteins | sample IncBWC19OmetaG_FD_155485 | JGI IMG/M metagenome (GOLD analysis project Ga0210388, IMG submission 155485) | Forest soil microbial communities from Barre Woods Harvard Forest LTER site, Petersham, Massachusetts, United States - Inc-BW-C-19-O ... | reverse complement strand
AGGCCAGTTCCAGATCCGCTGCTCCACCGATGTCCATGCCTGGAAGCTCTGCGGCCATGTCTTCGACGCCATCCCTGACTGGATCCACAAAGACAGTCCCGGCACCGAGGAGCTATGGGCGCCCGACATCTCCTTCCACAACGGCGTCTACCAGCTTTACTACGCCTACTCTCTCTTCGGAAAAAACACCTCCGGCATCGCGCTCGCCACCAACAAGACGCTCGATCCCGCCAGCCCCGGCTACAAGTGGATCGATCACGGCCTCGTCCTGCGCTCCCTCGCCAGCGACGACTTCAACGCCATCGATCCCAACTTCATCCTCGACGCGAAAGGCAATGCGTGGCTCGCCTTCGGCAGCTTCTGGAGCGGCATCAAGATGCGCCGTCTCGACAACACCACCGGCATGCTTTCGAAACAGGACACGAAGCTCTACTCGCTCGCCTCGCGCGCCAAGCCTGAGAATGCACCGCCCGCTCCGCCCAATCTCCCGCCTGACTGGGAGGCCGTCGAAGCGCCGTTCATCGTTCATCACGGCGGCTATTACTACCTCTTCGTTTCGTGGGATCTCTGCTGCCGCGGCACAAAAAGCACCTACCGCACTATGGTCGGCCGCGCGAAAGACGTCACCGGTCCCTACCTCGACAAGGATGGAAAGCCCATGGCGCAGGGCGGAGGCACGCAGCTCCTCAATCCCAATCAGCGCTGGCTCGGCCCCGGCGGCGAATCCCTTTTCATGTCGAAGGACGGCGACGACCTCATCGTCTTTCACGCCTACGACGCGAAAACCGGCAAGCCAGCCCTGCAGATATCGACCATCGCATGGCAGGATGGATGGCCCCGCGCAGCTCTTCAGCAATAGATCGCACGGCATTCTGGAAGGTGTGAATGCAGCGTGACAAGCGTCAAATTCGTGGTCTGCGAATTTGACAACTATTAGACGGCGATTTAACGACAGGCATCTTCACGAATCGCTAGTGTTCTCTTTCGTAAGGAGAAAACACTATGCGCTCCATGCTTCGTGCCGCAGTTCTGACATCCGCCGCCCTCTGCGCCTCTGCCGCCTTTGCGGCCGATCACGCGGTGGTGAAGATTCCCTTCAATTTCGAAACTCGCGGTGTAGCCTATCCCGCCGGCACCTACAACGTCGCGCTCGACCTCAACAGGAACGTGCTGACGATGCAGAACACGCAGGAGCCCAAGGAGTCCATCCTCTGGGTCGTAGCGCCCGCCGATGAAAGGGCAATTACCACTGCTTTGTTAGTCAAATTTGATGATCTGGGCGGAACCCACCAGCTGCGCACCGTGCAGTACGGGCCCCGGATCACTCCAAGACTGGACGCTCCCGCAAAACGTCACGATGCGGGCAGCTTTGTGACAACGGTGAGCGGCCAGTAACCGTAACAAATCCTCGTCACAGGGCCTGCGAGGGAACGCTCCAGCGCAGGCTCTCTTTTTTTCGATATGCAGTTTTAACGATGGATATGCAATTCGAGTGGCCGGCAGAATGAAGGCCAACGACACCCGCCTCGAACGATTTCTTCCTACTTAGACCCCGACTTCGGTCGCGATTTGGACTTGGACCCCGACCGCGAGGCCGCCGTCTTCGCCTTCCGCACCGGACCCGACGAAAACCGCCTGGCATTTCCGCCGGCAGCCCGTTCGCCCGTACTCCGCGCACTCACAGCTTTCTTCGCACGCGGCAGCAACGCAGTCTCAGCCTTCGTCGCCTTCCTCGCCGGAATCGTCACGGGATGCCCGGCTTTCGCCGCCCGCGAAGCCCGCTTCAGCTTCTCCACTTCCTCTTCCGACAGCTCGCGAAACTCACCGGGCTCCACATCCAGCACCAGCGGCCCATACCCGACCCGGCGAATCTTCTCCACGTGATGCCCGATCTCCTCGAACATCTTGCGGATCTCCCGGTTGCGGCCCTCGATCAGCACCATCTCGTACCACGGATTCTCCGCGTCCCGGATCATCCGGATCTTTGCCGGAGAAGTGAGCACCCGTCCTTCCCGCGCCCCCAGCCTTCCCTTCTCGATCATCATCCCGGAGCGCATCTGGTTCAGCCCTGACTCCGCCGGCTTTCCGCTCACCTTCACCAGGTAAGTCTTCTCCACCTTGGACGAGGCCCGCGTCAGCGCATTCGCCAGCTCGCCGTCATTCGTCAGCAGCTGCAACCCCTCGCTCGCATAATCCAGCCGTCCCACCGGGAACACGCGCTCGCCGCTCCGCTTGCCCTGCTGAATAATCTGCATGACCGTGGGCCGGTTCTCGGGATCGCTCACCGTCGTCACGTATCCCTTGGGCTTGTTCACCAGGTAGTAGCGATGCTTCTCCACCCCTTGCAGCAGCTTCCCATCCACGCGGATGTGGTCCTTCGCCGGATCGGCCTTCGTGCCCAGCTCGGTCACAGTCTGCCCGTTCAGCTGCACGCGGCCGCCCAGGATCAGCTCCTCGGCCTTGCGCCGCGAACACACGCCCGCCGCGGCAATAATCTTCTGCAGCCGCTCCATATTTGGCTGATCGGTATTCATTTGATCTCCGGCCATCAGTCTCCCTCGCCCGGCTGTCCCACTTCGGACGCAGCCTCCCCAGCATCGACCATGTGGGCCGGCTTCACCTCAGCCTCAACCACAATTCCAGGCAGGTCCCCCTCCTGGTCGTCGTTCTCGTCGCTCACCCCTACCGCGGCGACCGCGGCAGCCTGCGTCTCGGCATCGTCCTGCGTACGAATCTCGCGCGCCTCATCCGATTCATCGTCGGAGATACCCGCTCCCTCGCCTGGCTCCTCAATCTCATCCGGCTGAAACGGAAGCTCCGGCCGGGAAATCCCCGGCCCCTCATCGCTCTCCGCCAGTTCCCCCGCCATCTTCTCGAATTCCTCGATCGACGGCAGCTCGTTCAGGTCCTTCAATCCGAAGCGCAGCAGGAACTCCTTCGTTGTCTTGTAGAGAATCGGCCGTCCGATCACCTGCTTGCGTCCCGCCGTCGCAATCAGCTTCCGGCTGATCAGCGACCCCAGCACGCCGCCCGAATCCACGCCGCGAATGTCGCCTACCTCGGGAGCCGTAACCGGCTGCTTGTACGCAATCACCGCCAGAGTCTCCAGCGCCTGCAGCGACAGCTTCATCGGAGGCTTCAGGCTCTTCACAAAACCGCGCACCGCATCGTGGTACTCCGGTTTCGTAGCCACGCGATAACCGCCCGCGATCTCCCGGATTTCCATCCCCCGATCGCTCTCCGCATACTCCGCCACCAATCCGTTCAGGATGCCGCGCAGTTCCTCCCGAATCTCCCGCTCGCGCTGCCGCGCCGCCCGCTTCTCATCCTCAGGCGTAGGGACAACTTCGGCCGCAGCCTCAGGGACCGCTTCCTCAGCGCCCTCCGCTGCAACCACCCCAGTCTCTTCAGCAACCGCAACCTCAACCTCAGCAACAGCCGGAGCATCCTCTCCCGAACCGGCGGCCGCCTCCGCTTCCTCAACTACGGCGCCACCATCTTCTGCGGCAACTCCAGCCTGGTCGTCCGTAGCCTTCGGACCATCGCGATCGACGGCCTCGGAAACGGAAAGCTCCCCATCCGCGTCGCTGACATCCCGGTCGCTGACATCCGAAACGGGACTTTCAGGTGAAGCCGCCTGAGCTTCCGCTGCCTGCTCCCGCGCAGCGGCCTCAGCGCTCAATCGCGCCTCGCGGACTTCAAGAACATCCGCTTGAAACAGGGCCGCCAGTTGCGCCAGCGTGACCGGCTCCTCGGCGGCATAGATAACGGCTTCGATCTTGGCTTTCAGACTCATGGGTGGGTAAAAACAGGACTCCGGAAAAGAAAAACGGCGCTTCTCAGATACTACAGAAGCGCCGTTCATCCGTCAGGTTGAGGTTGCGTCAGGGTTTGGCGCAACGAAGCGCGTCGCTCGACACCTGGTGCGATGCAACCGCAACCCGGGTTTCGGGTTTTGGCGCGAAGCGCGTGTCGCTGGACGCGTAGTCCTAGATGAACTGCCGCATTGCCCAGAAGAGCCCTGCCGCCAGAGCTGCCGCCACCGGAAGCGTGAAGATCCACGCCAACGCGATATTTCGCAGCGTCGAGAGCTGCAGGCCGCTACCGTTGGCCAGCATCGTGCCCGCCACGCCCGAGGACAGAACGTGCGTGGTTGAAACCGGCATGTGGAATTGGTCGGCCGCAATAATGGTGACCGCCGCGACAATCTCCGCCGAAGCACCCTGCGCATAGGTCAGGTGCGTCTTGCCGATCTTCTCGCCTACCGTCACCACAATCCGCTTCCAGCCCACCATCGTCCCCAGCCCAAGAGCCAGCGCTACCGCCACCTTCACCCAGCTCGGAATGAACTTAGTCGAGAGGTCGAGGTGCTTCTTGTAGTTCGCCAGAACCGCATTCTCGGGCGAGGTGAACTTCGGATCGCCCGACTTCGCCATCAGCCGCAACGCCTCGCTCTCCACGTACATATCGTTGCGCACGTTCTGCTGCTGGTTCGCCGGAACACCCGCCAGCGTCTTGTACGAGAGAACTTCGTTCTGAATCTCGACCGCCATCTGCCGTGCCGCCAGCATCGTCGTAGGAGTGAACTGCTTCGTCCGGATGTAATCGGTCAGATCCGTCCGCGCATCGTCCATCACCGCATCCTGCGATACGTACTTCGTCAGCACGTGCGCCGCCTGCTCCGAGACCGCTGCAAAGTCCTGCACCTGGTTGTAGCCGATCGCGTGGTTCAGCGCGTACGCCGTAGGCACCACGCCGATCAGGATCAGCATGATCAGTCCCATGCCCTTCTGCCCGTCATTCGATCCGTGCCCGAAGCTCACGCCCGTGCACGTAAGCACCAGCAATCCGCGGATCCAGAACGGCGGCGGCGCATCGCCCTTGGGTGACTCATACAGCTCCGGCTTCTTCACCAACACCTTCAACAGCAGCAGAAGCAGCGCGGCGCAGCCAAAGCCCACCAGGGGAGAAATCAGCAGCGCCCGAAAGACGCCGGCCGCCTGCCCCCAGTCCACACCGCTGGTGCCGTTCTTGCCACCCATCCACTGATTCGCAAGACCTACGCCGATGATCGACCCGATCAGAGTATGCGAGCTCGATGCCGGCAGCCCCAGCCACCAGGTGCTTAGATTCCAGATAATCGCCGCGATCAGCAGCGAGAAGACCATCGCGAATCCCGCACCCTTGCCCACCTGCAGAATCAGTTCGACCGGCAACAGCGAAAGAATCGTAAACGCAACCGCGCCCGAAGAAGTCAGCACTCCGATCAGGTTCCACATCCCCGACCACACCACCGCAATGTGCGGCTCCAGAGAGTGCGTGTAGATCACCGTCGCGACTGCGTTCGCCGTGTCATGAAAGCCGTTCACGAACTCGAACCCCAGCGCAATCAGCAGCGCCACACCCAGCAGCACATACGGCCACGCCGAGGCCAGGTGCGTGCCCGAGAGGTCGTTTGCCAGATGGATGACCGCATAACCCACGCCGCCGAGCAGTACGAGCCCGAAAAGAACCATACCGATCATGCCGGGCGATTTATTTAACTTCTGATGGACTGAGGAACTGCCCACCGGACCTGTCGAAACGGCTACGCTGCTTACTTCATTCATACGTGTCGAACTCCTGAAATTGGCCTGGGCTGCGATCGAATCAGGGGAAGGGATTCGTTCAGCAAACTATCAGGCGCAATTACGCGAGAGGATAAAAATGACGCCGGGATTTATGAATATTTGATGAATGCTGGATGAACGGAACCGCGCATCGTTGGGCAGCGAAAATACTTGGCACATAATTACACAGGAATTCGATAAAATGGAATTAGAAGGAAAAATGCAAAAGACCGCCCAAAAAGGCGGTCTTTTTCTATTGGCAGAAACATGCTTCGGCGCCGCAGCACGTGCAGCAGTCCACAACGCGAATGCGGTCCCACATTTCCGCCGTCGGAGCAGAGAGTACCGAAGTACCACCTAAGTTAATCGACAGAAAATAAGCGAGATAGAGAGACTACCCCTCAAAAAACTAGCGACTTACAGCACGAATCGAGCTTTTCTAAGCCGCCCTGATCTGACCCACACGGGACAGAAAAGCGCCCGGGAAAAGAGCACGGAACGGGTCAAGTCTTCCGAAAGCATCCCAACTGGATTGCGAGAAAGAACGCGAAGGCTCTCAGGCCCAGTCGTCCCGAACCTGAGACAGCCGCTCCTTCAGCACTTCCTCGAACTGCTCATGCTTTTTAACGTAAATACCGCTAAAATTTCGATCCTGCCGCAGCAGGATCGCCTGCAAACGCACCAGCTCCAGAATGGCCAGGAACATTGCAATCAGCGCCCGCTCCGAACGAGTTCCTCCAAGCAGCTTGCTCAGCGCCACCGGCTTGTCTTCCATCACCAGCCGCCGCCGCATGTAATCGATCATCTGCCCAACGGTGACCGAATCCTCTTCCACGTCCAGCACCGGCCGGTTCTTCGCCCGCGCCAGGATCTCCTGAAACACGCGGACCAGGTCCATCGTGTCCGCCGCGATCTCCTGCTCCGTGCCCTCGGCGTTGCGGAATTCCTTGATTCCCGGATTCGTCCACGTCGCCGCTTCGATCTGCTGCTTCTCGTTCAGCATCTGCGCGGCGTTCTTGAAGCGCTCATGCTCCAGCAGCCGCTCCACCAGCTCGCGCCGCGGATCGTCCGCCTCGTCGGCGGTTTCTGCCGGAGAGCGTGGCAGCAGCATCCGGCTCTTGATCTGGATCAGCAACGCAGCCGTGTAGATGAACTCGCCCGCAACATCGATATCCGTCTGCTTCAGCCGCTCCACGTACGCCAGGAACTGCGCCGTGATCTTGGCGATCGGAATGTCATAGATGTCGATGTCCTGCTTGCGAATCAGGTCCAGCAGCAGGTCCATGGGCCCGTCGTAGACCTTCGCCACCGTAACCGAGAAGGGAAAGACATTGGCCTCTTCCTTCTTCCGATCGTTGGCGGTCTTCTCGTACTGCGCATTGCCCGTCGCTCCCGTGGGAGCGGCCTGCGCCGAAGTCCGAACCGGAGCGGAAGCCGGCGTCTCCGCCTTCTCAGCCTGCCCGTCGGTCCTGTTCTGCTCGTCGGTCATCGTCTCACTCACCGAGTCCCACTGCCGCGCGGACTTCCCGCATCGTCTGCTCTGCGCGGGCCGCAGCGCGCACGCTGCCAGCCTCCAGAATCTCCGTCACCAGCCCCGGATTCGCCTCGTATTTCGCGCGCCGCTCCTGGATCGGAGCCAGCTCCGCAACGATGGCGTCCGCAACCCAGCTCTTGCATTCGATGCAGCCGATCCCCGCAGTCGTGCAGCCCTCGCGGGCCTTCTCCTGCGTCTCCGCGCTCGAGAAGACCTTGTGCAGATCGAAGACCGGGCAGACTTCAGGATTCCCCGGATCGCTGCGCCGCACCCGCGCCGGATCGGTCACCATCGGCTTCAGCTTCTGCCGCACCACCGGCTCAGGATCGCTCCGCAGAATCGTATTCCCATAGCTCTTCGACATCTTCCGCCCATCCGTACCCGGCAGCTTCGGCGATGGAGTAAGCAGAACCTTAGGCTCGGGCAGAACCAGCTCATTCGCCGGAGCCTTCCCCGGATAGAACTGGTTGAACCTCCGCGCGACCTCGCGCGTAAGCTCCACGTGCGCCACCTGATCCTGCCCCACCGGCACAAAGTCCGGCTGATAGATCAGGATGTCCGCCGACTGCAGCAGCGGATATCCGAGAAACCCGTAAGTCGCCAGGTCCTTCTCCTTCAACTGCTCCTGCTGATCTTTATAGGTAGGCACCCGTTCCAGCCAGCTCAGAGGCGTGATCATGGAGAGCAGCAGATGCAGCTCCGCATGCTGCTTCACCGCGCTCTGCACGAACAGAACGGACAACTCCGGATCGAGCCCCGCAGCCAGGAAGTCCAGTGCAACCTCGCGCGCATTGCCCTTCACAAGCGAAGTATCGGCGTAGTCGGTCGTCAACGCATGCCAGTCGGCGATGAAGAAGTAGCACTCGTACTCATGCTGCAAACGCACCCAGTTGTAGAGTGCGCCCATATAGTTGCCGAGGTGGAGTTTACCCGTCGGGCGCATGCCGCTCAGCACACGCTTCCGCAAATCAGAAGAAGAGATGGACACCCGAATTCCTTACCAGAAAAGACTAGCTGTATTGTACGAAATGGCTGGAAAAGCCACGTCTTCCGCCGACCGGAAGTTAGCAACCCGCCTTTTAGCCAACCGGTTCTTAGCTAACCGCTCGTCAGCTTCTCAGATCGACAGCAGAATCGCGTTCACAATCCCCAGCGCCGGAGCGACGAAGAAGTTCACCAGCGGAGCGCCCAGAAACAGCATTAGCACCAGGCTGATCATGCCCAGCGAATCGTAGATGCGCAGCGCGTTATACGGAAGCATGTGACGGAAGATGTGCGATCCATCAAGCGGCGGCAGCGGCAGCAGATTGAACACCGCCAGGAAGAGATTCAGCACCAGCCCCAAGTAGAAGATGATGGCCATCGGGAAAAGAGCTGGACTGGCCGCCATCAGATCCGGATCGATCGCCCCGCCCACTACCTGATGCACTGCCATCGCGCCCGCGCCCGACGTCTTCGCCAGCAGAATCAGCGCAATCATCGCCACGAACGCCGCCAGCACATTGCTCCCCGGCCCCGCCAGCGTGGTCAGGATGTCATCGCGGCGAATGTTCTTGAAGTTGCGCGTCGTCACCGGAGTGGGCTTTGCCCATCCGATCAGGAAGCGCCCATAGGAGCCGAGAAAGAGCATCGCTAAAGGAATCAGCACCGTCCCGATCGGATCGATGTGCTTCATCGGATTCAGCGTGACGCGCCCCAGCATACGGGCCGTCGGGTCGCCCAGGCGAGAGGCCGTCCACGCGTGCGCCGCCTCATGCAGGCTCAACGAAAAGACAAGGATGGCGAACTCGAAAATCTTAAGCAGAATCGCTTGCTGGCTCATGAACAGATTCGATGGTATCAGGGCAACCGTAAGGATGCTGTGTTACTCCACGCGCGATCGTGGGCGCGGAAGTCCACCCTTTGCGCAACGCACTTTCGCGCCGAGGGTGCGAAGAAACGGAGGTCAGTCCAGCCGACCCGCGTCACGCTCAGCCATCACTCGCACTGCGCCTTCACCACCCGCTCCGGAGCCTTCACATCCGACCGGTCCTCGAACTGCGTCGCCTCGTCCTTCGTCTTGAGCTGTTTCGCCGGCACGCCGCCCGCAATCACGTGGTCGCCAATATCCCGCGTCGCCAGGCCAAAGGCGCCCAGCATCGCATCCTCGCCCACGCGCACCCCGGCCATCACCGCCGAGTGATATGTGAGCCGCACGCCAGGCCCGATCTCCGTCTTGCGATTCTCCACCACGCTCGAGTCCACCGGATCGTGCGCATGCGAATACACCGCGGCGTAATCGGAGATCGATGTCCCCTTCTTGATCACGATCTCGCCCCGGTCATCCAGCATCACGTACTTGTGAATGACGCAGTCATCCTCGATCGTCAGGTTGTATCCATAGCTGAACTCGACGCCGTGGAAGATCTTCACGTTCTTCCCGATCTTCTTGAAGATATGCTTGCCCAGCATGGCGCGGAAGCGGAAGCCCAGCCAGTGGTTGAGGGCTACGGGCGATTTATCGAACATGTGCCAGAACCAGATCAGCGGCTTGATGCAGGCGTAGCGCGTGGCATCGATGTCCCCGTAGTATTCCGGCTCCAGCGTAACGTTCGCCGGGTCCAGCGAAAGCTCAAGCACATTGAAGGGCAGCTCGCTGGTCAGGGTGAAGTTCAGCTTGCCGCCATGCGGACTCCCCAGGAGCAGCTGATGCAGATTGTCCCGCACCAGCTCCTGGCGCAGCGCAGGCTTCTTGTGCTTGGTAAACTCTTCATCGAGGTAAGTAATCCAGCGATTGAAGACCTCTTTGGCTTCCCGTGAAGGCTCGAGATCGCGATATTCGTAGCGGGGCATGGCAATCCTTGCAACCGTTTTGAAGTCCCTAGCAGCAGATTACGCCGCAAATAGTCTGATGCCTATCGCTCCGGAAAGTCGCAGGCTCACTGGATCGCAAAAACCGCGTACACTGTCGCCGACTCTTCGATCTTCTGCGGACGAATGGCAAGCGGGAGGAAGTTGAGCTCCGCTGCCTGAGCCATCATGCGGCCTCCGCCATATCCCCCGGCTACACCCATAGGCTGTGGTTCGCTGTTGCTGGCGTAGATCAGGGCTCCGAGATTCGCATTCAAGCCCTTGGCCATCTGCTCCGCCATGGCGCGGGCGTGGACCAGAGCTTTGGCTGCCGCCTGGGTCCGCAAACCATCGCGATCCTTCAAATCCCAGTCGATCTGCCCGCTGTTATTCGCTCCTGCTTCGATTGCCGTATGCAGCACCTTCCCTGCATCGTCCGCGGTCGTCTTCACCGTCCACGACTGCGTCAGAACAAACTGCTTCCTTGCCCGGTCCGCATCCGATTCCTTCGGATCGAACTGCATATTCCGCCGCAAACCCTGTCCCTCGCTCTCGATCGCCTTTTCGGCGAGACCGGCCTTCTGAAGAGCGCTCACAATGCTGTTCGATATCCCGGACCCAGTGCGATACGCCTCTTCCGCCGTCGGAGCATAGATCTCAAATCCGATATGAACCGTGGCTATATCCGGATCCGCGGCCGCTTTGTCGGCAACCGTAAGAGCGATCGTACGATTGTTTGAGTTCACCTGGATGGTCTGCGCAGAAAGAACGCTCGCCGTAAACAGAATTGCGCTCGCCACAAAGATCGACCACCGGAAGGAACGTTGCATAGCATCTCCAGCGCCGCGGGGGATCGGCCTAATTTCAGATTGTGGAACGGTTGAGCCGCCAAAAAGACGCTCTGCTCTATGAAACGCTGCTCAGCGAGGCCCGGAATGCATTAAGTTCGGCGACCGTCTTCCGCACCGCGCCGGAATCAATCGCTACCGCGCCCCGCGCAATCCCATTCGGCAAATCTGCTGCAACGCCAGCCGCCACCAGGGCCGCGGCAGCATTCAAAAGAACAACATCCCTCCTCGGGCCAATCTCACCCGCAAAGATCCGCTCCAGAACGGAGACATTCTCAGCAGTCGTCTCGCCACCAGCCAGCTCCGCTAAGGAAGCCCGGGCAAGACCAACATCCTCTGGAACCAAACGGAACAACCGCACACTATTCCCCGTTCCCTGAGCCCTGTTCCCCGTAACCTCCGCTACGCTCGTCTCGCCGGAAACTGTGATCTCATCCAGCCCATCGCTGCCGTGCGCCACAAACGCACGCCGCACGCCCAGCCGCGCCATCGCCTCCGCCACCACTGGCAGCATAGCCCCTGACGCTACGCCCATCACCTGCGCCTGCGCTCCTGCCGGATTCGTCAGCGGTCCTGCCAGGTTGAAGATCGTCCGAAAACCGAGCGCACGTCGCACCGGGAAAACGCGCTTCATTGCCGGATGCATCGCCGGAGCCAGCAGAAACATGAAGCCCGTTGCCCGCAGACACTCGACTGCCTGCTCCGGACCCAAACCGACCGGAACGCCCAGCGCCTCCAGCACATCAGCCGACCCACATCTCGAGGTCACCGCACGATTGCCGTGTTTCGCTACCTTCGCGCCCACGGCGACAGCCACCAGCGCCGCGCCGGTCGAGATGTTGAACGTCCCGCGGCCGTCACCGCCCGTGCCGCAGGTATCCACCAGCTCCGCGCGCTCATCATCCGTCAGTGGCAATGGCACCGCCAAAGCCCTCAAAGCCTCGGCAAAACCGGTAAGCTCATCGGCCGTTTCGCCGCGAGTCGCAAGAGCCGTCAGCAGAGCGCCGATCTCCAGGTCGGAAGCACTCTCCGAAGCCGTCCCGGACAGCACCTCTGTCACCAGGTTCCGCGCCGCCTCGCGGCTCAGCGTCGCCCCCTGCTCCACCACCAGTTTTAATGTCTGCTTCAGGCCTGCCATGAGGTCTTCAGTTTACAGGCAAGGTCTGCCATGCAGGAGGCTCCGCAGGACGGCGCGAAGCGCGGTTGCCCGTGCGGCCAGCACCCGCTACACTGAAGGGTCTTCTGTATCGAAACCTTCAACCACGGCCCGGCCGTGCGCGAGCAAGCCTGCGGTCGGTCTGAGATCAATCTGGGATCACCGTTCAATCCATGTCTTCTTGAGAGTTCTGTCGAAACACAACTATGAAAATTCACGAGTATCAGGCAAAGGACATCCTCGCGAAATACGGCGTCGCCGTGCCGCGCGGTGAGGTAGCCAATACGCTCGACGAAGCGTTGGATGTGGCTAAGAAGCTGTTCGCCAATGGAGCGAACGGTGTTGTCGTCAAGGCGCAGATTCATGCCGGAGGGCGCGGCAAGGGCGGTGGCGTCAAGGTCGCAAAAACCATCGACGAGGCAGAGCAGTACTCCAAGCAGATCCTCGGCATGCAGCTTATCACTCATCAAACAGGCCCGCAGGGACAGAAGGTCCAGCGCCTGCTCATCGAAGAGACGGCCGCCATCGACCGCGAGCTCTACCTGGGAATCGTACTCGACCGCGCCGCGGCCAAGCTGGCTTTCATGGCCTCTAAGGCCGGCGGCATGGAGATCGAAGAAGTAGCCGCCAAGGACCCCAAGGCCATCCACAAGGCCTACATCGATCCGGCCGTAGGCTTCCAGCCCTACCAGGCCCGCCAGCTCGCCTTCGCGCTCGGCCTCAAGCCCACGCAGATCAACGAAGCGGTGAAGTTCATGCTCGGCCTGTACAAGGTCTACGTCGACACCGACGCCTCACTGCTCGAGATCAACCCGTTCATCACGACGAAGGACGACAAGCTCTTCGCCCTCGACTGCAAGATCAACTTCGACGACAACGCCATCTTCCGCCACAAGGATCTGAAGGAACTGCGCGACACCG
>Ga0210388_10003151_pt1 | contig 12897 bp, 8 predicted proteins | sample IncBWC19OmetaG_FD_155485 | JGI IMG/M metagenome (GOLD analysis project Ga0210388, IMG submission 155485) | Forest soil microbial communities from Barre Woods Harvard Forest LTER site, Petersham, Massachusetts, United States - Inc-BW-C-19-O ... | reverse complement strand
CGCGTAGGTGGATACGCCGCCGGCATCGTTGTCGCCGACCATCACGATCAGCCCGGGGCCCACGATGGCCAGGAACGTGATCAGCTTGCGCTTGAGCCCGCGGCGCTCCTGATCCTCATCGCTCAGCCGGATCCGGCCGAGTGCGCCCTCGATATCCCCGAGGTGGGCGTCATCGAGCACCGCGCTCGGACGGCTGAGCTGCGGCGGGGCCTTCGGCGGGGGTGCCGGTGCTCTCGGCGGGGGCGCCGGCGCTCTCGGCGGCGGGTCGGCCGGCGGTGGCCCGGTCGACGGCGGGCCGGTCGACGGCGGCCCGGTGGGCGCGGGCGTGCGGGGGCGCTCGTCGCGCGAGGTCACCGGGGGTCCCCGTGGCGGGCGTCGGGCGGCTCGGCGGCCTCGCGGCGCCGCCAGTCGTCCGGCAGCGCGACCTCGAGGACGTCGTCGACGGTGATCACGCCGAGCAGACGGCGCTTGTCGTCCACCACGGGGATGGTGATCAGGTTGTAGTCGGTCATCAGGACGGCCACGTCGGTGATATCGGCGTCCGGGCCGACCCGGACCGGATCGGTGTCGGACACGTCGATCACGGTCGCGCCCGGATCGGACTGGACCAGCGTGACCAGCCGGGTCACGCCGCGCAGCACGCCCTCGTCGTCGACGGCGTGCACGCTGGCCAGCGCCTCGGGCTGGAGCAAGGTGGACTCGCGCACCCGGGCCAGCGCGTCGGCGACGCTGCTCATGCCGGGCAGCGCGATGAAGTCCACCCCCATCAGCCCGCCCGCGCTGGTGGCATTGAAGCCCATCAGGGTCAGTACCTTGGTCCGCTGGGCGAGCGGCAGCAGGTCCAGGACGGGCTGCCGGCGTTGCTGGGGCAGTTCGGCGATCGCGTCGGCGGCGTCGTCGGCACGCATCCGGGCCAGCACGGCGGCGATCTCCTCGTCTGTCCGCGCGCCGAGCAGCCGGGTGGCCTGGTCCTCGTCCAGTTCCTCGAACACGTCCGCCTCGAGCTCGGGGTCGGCATGCACCCGGCCGAGGATCTCGGTCTCCTCCTCCTTGGAGGCCTCCTCCAGCAGGTCGGCGATCTGGGCCGGCTTCAGACGGCGGATGCGGGCGAACGGGCCGCGCAACAGCGCGCTGCCTGCGTGCCCGATGAGCCACTCGAAGTCATGCCAGTCGCGGAAGGCGCTGGCATCGTCCTGGGCCCGCGGGGCGAGCAGCCCGAACAGACGGCGCGGACGGCGCCGGGTATCCACCCGGGCCAGCACCCACTCATCGCCGTCCTGGGCCAGCTCCAGGTCGGCGGCGCGGACCAGGCGCACGTTCTGCACGTCGATGAGCCGGTGACCCAGCACGTCGGCGCGCAGCAGTACCTCGCCCTCCTGGCGCTCGAAGGGCCGCAGGTCCAGCCGCGCACTCGACAGCCGCAGCGGGTCGCCCTCGAAGGTGGTCACCTGGTCGACGGGCGCGAAGATCTCCCGTCCGCCGACCGCGACCACCAGGCCGGTGACGAGCGGGTAGTCGGTGCCCCGGAGCCGGACGATGATGTCCGACACGCGCCCGATCGGCTCGCCGCTGTGGCCCGCCACCGGCCGCTTGAGCAGCCGGGACAGGCGCACGGTGATCCTGTCGCCGGCCGCGGCGCCGGGCCCGGCGGTGGTCGGGGGTTCTGGGGTCGGTGTCGTCATGGGAAGCCTCTTCTGTCCGGACGGTAACGCCTTCCTCCGCGAGCCTGTCATTATCGCCGTGCCGCCCGCGTCACCGTCCAGCCCGCCTCAAGCATGATCCACGCGGGTGAACTCGCGGTAAACGGGTAGTCCTTCCCACGCTGGCCACGCTGACTCCGGCGCCCCTGGCGCGCCGCCGCAGGTTACGCGCATGCCGGGTGTGGTGATATGAAGTCTCTGGCGCCCAAAAAGGCATCTTGACTGACGAAAGGCGCAGATAGTAGTGGCCACGCGCAAGGCAGCAGCCCTTCTGGAACGGAGTGCTGGCCTGCCCGATACCTTCTGGTACTCCACCAAGCGCAGGCTGCTCGGGCCGCCGCTGGTCAACCAGGACCTCGGCGAGCAGCGGCTGTCCAAGCCGCTCGCGCTCGGCGTGCTGTCCCCGGACGGGATCTCCTCCTCGGCCTACGGCACCGAGGAGATCCTCATCGTGCTGGTGCCCGCGATGGGCATCGCCGCGTTCAGCCTGATCCTGCCCATGACGCTGGTCATCTTGTTCGTCATGGTGCTCGTGCTGCTGTCCTACCGCGAGATCGTGATGGTCTACATCAGGCCGGGCGGATCGTACGTGGTGGCGCGCGAGAACTTCGGCCCCCGCATCGCTCAGGTGTGTGCGGTGGCGCTGCTCATCGACTACGTGGTGACCGTGGCGGTCCAGATCGCGGCGGGTACAGCCGCCGTGGCCTCTGCGTTCCCGTCGATCGGCCCCTACAAGCTCGAGATCTGCCTCGGCGTGGTCCTGCTCATGTGCTTCGGGAACCTGCGGGGCCTCAAGGAGGCGGGCCGGTCGTTCGCGGTACCGACCTACCTGTTCGCGGGCGCGGTCATCTTGATGATCATCGTCGGGCTGATCCGCGAGGTGATGGGGAACCTGCCGCGGGTTGACCCGGCCACGCTGCACGGCGCCTATGGTCTCGGCTCCGGCTCGGAGGGGCTGATCACGGGCGTGATGATCTTCACCCTGCTCCGCGCGTTCGCCAACGGCGGCGCGTCGCTGACCGGCATCGAGGCGGTCTCGGATGCCGTGGGCGCTTTCCGGCCGCCCGAGGGGCGGAACGCGCGCCAGGTCCTCATGGCCGAGGGTGCGATCCTCGGCACCCTGGTGGCGGGTATCTCCTGGCTGGCGCACGCCACGCACGCTACGCCGTACAAGATCGGCTATCCGACCGTGCTGGCCCAGGAGGCGAAGCTGGTCTTCGGGTCCACCTTCGCCGGCCAGGCTCTTTTCTATGTGGTCCAGGGCGCGACCATGCTCATCCTGTACACCGGCGGCAACACCAGCTTCAACGGCTTCCCGTTCCTGACCAGTTACGTGGCGGGCGATTCGTTCCTGCCCCGGTGGCTGCTCAAGCGCGGGCACCGGCTCGTGTTCTCCAACGCCATCATCTTGCTGGCCATCACGTCCTCGGCGCTGCTGATCATCAAGGACGCGGACGTCAACAACCTGGTCCCGCTGTACGCCATCGGTGTGTTCACCGCCTTCTCGATGGCCGGCTTCGGCATGGCCAGGTATCACAGCAGGCACCGGACGCCGGGCTGGCGTCGGCGGCTGGTCATCAACTTCTCGGCCGGCGTATTGACGCTGATCGTGGTCGCCATCTTCGCGGTCGTGAAGTTCACCGAGGGCGCCTGGGTGGTCGTGGTCCTGTTCGTCGTGCTGGTCCCGGCGCTGATCAGGATTAACCGCGGGTACGCGGCCGAGTCCGAGGTGCTCGAGACGATCAGCGAGCACCAGCCGCCGCCGCCCCCGCACTACAGCCGGCGCACCGTGTTCGTGTTCGTGGACGGCTTCGACCTGGCCACCCTGGCCGCGCTGCGCTATGCGCGGAGCCTGCGGCCGACCACCATCCGCGCGGTGCACTTCGTCATCGACAACGTGCAGGCCGAGAAGCTCCGGGAGAAGTGGACCCGGGCCGACCGCGGCGTTCCGCTGGACTTCATCGACGTCTCGGACCGCAGGCTGACCCGGGCCGCGGCCGAACTGGTCGAGCGGGAAGCCGCCGAACCCGAGACGCACGTGACCGTGGTGCTGCCCCGGCGCAGCTACTCCGCGCTGCTCGGCCGGCTGCTGCACGACCGGACCGCGGACAAGATCGCCGCCGTGGTGAGCCGCATCCCGCGCTCGGCGGCCACCATCGTGCCCTACGACGTGGAGAGCCGGGTCCGGGTTTTGCATGAACGCCTGGCCGCCAAGCTCGCGGCCACCGACGGGACCGCCGACGCGAAGGTCAGCTCCGGGGAGGCCGACGTGGCCGCGGCGCACGGCGCGGCGGCGGGGCCGCAGGCGGCCGCGGCCGGTCCGCAGGCCGCGGGGCCGTCGGCCGTGTGGCCGGCGAAGAACGGGCAGCGCTCCCCGGAGAAGAACGGCTCATCGCAAACCGCCGAGGAGCCGGCGGCGCCGGGGATTACGCCCATCGGGGCGCTGACCAAGCCGGGGCGGGCCACCGTGGAGGGCCGGATCAGGGTGGTGGAGATCCGGCCGGTGGAGCGGAACTCCGTGCTGGCCTGCGAGGTCTCCGACGGGACGGGCCAGCTCACGGCCATGTTCTACGGGCGCTCGCACATCCCGGGCATCGTGTGCGGCGCGCGGGTCCGGTTCCGCGGCTCGGTCGGGATCAAGGACGGCCACCCCGTCATGACCAACCCGGCCTACGAGCTGCTGTTCCCCGCTCTGTAGTCGCGTCCGGGCCGGCGGTTATGCTGGTGGGGTCGAGAGGCGCTGCGACGGATTAGGTCCGCTACGCTCGACACCCTCCTTATCGGCAAGGGCGCCTTGGAGCCGGTGGAGGCGGTTATGGCCGTGGTGGGTCGCGTCGTGGGGCTGTGGCGGTACCCGGTGAAATCCATGGCGGGCGAGGAACTGGACGGCGTCGAGGTCTCGTGGCACGGGCTGGCGGGCGACCGGCGGTGGGCGTTCATCCGGGACGGGCAGGTGCGCAGCGGTTTTCCGTGGCTGACGATCCGGGAACATCCCGAGATGGCCCGCTACCGGCCGCGATTCGCCGAGCCGGACCGGCCCGACGCCTCGCTGACGCTGGTGCGGACGCCGTCGGGGGCCGAGCTCGACGTGGCGTGTCCTGAGCTCGCGGCCGAACTCGGGACGGGCGTGCGGGTGATCAAGCAGAACCGCGGGGTGTTCGACACGATGCCGCTGTCGTTGCTGAGCACGCAGGCGCTGACCGGGCTCGGCCGGCTGGCCGGCGCCGGCCTGACCGCGCCGCGGTTCCGGCCCAACCTGCTGGTGGACGTGCCAGGTGGCGAGTTCCCCGAGGACGCCTGGGTCGGGCGGGTGCTGCGCGTCGGCGGGCTGCGGATGCGGGTGGACCAGCGTGACCAGCGGTGCGTGATGGTCACCATCGACCCGGTGACGCTGTGCCGCAACCCGGCGGTGCTGCGCGCCATCGCGCGGGAACGCGACGCCCGGCTCGGGGTCTACGGCACGACCGTGGCCCCGGGGCGGGTCGCGGTGGGCGACCCGGTCGAGCTCGAACCCTGACCTTACGGGGGAGACTTCTTGCCGTCCTTGGCGGGCTTGCCGCTGGGGTAGGGGACCATGAGCTCGTAGGCGGGGTTGATCATGACCGGGGCGCCGTCCTTGATGCCGACCACGCCTCGGAACCGGACCCGGGAGCCGCACATCAGGCCCGGGATGTTGGAACGGCCGTAGAACAGGGCGGTCAGGTCCCCGGTGGAGTCGGCGATCTCGGCGGCCAGCACGGAGTTGCGTTCCACCGACCGGACCTCGACCACCCGGACGCGGCCTTCCACGGTGGTCCGGCCCGGCTCGTGGATGGAGCCGATCGGGGTGACGCCGGGCGGCGGGATGGGCCGGTCGTAGCCGCCCGCACCGGGCAGCGGCTCGGGTTCGGCCGCGACGGCGGCCACGGCCGGAGCGGCGGGTGGGGGCTCCGGCCAGCGGCCCGGCGGCTCGGCCGTGACGCCGCCGGGGTCGGCGGTGCGGTCGCGGGCCCCGGGCGTCTCGCCGTTGGCGGGGGGGCCGGGGACCGGGGTCAGCGACGCGGGGGCGGTGCCGGCCCGGACGGACTGGCGTTCGTGCAGGACGCGCAGGCGGTTCTGGACGTCGAACGGGATGATGGTGGCGGCGGCGTTGGGGACGCGGCTGACCACGCCCGCGATCTTGTCCGCGGTCCGGTCGTGCAGCAGCCGGCCGAGCAGCGGCGAGAAGCTGCGCCGGGGCAGGATCACGGTCACCTGGGTGCCAGGCGTGGCCGCCTCCTCGCTGACCAACTCGGCGGCGGCCCGGGTCAGCCTGCGGTCCGGGGCGTCGACGAACTCCAGCGACACGCTCTTGTCCGGCAGCCAGGCCTGCCGCAGCTTTTCTGCCTGCTCGGTGTCGATGACGAAGTGCACGGCGCGCATCGTCGTCGGGCGCAAGCCCTTGGCGTAGCGCAGCGCCGCAATGGTGGACAGGTCGAAGTCGTCCACGAACACGATCACCACCCGCCGGCTGTAATTCGGCTGGCTCGGTCCCACCCCGGACGCGCGGCGGTCCCCGATGGTCTGCAGGACGCCCGCCTCGCTGCGGTACTGCCGGTTGAGCCTGATCAGCGCGAAGACCCCGACCGGGAAGATGATCAGGATCAGCCAGGCACCCGCGGTGAACTTCACGACGGCGAAGATCACCACCACGATCGAGGTGAGCACCCCGGACGAGAAGCAGATGACCAGCTTGTGCCGCCAGCCTGGTCCCTGGTGCGTGTGGTAGTACTTCGCCATGCCGAATCCGGCCATGGTGAAGGCGGTGAACACGCCGATCGCGTAGAACGGCACGAGGGCGTTCACGTTGGCGCCGACGACCGCGATCAGCGTCACGGAAAGCACGGTCAGCACGATGATGCCGTTGGAGAAGGCCAGCCGCTGCCCTCGCTTCATCAACCACCGCGGCAGGAAGGAGTCCTCGGCGACGAAGCTGGTCAGGAACGGGAAGCCGTTAAAGCTCGTGTTTCCCCCGGTGTAGAGGATCAGCGCGGTCGCGGCCTGCACCACCCAGAACATGAAGTGTCCGGCCGACCCGAACACGATGTCGGCTTCCTGTGAGATCACGGTCGGGAAGCCGACCTTATAGGGGGCGGCGTGGGTCAGGTGCGCCAGCCAGGAGATGCCGGCCACCAGCGTGCCGAGGATCAGGCCCTCCATCACCAGGACCCGGCGGGCGTTGAGGCCCTCGGGGGGCTTGAACGCGCTGACGGCGTTGGAGACCGCCTCGATGCCGGTCAGGGAGGCACCCCCGTTGGCGAACGACTTCAGTAGCGTGAAGATAATCACCAAGCTCGTAAAGCTGGAAGCGCCGGGACCGATTTTGTAGAGCCCGTGGAGGGCGTAGATGTTCTGCTGCGGCAGGTTACCGAGCGCCTCGCGGACGATCCCGACCACGATCATCAAGATGACCGACGCGGAGAACAGGTAGGTGGGCAGCGCGAAGATCTTGCCCGCCTCCCGGATGCCGCGCAGGTTGCCGAAACACATCAGCAGGATGACGCCGATCGATATCGGCGTCACGTACGGGCCGATGACCGGGAACGCCGAGGCGACGGCGGCCGTGCCCGCCGCGATCTGCACCGCCACCGTGACCACGTAATCGATCAGCAGCGCCACCGCGGCGACCTGCGCGATCCGCGGCCCGAAGTTGTCCCTGGCGACCACGTAGGATCCGCCAGCCCGGGTGTAAATGACGACGACCTCGCGATAGAGGAGCACCACGAGCAGCATGACGAACAGGACCACGGCGGTCACCGGCATCAGCACCGCGAAGGCGGTTATCCCGAAAAGCTGGATCAGCTCGATGAGGATTTCCTCGGTGCCGTAGGCCGAGGAGGAGATGCCGTCCGGGGACAGCACGCCCAGCGCGAGAAATTTTGACAGCCGCTGCTCCCGGAGCTGCGCGTTGATCATCGGCGGCCCGAGCAGTCGGCGCTTGGCCGTGTACCAGACGGTCTCCGGGAGTTCGCTGCCCTGGCCGGCCGATAGCAGGCCGGTCGCCCTACGCACCGCCACTAGGCTTGACGCTCCGTCCTGGCTGCTCGGTGGGTGATCACGGTTCCGACGGTATTAGCGCGGCCGACAGGGCGCCGTATGCAGGCCGTCAAGCTTCGCTAGCGCCGCGTTAAGGTTCCGTCAAGGTCGCTGATTTTGCCTGGTACCGGGGCTGAAATAGCAAGAGATGAGGATCCTCGACCACCCACAGCGCGGCATACCGGCGCCCTACGCGCTGCCGGTCGGTTTCGCCGCGTTCCTGGCCGTGGGGACGGTGGCCGCCGCGCTGCACGGGCGCCTCGACGCGACCGGGGTCCTGATCGCCTGCACGGTGGTGGCCGGAACGGTGTCGTTCTTGGCCGAGCCAATCGCGGCGGTGGCGCTGGCCGGCATCGGCTGGCTCACCGTCGTGGGGTTCTCCCGGCCGCCCTACGCGCAGCTGCGCCCGACCGGGCCGGCCGCCGTGCACGCCGCCATCGTGGTCGGCGTGACCGCGGTGAGTTGTGCCGTACTCGGCCTGGTGTTCCGTTGGTACCTGCGACGGCTCACACTGGTAAGCATGGGTACGTATTCGGCCCGGCGCGCCCGGCGCCTGGCCGCGCCGGAGCCGGAGTCCGAGGCGGGCGCGATCGACGCACGCCGGCGGCTGGCCGGGGTGCTGCTCGCGGCGGCCATGCTGCCGCTGCTGACCTACGTGCTCACCGTGTTCCGGCCGCACCTGAACCTGGCCGATGACCTGCTCATCTACCTGGTCGTCGTGGTGGCGGTCACGGTGCTGGGGGGCTTCTGGCCCGCCGTACTGGCCGCGGTGGCGGCCAGCCTGCTGCTGAACTGGTACTTCACCGAGCCGATCCACACCTTCACTATCCAGGAGCCGCGGGAGCTGCTGGCCCTGCTGCTGTTCGTGACCGTCGCGGTCGCGGTCAGCAGCGTGGTCCACCTGGCCGCCCGGCGGGCGGTCCAGGCCGCGCGGGCCCGGGAGGAGGCGGCTTCGCTGCTGGAGCTCGCGCAGACCGTGCTGGGCGGCGCCGACTCCCCCGCGGCCGTGCTCGAGCACCTGACCCGGACCCACGGCGGCCAGGCCGAGCTGCAGGAACGCGTGGCGGGCCGGTGGATCCGGGCCGCGTCCAGCGGCGTGGAGGGCAGCCTGGCCGCGGCGTCCCGGATCGACATCCGCGCCGACCTGATCCTGCTGGTCACCGGGCAGACCGACTCGGCCACGCCGGCCCTGCTAGCCGGGTACGCGGCCCAGGCCGCCGCCGCCCTGGACCGGGAGCGGCTGCGCACCCAGGCCGCCCAGGCCGAGGCGCTGGCCGAAGGCAACCGGATGCGAACCGCGCTGCTCGCGGCGGTCAGCCACGACCTGCGCACGCCGCTCGCGTCGATCAAGGCCAGCGTGAGCAGCCTGCGGCAGACCGACGTGGAATGGTCCGAGGCCGACGAGGCCGACCTGCTGGCCACGATCGAGCAGAACGCCGACCGGCTCGACGCGCTGATCGGCAACCTGCTGGACATGAGCCGGCTGCACACCGGGTCGCTGCAGCCGTTCCTGCGCCCGACCGCGATCGACGAGGTGGCCCCGGTCGCGCTGCTCGGGCTGGACGACTCGCTGCGGGTGGAGATGGCCGTGCCGGACGGCTTCCCGCTGGTCCTGGCCGACCCGGGGCTGCTCGAGCGGGTGCTGGCCAACCTGTTCTCCAACGCGCTGCAGCACTCCCCCGAGTCCGGCCGGCCGCCCGAGCTGCACGCGCAGCTGGCCGGTGACATGGTCGTGATCGAGGTCGTCGACCACGGCCACGGGGTCCCGGACGAGGCGAAGGAGCGCATCTTCGAGCCGTTCACCCGGGTCGGCGACCGCTACCCTGGCGTCGGGCTGGGCCTGGCCGTAGCCCGGGGCTTCGCCGAGGCCATGGGCGGGCGGATCGTGGCCAGGGACACCCCCGGCGGCGGGCTCACCATCGCCATCACGCTCGCGGCGGCCAGCGCGGACAAGACCTCGCTGGAAACGGGGTCATGACCCGGGTGCTCGTCGTCGACGACGAGCCGTCCATCCTGCGGGCGCTGCGAATCAACCTGTCCGCCCGCGAGTATGTCGTCAGCACCGCGATCGACGGCACTACCGGGCTGGCCGCGGTGGCCCGCGACCGGCCCGACGTGATCATCCTGGACCTCGGGCTGCCCGACATGGACGGCACCGATGTCATTCACGGGGTGCGCGGCTGGACCTCGATCCCGATCATCGTGCTGTCCGCGTGGGGGCAGGAGAGCCAGAAGGTGGCGGCGCTGGACGCGGGGGCCGATGACTACGTGACCAAGCCGTTCGGCATGGACGAGCTGCTGGCCCGGCTGCGGGCCGCGGTCCGCCGGGCCGCGCCGGCCCCGGACGAGCCGGTGATCTCGACCCCCGACTTCACCGTGGACCTGGCGTCCAAACAGGTGATCAGGAGCGACGGCGAGGACGTCCGGCTGACCCCGACCGAGTGGCAGCTGCTGGAGATCCTGGTCCGCAATAGCGGCCGGCTGGTCACCCAGCGGCAGCTGCTGCGCGAGGTGTGGGGCCCGTCCTACGAGACCGAGACCAACTACCTGCGGGTCTACCTGGCCCAGCTGCGTCGCAAGCTGGAGCCCGAACCGTCCCGGCCGAAGTACCTACTGACCGAGTCCGGGATGGGGTACAGGTTCAAGGTCTGAGGGCACGTACGGTGCTCCGTTCGGCATAAAAATGTTTCTTTACCTGCGTCATGAGTGAGCTCGTAACGCGCGTGCTCGATGGTGATTGGCCGATGCGGCCGGTTCTTGGCGAAGGTCAAGGCCCGCGCCCAGTTCAAAATGGCGGCTACCCGGTTACCCCAGCCGATCAGGTAAAGGACGTGAACGAAGCCCCACATCGTGTAGCCGACCACGCCGGTGAACTTCATCCCGTACGAGTCCGCGACGGCCGACAGGTGGCCGATAGTGGCCATGCTGCCCTTATCGCGATACGCAAAGGGTTGCGTGCCGGTCTTGCCCGCCAGCCGCGCGCCGATCAGCTTGCCGACGTACGTGCCCTCCTGCATCGCGGGCTGGGCCACCGCCGGCAGGTCGTTCAGCCGGACTATGTCCCCGATCGCGAAGACCTCCGGGTGACCAGGCAAGGTGCAGTCCGGCCGCACCGCGATTCGGCCTGCCCGATCGGTATCGGCGCCGGTCGCCTCGGCCAGCATCGCCGCCAGCGGGGAGGCTTGCACCCCGGCCGCCCAGACCTTGGTCCGGGCCGGAATGCGCCGGTCGCCGTCGGGGCCCTTGACCGTGACACTGGACTGGTCCATGGCTTGCGCCGCGGTGTTCAGCAAGACGTCCACGCCCATCCGCCGCAGCCGGCGCCGCGTGTAGCGCTGCAGCTTGGGGGCGAACGCGGCGAGCACCTCCGGGCCGGCCTCGATCAGCAGGATGGCCGCTTCCGTCGTGGTCACCGATCGGTACTCCCGGGGCAGCGCTTCGTGCGCGAGCTCGGCGACCTGGCCGGCCATCTCAACTCCGGTAGGTCCAGCTCCTATGATCGCGAAGGTCAGGTACGCTGCCCGCTCGGCCGGGTCGGTGGTCAGCTCAGCCATCTCGAAGGCGCCGAGGATATGGCTGCGGAGACGGCTGGCGTCATCCAGGGTCTTCAGGCCAGGCGCGAACACGGCCCATTCCTCGTGCCCGAAGTAGGCATCCGTGCACCCGGCCGCGACCACCAGACTGTCATACGGCAGCGTCAGCGCCCGGCCATCCGGGGCCACCGCGCGCACGACCCGTCCGTCCAGATCCAGGTGTTGCACCTCGGCCAGCACGACGCGCGCGTTGGCCTGCTTCCTGACCACGCCGCGCAACGCCGGCGCAATGAGGCCATCGGGCAGGATCCCGGTAGCGACCTGATACAGCAGCGGCTGGAACAGGTGGTGATTGGTCCGGTCTACGATCGTGATGTCGACATCGGCGCGGGCCAGGGCACTCGTCACCCTGATCCCGCCGAACCCGCCACCGACGACGACCACCTGGTGTCGTCCTTCGCTCATGAGGACAGCATTTCAGGACGCGGCTGGCCCAGCGAACGTCCCGAGGGTCACTGCTTGAATCTCCGTCGTTGCGGTGGGGTGGGCTACCAGCGGGAGGTCTTCTCGAAGCGGGGCTTCCAGCGGGCGCGGTAGAGCAGGCGCAGCGGGGGCGGGAGCTGGGCCAAGGTGGCCTTGCTGTGGTCGCGGTCGGCGCCGTCCAGGATCCAGGCGAACATCTCCGAGCCGGCCGCCAGGCCGTTCTTGCCGGCCATCTTGCGCCCGACCCCGCGCCACTCGGCGGCGGTCAGGGCCACGCCGATCAGCGGCAGGCCGTCGCGCTCCTCGTGCCTCAGGTGGCCGGTCAGCGAGGTGGTCAGCGCGTCGATGACGTCGGCCGCCGGTTCCGCTTGGGCAAACGCTTTGTCCACCGCGGCCAGCAGCGGGTCGATGAGCTCGTGCTCGGCCTCCATCGCGTCCAGGACGGACAGCGCGGAGGCGCTGTGCGCCAGGCGGGGACGCAGCGCCGGCCAGATGATCTCGTCCTCGGCCGTGTGGTGGATGTGCAGCTCGCGCTTGAAGAGCTCCCAGCCTGCCTGCACCGACTGGCGGCGGGCCGGGTCGTTCGCGGCGCTGGCCGTGCGGGCCAGCCGGGTCAGGTCGCGGCGGAACGCGTCGTGCGCCGCGATCATGATGGTCAGGTCGGCGTCGCCGGTGCCGTGCCGGGCCGCGTCGGTGCCCGGGAGGTTCTGCGTAGTCATGAGTGTTCCTCCGTGGTGGTGCTTGCGGGGCGGCTGGACCGGGTGGTGATGGCCTGCAGGGTGCGGATCGTGGTCTCGACGTCGTGAACGTCGAGACCGGTCAGCAGCACTCTGGTGAGCTGCGCGCTCTCGGTGAGGATCTCCTCGCGCAGCGCCCGGCCCTGCTCGGTGAAGCAGATTTCGTGGTCGTCGGCTGCGGCCAGGTTTCGCTCGAGCAGCTCGTCGGCCAGGGCCTTGGCGCCGGGTCCGTCGAGGCCGAGCCACTCGCTCAGGTCGCGCTCGTAGTCGTCCCGGGTGGCGTGGCCGCCCAGGGTGTTCAGGCGCTGCAGGGCGAGGTAGGTGGGGCGGCTGGTGCGCCGCTGGGCCAGGACGCCGGTCAGCAGCCTGGTAAGGGAGGCTTCGGCTTGT
>Ga0210388_10003150_pt1 | contig 12903 bp, 10 predicted proteins | sample IncBWC19OmetaG_FD_155485 | JGI IMG/M metagenome (GOLD analysis project Ga0210388, IMG submission 155485) | Forest soil microbial communities from Barre Woods Harvard Forest LTER site, Petersham, Massachusetts, United States - Inc-BW-C-19-O ... | reverse complement strand
GTTAAGAACCTGCCCGCGGGGAGCGAAGTGATGTTGGTCCGTTTCGCCGACGCGGCCTACCTCGACCTGCCCTTTACGCCGGCCTCATCCGTGGAGCCTGCAAAGCTGCGGCAATTGAATTCCCGTGGTGGGACGGCGCTCTTCGACGCGTTGATCGCGGCGGAGGATTACGTTCAAAAAAATGCCCACCAAAATCGGCGCGCGCTAGTGGTGATCAGCGATGGTGGAGAAAACGCATCGACGGTTTCCCTTTTACAGACCACCCAACGTGTTCTCATGCCTGGCGCACCCATGCTGTATGCGCTGAGCACTCGCGACGAAAAGGCGTACCCCGCCGAGAAAATCCGCGACGAAAGGCGGTTGACGATTCTGGCCAAGGTGTCAGGGGGCATGATCTTGTCGGCGCGAAACGCGAACGATATGGCGCACGGAACAGATCAGATTTCAGCGATGATCCGCAGCCAGGTTGTGCTCAGTTATGCGTCCACCGATCCCGTCCGCGATCGGCGCTTCCGCAAGCTGGAAGTGCGCATCCAGCCGCTCGATAAGCAAACCGAAATCCACGTTTCGACTGGTTACTACGCACTGGAAGCCAGTGCCGGGGGCAGCGCCAAATAGGGCCATTGCGGGAGCAGCGACGATAGTTGCCCGCACATAAATTAACTTGACATTCACAGTGGACGCCAAGCACCTTTAGTTGCAGTATTCCAAACTTATTTGGCGCGACCTGAATCTTTCCCCGATAGTTTTGCGCGCGGCTCTCCACGAGGTCTCCATTATGGCATCAGGCGTCTCTAACCGTACCGGCGCGACCGGGGCAGCAAGCATTCCACGCGTGATTCTCGGCTCCGCTCTGGGAACCATGATCGAGTGGTACGACTTCTTCATCTTCGGCTCCTTGGCCACTGTGCTGTCGCTCAAGTTCTATCCGCCCGGCAACGACACTTTCGCCCTGATCGCCTATCTGGCCACGTTTGCCGTTGGCTTTCTGGTACGTCCATTCGGAGCGCTGTTCTTTGGCCGCCTGGGTGACCTGGTTGGACGCCGCATCGCCTTCATCCTCACGCTTACCATCATGGGATTCTCCACGGCCTCCATCGGCCTGTTGCCCACATATCAGGCTGCGGGCTGGTTTTCGCCCATCGCGCTGATTCTGATTCGGGTGCTTCAAGGCCTGGCCCTGGGCGGCGAATACGGCGGCGCAGTGGTGTTTGTCGCCGAGCATGTGCCCGACAACCGGCGCGGGTTCTACACCAGCTTTATCCAGATCACGGCCACGCTTGGGCTTTTTCTGTCGCTTGCGGTGATTGTGGCTACGCAGCAAAGCATGACCCGGGAAACTTTCCAGCAATGGGGTTGGCGGCTGCCGTTTCTAGCATCGATTGTGCTGGTGACCGTTTCGCTTTACATCCGCTGGAAGATGAAGGAATCGCCCATCTACACGCAGATCAAGGCAGCCGGCATGCATTCCACCAAGCCGCTCACCGATGCGTTCACCAACTGGAAAAACCTGAAGCAGGTGCTCATCTCGCTGTTTGGCGCCACGGCCGGCCAGGGAGTGGTGTGGTACACCGGCGGTTTTTACGCGCTCTTTTATCTGCAAACGGTGCTAAAGATGAATGCCAGAACGGCCAATATCGATGTGGCCATTGCACTGCTGGCCGGCATGCCGTTCTTTACGGTCTTCGGCGCGCTCAGCGACCGTGTCGGCCGCAAGAAGATGATGATGACCGGACTGCTGCTCGCGGCGCTCTTCTACATCCCCATCTACAGGGGTATGCAGCATGCTGCAGGCAACAATGTGGCCAGCGTTAGCTCAGTCAAAGACAAAGTGACGGGAGCCATAAAGCTGACGCCGCTCGCCCCGGACGCTGAAACCGGCAAGCTGGTTGCTGCCAAAGAACCGGTGAACGCCGATCATAAAATGCTGATCTTCTACATCTGGCTACAAGTGCTGCTTGCATGCCTGACTTATGGACCGATCGCGGCCTACCTGGTCGAGGCGTTCCCGGCCAAGGTCCGTTACACATCCGTCTCGCTGCCCTACCACCTGGGAAACGGCGTGTTTGGTGGTCTGCTGCCGCTGATTGGACTGGGCCTGTGCGCTACGACTGGAAATATTTATGCAGGCCTTTACTATCCCATCGGCGTAGCGGCGATGACGTTTATCTGCGGCATGATCTTCTTACGCGAGACGCACGGCACGCTCATCTGGGGCGAGGGCGGAAAGCCGGCCTGAATGTGCTCCTGTCTCGCCTTGTCGGCTTCCACCTAAAGCGCTGTCATCCTGAGCGAAGCGTACTTCAGCGGAGTCGAAGGACCTGCGGTTGTTCTTTGGTCCGATCTCAAATCAACTTCCCCTTGAACAAATAAACCAGCTCGATGACCAGAATAACCACGACAGTAAGCTCCAGGAAGAACGCCCGGCTCTGATTGAACTGGTCGACCATGAACCGTTAGTGAGGTCCAGAGGGGTGTAAGGCCTGAAGGCCAGTAATCACAGCGCTCCATATGAGCCGCAAAAGAATGAAAACCATCGATGCAAGGAAGAGATCCCTCTTCCTGTCAGCAAAAAGCATGGACGCAGCGTACACAACCAGACAGCCGCAAAACAAATATCGCCTGCCATCCGGCTGAAATAGGCTGAATGAGAGCGCGAAGGCGAGTAACGCACTAAAGCCAATCGGGATGCATAGAATCGTGTCCTTCCTCGAAATCTGAGGACCTGGATTGCCCGGCTTTGAATCCATGTTCACAAATCATCTTCCTCTCAGAACAACTTCCCCTTGAACAAATAAACCAGCTCGATCACCAGGATGACCACGACGGTCAGCTCAAGAAAGAACGCCCGGCTCTGGTTGAACTGGTCGACCATGAAGCGGTAAAGCTCTTCCGCGGTGTGCACCTTGCGCGTTACCAGATCCTTGTAGTCGGGCACACCGACTTTGAGCGCCGCCAGGCGGTAAAGGCGCGCCGAAAACATGTCGCTCAAAAACTTGATGGCGTTATCGGCGTGTTCGGTGAGCTCGGCCACGTCGAGCAGCACCGTGTGCAGCCCAGTGGCGGAGCGAGCCAGCCGCCACTGGGCAAAGAAGCCTGTGCCTTCGTCGAGCAGCTTGTAAACGCGCTCCAACTCGGCGGTCAGCAGATCGTCGTAATGGCGGAACTCCAGCAGCTGCGAATTGGCGTATTCCAGCAACTGGATCGCCGTCTCTGCACCCGATGTTGAGTCATAGAGGAAAGCAGCATTCCAGCCAATGACGGTCAGGTCGTTGGCGTAGTAGGAGACGCGCGATTGCAGCACCTCGTTGATTTCGCTTTCGGCTAGCTGGCCGGTGTCGCCGCGGACCACCTGGGCGATGCGTGGGCCATGATGCTGGATCAAGTCTGAGACGGTTGGCGAGCCGTCGATTTCCCTGATGTGGAAGATCAGGTAATCCTCGCTAAGCCATTCCTTATACGGCTTGATCAGTGCGGGAGCGGCGCGTTCCAAACTGCTGCGGACAATGGCCGTGGCCTGGGCTGCGAAGTCGACTTCCCACACCCAGCGGCTGGCCAGACGTGTAAGCTTACCCCAGCCGTCGGCGAAGGGTAACTCGTACACCAGGCTGACGACACCGTAGTCGTAGTACTTGATCTCGCCCTGCAGGCGCTCGCCGCTTTCGAGCACCAGCGTTTCAAGCGGCTCAACGACCGGCGGGCGCTGGTAGCGGACATAGCCCGGAGCCGGATGCTTGTGGCTGGGCTGCTGAATCGTCCGCGCGCGGATCAGTTCCTGGAGCCGATCGAGGCGGATGGCTTCTGCCACGTCGAACTGGAGCAGGACAAGGACAGCCCCGCGCAAGGTCGTTTCAACGGTGGGCGTGGCTGCATCCGGCATATTGGCTTGATCTTACCTTGCAGGTTTGAACCGAACAAGAATGAGGGTGCCGGCGATTGGGTCCGTGGCAGCCCACCCTTGCCGGAAGAACAACGACCCGGCAAGGATGGGGCACCCAGCCATCTGTGGCGGGCAAACAATGCTCTCATGGCCTCGGGTGGTCAGGGACGGCAGCAGTCGTGGCGCAGCATGGGGACGTAATAAACATCCAGCCACCAGGAGAGCGCGAAGAGCAACGCCATTCCGCCAATGGCGCAAAAGAAGAGGCGGACAGGAAGCGTGGAAAGAAGGGGCTCGGCATCGGCGGCATCGGCGTGAGGATACCGCGACAAGGGCCGCGCGTAAAGCAGGCCGCTGGTGAAGCAGATGCACGCAGAAAGCGCAACGCGCAGCAGCGCCATCTCCAGCCGTTCCTCCCACCGTGTGCCCGGCACGAAGAACGCGCTCAGCAGCACGGGGTAAAGCGAGAGCATGCTGAGGAAGAAAGAGAGCGGTCTGAGGAGTTCGAGCAGCATGGGCTGGCTCCCCTTGCTGGCCTTGATGCCGGGTTCAGGCCTCAGGCCGCCTTCGGTCTCCACGCGAGCCACGCCAGCGTTGCCGCCAGCAAGGTCATCACAAGCGGGAAAATCGGATTGTACAGCGCCTTGGTGAAGCACAAGATGGTTCCCAGGCCAACCGTGCAGGTAATGATGAGAGCACCGTAAGATGTCCAGCGCGGCACCAAGATGAGCAACGCCCCGGCCGTATCCAGAGCTCCGGAAGCATAGCGGAACCATTGCCCCCAACCGATCGCATCGAAGAATGGAATCGTCCCCATGGTTCCGGTAAGCTTTTCGATTCCGATCCCCAGGAAGGCCAAGCCCAATAGGATTCTGAGAAACCAGGTGACAATGAGGCGCACTTTTCCAGTCGTCTTTGGCGTCATAGTTTTCTCCCTGCGCCGCTTACTTGCCGAGTGTACGCCTGTGCCGTTAAAGTTGCTCCCACGCGGAATCGCTTTTGGAAAATGCCATTTTCCCATTCGCCGCGCGTTTTGGAATCATTTTTCTCCAGAAGGACGTCTTCATGTCTTCCGTTCCCATCCCCGCCCTTGCCAATCAGGATATCGACTCGACACTGCGCGAAAACCGCGTGTTCCCACCGCCGGCCGAGTTCAGCGCCAAGGCGCATATCAAGAGCCTCGCCGAGTACGAGGCGCTCTACAAGCAGTCCATCGATGATCCGGAAGGCTTCTGGGCGAAGGCCGCGGGGGAACTGGATTGGTTCAAGAATTGGGACAAGGTGCTCGTTGGGGATTTTCCCTGGACTCAATGGTTTGTAGGCGGAAAGCTGAACCTCAGCTACAACTGCGTTGATCGCCATGCGCTGGGCGCGCGGCGCGACAAAACTGCGCTGATCTGGGAAGGCGAGCCGGGGGAAATTCGGCGGCTGACTTACGCCGAGCTGCACGTCGAAGTGCAGAAATTTGCCAATGCACTCAAGAATCTCGGAATCAAGAAGGGCGACCGCGTAGCCGTTTACATGGGCATGACTCCGGAGCTGGCCATTGCCCTTTTGGCTTGCGCTCGCATCGGGGCGGTGCATTCGGTGATCTTTGGCGGATTCGCCGCGCATGCCATTTCCGACCGGGTGAATGATTCGGAGTGCGTGGCGATTTTGACCCAGGACGGGAGCTACCGGCGTGGCGGCGAGATCAAGCTGAAGGCCACCGTGGATGAGGCAGTGAAGCTTTGCCCGTCGGTGAAGAGCGTGGTTGTTTACCGGCGCACCGGCACCCCGGTCACGATGGTCGAAGGCCGGGACCACTGGTGGCACGATCTAATCGCCGATGCTGCCGCGGAGTGCCCCTGTTCGGAGCAGGATTCCGAGGACCCGCTTTACATCCTGTATACCTCCGGCACCACCGGCAAACCCAAGGGCCTCGTCCACACCACTGGCGGTTACGCAGTCCAGACGTACCTAACCACCAAGTATGTTTTCGATATTCGCGATGAGGATGTTTACTGGTGCACGGCCGATATCGGCTGGGTCACCGGGCACTCCTACGTCGTCTACGGTCCGCTGCAGAACGGCGCAACCGTTCTGATGTATGAGGGCGCGCCCAACTGGCCCGACTTTTCGCGCTTCTGGAAGATTGTGGATGACCACAAGGTGTCGATCTTCTACACCGCGCCGACTGCGATTCGGGCCTTTATGAAGTGGGGCAATCAGTTCGTCGAGAAGTTCGATCTCCGATCTCTTAGACTTCTTGGCACTGTAGGCGAACCGATAAACCCCGAAGCCTGGATGTGGTATCGCGAGAAGATCGGCCACAACCGCTGCCCGATTGTGGACACCTGGTGGCAGACCGAGACGGGGGCGATCATGATTGCGCCGATACCGGGCGCGGTGCCCACCAAGCCGGGCTCGGCCACGCGGCCATTTTTCGGAATTCAGCCGGAGGTGGTGACGAAAGAAGGCCATGCTGTGGCGGCGGGGAGCGGCGGGCTGCTGGTGGTGCGCAAGCCCTGGCCATCGATGGCGCGCACTGTCTATGGCGATCCCGAGCGGTATGAGAAGACTTACTTCAGCGACGTGCCCGGCTGCTACTTCACCGGCGACGGCGCGCGCATGGATGCGGACGGCTATTTCTGGCTGATGGGCCGTGTGGACGACGTGATCAACGTCAGCGGCCACCGGCTAGGGACCATGGAAGTGGAGTCTGCGCTGGTTGCGCATCCCAAAGTGGCCGAGGCTGCGGTGGTGGGCCGTCCCGACGAGCTGAAGGGGCAGGCGATCTCGGCGTTTGTGTCGCTCGAAGGCGGCAATCAACCCAGCGAAGAGTTGAAGGATGAGCTGCGCAAGTGGGTGTCGAAGGAGATTGGGTCGCTGGCGCGCCCGGACGATATTCGCTTTACCGAGCAACTGCCCAAGACGCGCTCCGGCAAGATCATGCGGCGGCTGCTCAGGGAATTGGCCACGCATGGGGAGATCAAGGGCGATACTACGACGCTTGAAGATTTCACGGTCATTGCTAAACTGCGCGAGGCTGAGGAAGGCTGACAGAACCGGAATCCGACGGGGCGCCCCACCCTCGCCGCGTCTTTGTTCTTGCGGCTAGGGTGGGCGGCGGGAGGCGAGTATTCGGCGATTGCGTTACGGCGTGGCCGCAAGCCTGGACGGATTCATCGCTGGGCCCAACGGCGAATACGACTGGATCGTCCACGATCCCAACATCGACTTTGCGGCGATGTTTGCCGAGTACGACATGCTGCTGATGGGGCGCGGAACCTATGAGGTTGCCAGCGGAGAGGGCAAACATGGGACAGCTTTGGCCAGCGCTGGATCGTCGTCTCGACAACGCTGAAGCCTGAGGATCATCCCAACGTGACCATCCTCTCGAGCGGCGTGACAGAGGCCGTGGCCGTCTTGAAGGCGCAGCCCGGCACCTCGCCACAAAAGGACATCTGGCTCTTCGGCGGCGGCATTCTATTCCGCAGCCTGCTCAATGCCGGACTTGTGGATACCGTCGAAGTTGCGCTCATGCCGGTGATGATTGGCAGCGGAATTCCGCTGCTGCCGGAGGGACGACGCCAGTCGCTGCATCTGGACGAAAGCAAGGCGCTGCCAAGCGGGATTCTGATGCTCAAATATTCGGTTGTGCCGGAAGCTCAACCCATCTGAAAATCCATCCTGGAATCCAATTCCGGCGTACAATCATACTCACCGAGGCTCATTGAAATGGCTGCGACAGCTTCCCTGGTTTCCGTCGAAGAATACTTGAAGACCACGACCGACCCGGACTGCGAGTATGTCGCGGGCGCGTTGCAGGAGCGTTCTGTGGGCGAATTTGATCATGCGACATGGCAGATTGCTTTGGCTGCGTATTTTCTATCGCGCGAAAAGGAGCTAGGAATCCTTTCGCGCCCCGAACTAAGAGTGCAAACAAGATTTGGCAATTTTCGCGTGCCCGACGTCACAATACTCAGTCGTACCGCCCCGCGCGAGCAGATCATTACCCATCCTCCGCTGGCGGTTTTTGAAATTCTTTCGCCGGAGGACTCTATGACGCGGACGCTGGAAAAGCTGGCCGACTACGAGCAGATGGGCATCGGCGCAATTTGGGTGATCGAGCCGAAGAAGCAACTCTGTTTCCACTATCGCGACGGGCAGCTTGCCCCGGGAAGCGTCTTCGAGCTGCCGGGAAGCACGTTTAGCGTCCCGTTCGCTGAGATCGCTGCGCTGGCGGATTGATCTTCAAGAAAGAAAATGAAGAGGCGTCCGCCAGTGCGGACGCCTCTTTTGCTGCGGGGCTCAATAGAACCGCGTAGGCCAGCGAATCTTAGAAGTGGTAAACAGCGCCGAAGGACGCGCGGGAGTCCCAGGTTTTGTGGGGCGAGTTTCCCAACTGGGCGGTGTTGCCGACCAGGGAAAATGAGGCGCCGATAATGTCGCCGCTGGCGCGAATGGAAAAGCGCGGAGTGAGCGCGTAATCCACGCCTCCTCCGAATCCTCCGGCGAAGGAGATGTGCGGCGTCTGGCTGGTGCCGGCAGTATGTTCGCCGCCCAGCAGGCCGTGGATGAAGCCATCGAATTTGCCGTAGATGTTGGCATGAACAACGGGCCCCAGCAAGACTGAGTCCACCGACGGAACGAGGGTGCTGTTTGCTATCTCGGGAGTCGAGAACGGGTACCTGTAGTAGCCGCCTTCCGCAGTCAGACCGAAGTATCTGCCCCAATCGCGGGTCACAGATGCGGTCACGCCCGACAGGCCATAGCGGGACTGATTGACCTGGTTCAGGCTGGTGTAACCGTAGCCCACGAAGGCCTCGTATTTGAATGTGCGTGTTGTCTCGTCGGTGGATGCGGTACGAGAGCTTGGGGAATTCTGGCATGTGGCCGCCAGGGGCATGAGCGCGGCCGGAATGATGGCCAGAATCGAAAACAGAAACGTCCTCTTCAACTTGAAACTCTCCTCAACATTGTCCTGTGGCTTGCCTGTCCTACGCCGGGCTTTTTCTGAAGCCCGTTGAGGAAACTCAGTTTAGTCCCTCTTGCGAAGCTGACATTCCCTCAGGGGCTAAAGCCCACGTTGATTTTGCGGCGCTTGCGGCACGACTGAAGTCGTGCCCTTTCAAAACATCGGCTCATTCAGAGCTTCCTCGAGATTGCCGCCCCGCGGCACGCGACCCAGAGGATACCCCGGTCGTGCCCTTTCAAAACATCGACTCATCCAGAGCTTCCATAAGCAGCGCCGAAACTGAATTGCAGTACCTTCATAGACTATCCTCTACCCCCCGGTTCTACGAAGCCCCGCAAGCGACCGATCAAACCGCTTCACCGGGATTGGGCGGGAACCGGAGTGCTGAGCGTAACGAGTTTTCCCGATTTGTCTGATACTGTGACGGGAATTCCGCCGGGAAGATAGCGGGCAATCACATCGGGCTCTGCCCAATCGAGTTCCCAGCCGTCCTCAATGGCCACCACCGTATATTGTCCGGGCACCACGTCGCGTAGCGAGAAGCTGCCGTCGGAGTCCGACTGGTCGCGGCGGGAGAGTCCATCCATGGCAGCCAGTTCTTTGGGTACCAGCACCACCATCGCGCCAGATACGCCCTTGCCATCGCGGCGGGCGAGGCCTTCGAGGCGAGTGGCTCCCTGGCTGATGTCGACCGCAATCGAGAGCGAACGGTCGTGCACAGTGATGAGATTGCCAGGGAGCGTGCGGCCGCCCGTCGTTACGCAGACCACCGACCATTGGCCGCCTGCGCCGTCAGCCGAGAGCTGCCATTGGCCCGCCGGGACGGAGGGAAAGGTGAATGCGCCGTGCAGGCAGATGCTTTGGATCGAGCTTTGCCGCTGCGAGCCGTCGACGGCTTCCAGAGTCAGGCTGCAAGTGTCGGGAATTGGGGTTCCGGGCGGCGTGCGCAGGGTTCCGCGAACCGAAACCGTGGGTGTACCAAGCGCAGGGTCGACTTGCAGGTTGGAGGTGGCATCGAGATCGAGCACGCGCGGCGGGTCGCCCTGGGATAGCTCATAGTGGCCGGGAGCCACGCCGTTGAACTCTGTGGTTCCGGTCTGCATGGCGTCAAGAAAGCCGGCACTCTGAGTTCCAATGACGGTGCCGAATACGGTTTGACTCAGCTCGGCGCGGGCGATGGAGCCATCCTGCTTGAGTGGAGCTTCGACTTGAATGTGCAGTGCTGGAACGGCGTGCAAGGCAATGTCGGTATCGACGCGGCTGCCTCCGGCGAGCGAGATGCGGGAGGCAGATGCTTCGTCGGTGGCGGAGTCGTAGAAGGTAACGGGGTAGGCCACATCGAGCGCGGCTGGCGGGTCGACTCCGATCCTGTTGCCGGGGTCGAAAATCTTGTCGTCGCCCTGAAATTGAGGGACTAGGGTGCGGTGCATCGCGTACCAGGGCTCGGCGATGACGGCCACCATATATTCGCCTGCGGCGAGGTCGCTGAACTCGTAGGTTCCCGTGTCGTCGGTGGTGGTGGAGTCGGACTGGAGGATGCGGGCCGCAGGCTTGCCGTCATGGAACTTGAGGAAGAGCATCACGCGCGCGCCTTCCACCGGGTCGCCGCCCTCGGAGGTGATCGCTCCATGCAACGCTGCGCCTGGGACAAGGCGAAAGGTCAGGTTGGCAGTTTCCTGGCCGGGACCGGTGACGATGGCGGAGTTGTAATTCTTGTGTTCGTCGAAAAAGGCGGTGCGAAAGCCGCGTTTCGAAGCGGTGAGTTGGTATTTCGCAGCGGGCAGGCGGTCGAGGGAGAAATGCCCGTCGCCGTCGGACTCGACGGCGGCGATGGTGTGGCTGTCTTCCTCAGACAGCACGGCCACCGTGGCATGGCGGATGGGTTCGCCTGTAGCGGAATTTACGACGGTTCCGGCGATGCGGTAGAGGCCGCTGCTGGCTGTGGATGCGGTGCGCGGCGAGACTTGCGGAGCGGGTTGAGCGAGGGTTGGACGGACCATAAACGCCAGAGAAAGAACCATGGCCATTGAGGTTGCAGCTTTGAAAGGATATGGCTTGGCAGCTGGGTGAAAAACTGGTCGGCAGCAGCAAGAAGTGTCAGGGCATGACTTCAGTCGTGCCGATTGACAGTCCAAAAGATCTCCGGGCTTTAGCCCCTGAGGGAATTCGATTTCACCTAAACGCACTCCCTCGGCGGCTAAAGCCGCATTCTTGCCTGGCCAATCGACGGCGTGGCTGAAGCCACGCCCCTTCAAAGCCCCGAATCTTTCTGCTGCCCGTAGGGTCCGCATCAATGTACTGGCGCCTCCAGAACTAGATTGGCTGTGGTTCCGGCGCTGACTGTCACTTGCTGGCCGGGGTTCGACAGCGGGGCCATTGCGGCAGGATTGCGGTATTCCAGACGCACCGGGGAATCGAAGAAGTAGACGTGATAGCTGCCTGGCGTCAGGCTATCGAGAGTGAGCGTTGCGCCGGAGGAAGCATGCATGGTCATGGGCGGAATGTTCTGCACCGTGTCGAAGTCGGGAACCACGTAGAGGGTGTAAAAGGGCTCTTCGCCGGGCAGAAAGCCTTGCAGCGCCGGGGGCAGGGTGACGTCCAGTGTGCCGCAATCGTCGCGCAGGGCGAGTTCCATGGGCGGCGGCGGAGCAGCGAGGCTGAGGGCGAGTGGTTCGCGAGCCAGGTTAAAGCTGCCGGCAGTGAAGGAACCTGCGCACAGGCCTCGGCGCGGCAGGTAGGCGTTGAGCCAGTAGGAGCCGGGCTGCGCGGTGAAGGTGATGGCGTCCGGCTGGGCGTCCATGGACCAGACCATCTCGCCGTTGTTCAATGGAGCATTGTCAGCCGGATCCAAAGACAAGCTGGCCAGATCGCCGCCCGTTGTGGCGTTCAATGCGGGGTTGGCCGGGACATCTGGGTTGTGAACAATGCGCAGATGTACCGTGGCCGCCTGCGGAGGGACGAGCGGAACGCGCAACCCTGTCACCGCATGACCGGCGACGGTGAATTCGACCGAGCCGACCAAGGCGTCGAGGCGGCCGTTATCCCTTCCGCTCAAAACAATCCTGCCGAATTCGGAACGCGGCGCAAGAAAACCCCGAACCACCAGAACGTAAGTTCCATCAGGAAGATTGGCCTGAAGGGTATGGGTGGTGGCGTCGTACTGCGCTTTGTAAGGCAGAAGATGGCCTGTGGCATCCGTGAACAGGGCATTGCCGTATGCTTCCGGTCTGGTCTTCGCGCCGGAAGCATCCGCCGGCGTAGCGGCAGCGGCGGTTACGGGGTAAAAGGGTTCCAGGGCGAGTGAGAAGTTGGCCTCGGCCTGCGCGCCGTTCGCGAGGCGAATGCGCGTTGCGCCTGCAAGGTCGTGCGCATCGGGGTAAAACACATTCGGATAGCCGCTGCGGACAATGTGAGCCGCGCTGCCGGAGGCCACAACGCTCACGGCCGGATCGCTTTCAAGCGCGGGTTCGGTAAGCACCGCGTACACGCCGTCGGGAAGTCCGCCGAAGCGATAAAACCCGTCTCCATTAGCGCGGTTGGAGGCCTCCTGAACCCAGACGGCGCGTCCAAACCGTATCTCCTGCCTGAGAAGCAGCACCGTGATGCCATCGGCCGGGTCGCCGGTCGAGAGCTCGATGTGGCCGTGTATGGCGGAGTTGGGCGCGAGAGGGAAGTCCAGCTCCGGCATTTGCGCCGCCACCAGCACGCTGTGCGCCGGGCCTTCCGACTGCAGGCTGGATTCATCGCTTGCATAGGGCCGGTCGCGAAAGCCCGGTTTGACGACGCGGAAGATTTGCGGGCCCACGGGAACACCGGGAATCTCGAATCGACCCTGGCTGTCAGTGAGGGCGCCGGTTTCCGCATTGCCTTCAATCTGTACCAGCGCGCGGGCCAGGGGTTCGCCGCTGGCGGCGTCGCGGACGATGCCATGAACGGCGACACGGGTCAGGCCGGCTGGGCTTGGATTGCTCGGCTGGGTTGATTCCGGAGTTGGATCCTGAGCCGTAGCAATGGAGGTGCAGGAAACGAGCAACGCAGCAAAGCAGGCCGAAATAGAACAACT
>Ga0210388_10003149_pt1 | contig 12907 bp, 8 predicted proteins | sample IncBWC19OmetaG_FD_155485 | JGI IMG/M metagenome (GOLD analysis project Ga0210388, IMG submission 155485) | Forest soil microbial communities from Barre Woods Harvard Forest LTER site, Petersham, Massachusetts, United States - Inc-BW-C-19-O ... | reverse complement strand
GGTGCCGAGAAGCACGTCATGCACAACATTTAGTTCGCGACCGGACGGGCCGAGCTCGCTCGTCGCGGAAGGCCGGTATGTGCAGGCCGCGTCGCTCGCGATTGACCGCCATTTCCCTCATTTTACTCTCACTCGCGCCAGTTGCTCACGCGCAACCAGATGTCAGCGATGACTATTGGTCGAGCTGGCTCAAGCAATCAACAATGACTGGCGATTGGGGCGGCTTGCGTACGGATCTCGAGCAGGATGGTTTTAGTTTTAATATGTCTTATACCGGTGATGTTCAACGCAATACGAACGGCCTGTATGGCATTGCCACCGACTACGCGCAGAGCATTTACTTCCTAACAAACGTCGATCTAGGCCTGATTGATCTGGATCCCGGTGGCGTCTTCCACTTCGCGCTCAGCGAACGAACCGGGCGCGACCTCGGCCCTGAAAAGCTTGGTAGCCTTTTTCAGACCACAATCTTTTACGGCCAAGGCAGAGTCGTTCGCCTGAGCGAAATCTCTCTCGAACAGTCTTTCTTCGACACTTTCCTCAACGTCAAGGTCGGCTTTTTCCCGATGTCGGGTAACGACTACAAAGAATATATTATGCTTCCTGCCTTTGCGGATTTCATCACGAGCGCACACCACCCTGCGGCGATCGCTTTGGACAGCAGTGGTGTGGACTATGCTCCAACCGGACATTGGGGCGGCCGGATTCGCTTCACTCCCACTGACGATCTGTTCTTTCTGGCAGGAGTGTTCCAAGTGAACCCCGATTACTTCGAACCACAGAACGCCTTTCAGGTCGATTTTCAGGGAGACACCGGCGTTATCTTCCCTGTAGAAGTCGCTTACCAGCCGTCGCTTGGTCCTGATCTGCCCGGCGTGTACAAGCTTGGGGCCTACTACGATACCTCGAAAGCGCCGGATCAGCTTACGCCCGCGAAGCTCGACCAAGGCCGTGAAGGTTACTATCTTGAGATGCAGCAAATGCTATATAGCGAGCCAGCCAATCCGGCGGATGGTCTGACGATCATGGGATACTATGCGTCGAACGACCTGAATACCGGCCCGCTGAAGCAAAACTACCATGTCGGTCTATCGTATCGGGGCGTATTTCCGGGCAGGGATCTCGACAGCTTGAGCATCGGTTGGTTTGCGGCTGACATCAATCCTCGCGCCGTTGAGCGAGAAGAAATTGCCGGACAACCGGTGCAATCGGCGACGGAAGGTCTTCTGGAGTTAAACTACGCCGCGCAAGTGGGGCCTTGGCTTTCGGTCACGCCGGCCGTTCAATACGTCGTCAATCCGGGCAGCATCGCTGCACACCCAAACGCCGAAGTTTTCATGCTTCAAATCCAGGCAAATTTTTAGCTGCTCGGGCGAGCGTGGATGAAGCAGCGCGGCCTCTTTCGAACAGTTATCGCTTATTCCAAGAGAGCATAATCGACAATCGCTTCGCCGCCGACCGTGGGCCGCACGCCGTCGTGGCCACGCTCGAAAACCGTTAGCTTTAGTTCATCTTCGATCGGCTGAATTCGCTTGCTTAATGAGCCGCTTTCGATGCCAAGGGATTTCAAAGCGCGGTTCAATGCGCCCGCCTTTGCAGCAGCCAAGAGATTGCGGAGAGCGCAGCGCTTTGCGGCATTCTATGGGGAAACGACGATTGGCTGGAGGCAATGCGATGTCGTTTGAGAATACTCCGCACTGGCCGGCGATGCAGTCCAGACCAGATTGTTCTCGTGCCCGATCAATAGGCGGTATTCCGAAACCGAATAATTGTTATTCCGCCACGCCCGCTTTGTTCGGTGGATGCCAGCGCCATAGCCTGTCCAAAGCTCGCTCGTCAATCAAGTCCGGTTAGATTATCCGAGCGCAGAGGAATATCGGAGAACTCCTATGGACGGCAAAAAGGAACATGATCTGCGCGATGACATACCGGCGCGGATAAGCATCACCAACACTGAGTCTCGCATGGCGGGAGGGGCGGACAACGCCAATGTATCCACGGATGAAAATCCGTCGTTGATACGACCAGGTCCTCAGAACATGCCGAACGGGCAGGACGTGAAAGGAAGCTGAGGCAACTGGATCAGCACGAAATGCGTGCTGTAAGTCGAGAGCCGTAGCTACGACGTGTCGGGCATGAAAGTCTATCTGATCTCACTGGGAGTTGGCGTCTTAGTGGGCGTTTTATACAGCCTTTTGCACCTTCGCTCACCAGCACCACCGCTCATCGCCCTGGTAGGGCTTTTCGGGATGCTGATAGGTGAGCAGATACCATCTCGCCTCGCAGCATCGATGCACCGTGAAGCGGTGGCCGCGGTGCCTCCGGTGAGTCCGCCCCAGGACGGTGGTGCGTCCTCTCGAGCACCGGAGCAGCGGCAGTAGCCATGATCGGCAATCCCAACGCACGTTTAATTGACACCCTGTCAGTGAGCTTGGTTCGAAGGCGAAAGCGGCGAAACCTGGGTAGCAATCACGAACCACGTTGGGTCGCCGCGATTCTAGAGTGGCCATTAATGTGGCTCCTTGCGCGTCTTGTGCTGTTGAGCGCTTATCTATTTGGCGGCGTCACGAAACTCTTCGACTTTTCATCCGCCATTAGCGAACAAGCACACTTCGGCCTTGAGCCCGCCTGGCTATGGGCGAGCATGGCGATTGTCGTTGAATTGGGCGGCTCGTTCCTGATTCTGATCAATCGCCTCGTTTGGCTGGGCGCTGGCGGTTTGGGTGTGCTCACGGTCGTCGCCATGGCCGTCGCCAACAAGTTTTGGGACGCAGACGGCTCTGACCGGATCCAAGTGTTGAACGGATTCTTGGAGCATGCGGGGCTTGTAGCCGGCTTTGTGCTGGTCGCGATGATCGCGAGCCACCGTAAATCGACTCACAATGAGGAATTTTGACATGAAGCGCGCCGAGATTGCCGCAACTCTTCTGCTTGCCCTGGCATGGACCACGCCGGCGCGTGCGGCATCCTATGCTGTCGGACCGCAATATGACACCACGCACGTCTATGTCTCACCGAGTGACTTTGACCGGTTCACGGCAAGTTATATGGCAACGTTCGGCGGTGGCAGCACGTCTCCGCAAGGGGTCACTCAGGCGACGCCGACGCCCAGCCAAACCATCTCCCAACTTGTGTTCAGTCAGGCGGGGAACGTCTCGGTATTTGGTTTCAAAACGCCGATACCATATCCGTTCGGGACCGAGCGAACAGGTTACCTGGCGAATGATTTTGATGGAGCGGTAAGAGCGGCACGCGCGGCAGGAGCATCGGTGCTCGTTGCACCGTTTCCAGATCCAATCGGTCGGGACGCTGTCATAACCTGGCCCGGCGGCGTGAACATGCAGCTTTACTGGCACAAGGTTCCCCCAACGTACAAGCCGCTGGCTATGGTTCCGGAGAACCGCATTTATGTGTCACCGGACGCCGTCAATAACTTCATAAGAGACTGGGTAACGTTTTCGGGCGGCAGGGTGGTGTCCGACAATCCAAAAGCATCGGGAGCGGAGATTGGCAGGCCTGGAGACACTTATCGCCGCGTTCGAATCGAATCGTTGTTCGGCAAGATGACAGTGTTTGTCACCGATGGTCACCTACCCTATCCCTTTGGCATAGAGAAGACGGGCTATGAAGTTGCAAACTTGGACGAGACTTTGACAAGGGCCAAATCGGCAGGCGTAGCGATATTGGTTCAACCATTTGTCACGGATGGCAGGCGCGAAACGATTGCCCAGTTTCCGGGAGGCTACGTTGCTGAAATTCACGCGAACATCAAATGAAAGCGGCTATTACCGCTTGGCTGATTGCTCTGCCAATGGCCTCCGCTATACCGGCTCAGGCAGATGACAGTGAAGCGTCGAGACCAACGATTTTGTTTAATCGCTGGCAGGAAGATTGGTCGGTGCTGGCGAATCCGGAGGTCCCCAGAGAACCCTTCGACGATCTCAAATACGCCCCTCTCTGGACCGGCGCCTATGTCTCGCTGGGTGCCGATATTCGCGAGAGGTTCGAAGCGCAAGACGCGGAGAATTTTGGTGTCGGGGACACGCCATCGCAGGAGTACGTAATCAGCCGGACGGAAGGACATGTCGATTTCCATTGGGATGGTCTTCAGGCCTTTGTTCAGCTGCAAAGCGACTTCGCTCCCGGAAAGCTTATTCTAACGCCCGTCGATCAGGATCGCCTCGATCTTGAACAAGCGTTCGTTGCGTATCGAATCGAGTTTGGCGATGGCGGGGAGCTTCAAGTGCGTGCTGGACGTCAGCAGATCGCATTTGATCTTCAACGGTTCATCTCAGTACGGGATGGTCCCAATGTGCGACAGTCCTTTGACGCGCTTTGGATGGAGTACAAGCTAGGGAAGTGGCTATTCACGGGTTTTTATAGTCAGCCAGTGCAGGATCGGGACCTACGAGTGTTTGATGACTATAGCAGTAATAGTTTCACCTATGGAGGCGTGCACGCCGAGTACAGGTTCACCGGCACCATCGGTGTCTCGGCAAGCATATCTCAATTCAAACAAGATGACGTCCGTTGGATCGCTGTTGCAGGCGATGAGTTACGCAATGTCTTCGACGGCCGCTTCTTTGGCACCTATAAAGACTTCGATTGGGATGTTGAGGGCATGGGGCAACTTGGACATATTGCAGAAGACCACATTGCTGCGTGGGCGATTGGGGCGCTGGCTGGCTATACATTTGAGGCTGTCGGGTGGACACCCAGGCTGGGATTGCAACTGGATGCAGCCTCCGGAAATAGCAACCCGAACAGCAAAACGTTTGGAACTTTCAATCCGCTATTTCCGAACGGATATTATGTGACCCTCGCGGGCTTTACGGGTTACACGAATTTCGTTCACGTGAAACCGTCGATTACGGTGAAGCCGGTGCCGGAGCTAACAGTTATGCTCGCTGTTGCCGATCAATGGCGGGAAACTACGGCCGACGCTGTCTATACACAGCCGGATATACCCGTTGCCGGCACCGCAAACCACGGCAGTGCCTATACTGGGGCCTACGTCCAAGGCCGGCTTGATTGGCAAGTGAACGCCCATTTGACTGCTTCCTTGGAGGCAGTTCGTTTCAACGTCGCCGAGTCCGTTATTCAAGCCGGCGGTCATGATGGAAACTTTGTTGGCGTAGAGAGCAAGTTTGCATGGTGAGGGACAAGGTGCTCTGCGCGGCAAATGCCCCTTCCAGACGCTGCGAATAGGTGCCGGTTGTTTCGGACACTTTATGCAGTCAACCGTGAATCGCCTGACCATAAATTCTGGATTGTTGGTTCGGCCACCGTTTGGATACGGGTTTTTACAATCTCTAACTTGAGGCATTTGCAACGTCGGACCGAAGGTTTTGGCGATCAGATGCAAAGCAAAGGCGGCCCCAGTGGAAAGATTATGTGGCTCCGCCGGCTGCGCAACGCTCCACTCTGAGAGTTGCTTTGAGACAGCGCCCCTACTTATCGGGACAAAGTCTTCCATGAGACTCATAATAACTCTTATTCCATCTGGAAATAACTCTCCCGCGCGTTTCGCGTTAGGCTACCTCGGTACGCCGGTTGTCTTTTGAGGTTCAGATGCGACCACGTCCGACTCAGTTGCGAGGTTGCGAAGCTTCAACGTTCCGCTCTTACACACTGGAGGCAATTCATGCCCAAACTTGATGGCAAGGTAGCCGTTGTGACGGGGGGCAGTGCAGGCATCGGCTTGGAGACCGCTCGCCTGTTCGCTGAAGAGGGCGCTTTCGTCTATATCATCGGGCGTCGAAAGCCGGAACTTGAAAAGGCTATGGCACTTGTCGGTGACGGCATAGCCGCAGTGCAGTGTGATGTCTCAAACCCCATTGAGCTCGAGCAGCTCTACTCGCGAGTTAGCCTGGAGAAAGGCAAGATCGACGTATTAGTCGCGAATGCGGGGTTTCTAGAGGAGCGCAATCTGCCAGATATCTCTCGGGACCATTTCGACAGGACGTTTGGCGTCAACGTTTGGGGAACTTTCCTGACCGTGCAAAAGGCGTTGCCGCTATTGAACCGGGGAGCGGCGGTAATATTGGTTAGTTCGATCGCCGCCTTCAAAGGAGTACCTGCTCACGGGATCTACAGCGCGACCAAGGCCGCAATTCGATCGTTCGGGCGCACTTGGACCGCGGAACTTAAGGACAGGAAAATTCGCGTCAATACGCTCACGCCGGGCCCGGTTGAAACACCAATGTTTGAAGCATACGAAAACGCCGATCGAATGCGGGAATACTTCACAATAGCAGTTCCACTTGGTCGGATGGGTCGCCCAATAGAGCTCGCAAAAGCAGCGCTGTTTCTTGCGTCGGATGAAAGTAGCTTCGTCGCGGGTGCCGAACTGGTCGTTGATGGCGGCATGACAGCGGTGTAGGCACTCGAGACAATTGATAGTCGAGGGTAGAGGAGAATGACCAACCGAACGAACGTCTGGCAGGTCAATATCATCTGGGATGATTGACCCAGCCTGCAAGAACAAACCGATGCATGAAGGAGAAAGGCAGTAAATGGAGACCTTAAAGGTACCTGTATCTCCGCATGACCATGCGCAAGGGCCGCTAAATGCATCACTGACCTTGGTACAGTATGGCGACTACGAATGCCCTTACTGCGGCATGGCTTACCCGATTGTAAAGCAAGTACAGCGCCACTTTGGAGCGAAGCTGCGATTTGTATTTCGCAACTTTCCAATTCCAGAGGCGCACCCTCACGCACTCTCTGCAGCGCAGGTTGCCGAGTTTGCGGCAGTCCATGCGAAATTTTGGCAAATGCACGATCTTCTCTACGAAAATCAGGGGGATCTCGGCATGGAACTCTATCTGGCACTTGCGGAAAAACTTGAACTCTCAGTGGCTGCGATGCAAGACGCGTTAGAACAGGGGTCTTGCAGTCAGCGCATAGAAGCCGATGTCCTTGGTGGTGAACGGAGCGGCGTCAGCGGCACACCAACGTTTTTCATCAACGGGAAACGTCACGACGCGTCATTTCAGTATGATGTATTGGTAACAGCGCTGAGTAGAGCCATTCAGAATTAAGATACGAGGCCCCTAATGAAGATAGGTAGGCACCGGGCAACATTCGAAAGCGGATGAGCGCTGTGCCTTTGCTCGTGACAAGCGCAAGTGGCCGGAACGGAAGCGGCTATGGCGCGCCCCCGCTGAATTGCCGGGTCTCAACGGCCAGGCCTTGATGTTTTTCCCATGATCGGCCGCTTATGTACCGCATAAGCGGGTCTTTTTGCTCAAAACGCCCAACACGAGCATCCCAAGGTTCCCCAGAACGACTGTAGCAACGATGTGGGAATTGGAGCTGACCAAGCTCGGGCATGGGAATGGCCATGGACTTGGCAGCGATGAGAGCAGGAGCAATCATAGTTATCCAGATGGGCAACCTCGGACCAGGCTCCGTAGCCGCCGAATTTTGCGACAGGAGACCATGCTGGCATGGGCGGCGGCGGTGGATTGTCATCGAGATGGGCGAACTCTCCCCCGCTAAAGACTATGCGCCCGCCTACCATGGTCAGTTCCGACGTTATAAAGGAAATGTCGTGCTCCGCGCAGGAGAAATAGTCTTTGGATGGCACCATAAGATCGGCAAATTGGCCGACGGCGATTTGCCCCTTCTTGCCGAGCTCGTTCGAGAACCATGTGACATTTTCGGTCCACATTCTGAGAGCAGTTTCCCGATCCAAACAGTTGCGGTTTGGATAAATCTGCAATCCGCCGACGGTTCGACCTGTCACTAGCCAGGAGATGCAAACCCAAGGATTGTAAGACGAAACGCGCGTTGCGTCGGTTCCAGCCGAGACCCGGACTCCCTTTTGGATCATACGAGTAATCGGTGGCGTCGTCTCCGCAGCGCCGCGGCCATAACGCTGGACGAAATACTCGCCCTGATAGGCCATGCGGTGCTGAATAGCGATCCCTCCACCCAGAGCCGCAATACGTTCAATGGACTCGTCCGATATCGTCTCTGCGTGGTCAAAAAACCAATTTAAGCCGGTCAGCGGAACGTCTTGGTGGACCTTTTCAAATACGTCCAGAGCACGACTGATAGTTTCATCATAAGTCGCGTGGAGACGCCATGGCCATCGATTCTGAGCAAGGATGCGTATTACTGCCTCCAGATCCCCTTCCATCTCCGGAGGCATTTCAGGTCGCTGTTGCCTGAAGTCTTCAAAGTCCGCGGCGGAATAGACCAACATTTCGCCGGCGCCATTGTGGCGGAAATAATCGTTTCCATCCTTGTATTTTGAACTTTGGGTCCAGCTTAGAAAATCCTCCTTTTCCTGGTTCGGCTTTTGCGTGAAAAGGTTATACGCAAGCCGGACCGTAATCTCATCGTCCTTGGCGAGTTTCTCGATCACCGCGTAATCTTCTGGGTAGTTTTGGGACCCGCCTCCGGCGTCGATGGCTCCAGTTAGCCCCAGGCGATTCAATTCTCGCATAAAGTGCCGCGTGGAATTGACCTGATAGTCAAACGGAAGCTTTGGGCCCTTGGCTAGCGTGGCATAGAGAATATTGGCGTTCGGCTTCGCGAGAATGAGGCCCGTGGGAGTTCCGTTCGCATCACGGACTATTTCTCCGCCGGGCGGCTGGGGGGTGTCTTTTGTGTACCCGACGACTCGCAGAGCGGCGGCATTGAGCAACGCTCTATCATAGAGATGCAGCACGAATACCGGCGTGTCGGGAGCGACGGCATTGAGCTCTTCGATCGTCGGCAATCGCTTTTCAATGAACTGGTGCTCAGTGAACCCCCCCACGACGCGCACCCATTGCGGCGGCGGCGTAACCCCCACCTGCTGCTTTAGCATGGTCATCGCGTCAGCTAGCGACCGTATGCCGTCCCAGCGCAGTTCCATATTGTAGTTGAGCCCACCGCGAATGATGTGCAGGTGGTTGTCAATCAAACCAGGAAGAACCCGCCGTCCTCTTAGGTCGACGCGTGTTGTGCTGGCACCCGCCAGAGCCATCACATCCTCTTCCCGGCCCACGGCGGTAAATACTCCGCCCCTAATGGCAACGGCGGTGGCAGTCGGATTTTGGCGGTCGAGTGTCGTGAATTGGCCGCCGAAGAGGATCAGATCGGGCGCGTTCGATGCTGCATTTGGCTCGGTCCGCATATGTGAATTCTCCTTGCGATATCGGTTTGCGGCAGATTGCATTTGGTGATTGGCAGGGGCGATCGCCGCGGGAAGAGCAGCAGTTCACCAACATGCGATACTCGCCAAGCCGAACACCGGCTGCGCTGATTGCCAGGTCGTTGCGCCTGTGACAGTCCACATGAGACTTAGCCCTGGAATGGCTCAATCACTACCGAGCACACGGGAACAACTGTTATTCCCCTCAGGAATACAAATATTCTGTGGATCGCGACCCAACTCTCGGGCAAATGTCTGCAGCGATCGGTGGCGCAAGGAGGAATTAGTATGTCCTATGATGTGACTCTTTTTGTCGGCAGTGTCCGGGCGGCATCGCTCAACCTCAAGCTCGCCCATGCGCTGGTGATGATTCAGCCCGCGGAGCTCAAACTTGAAATCGTACCCGTGGGCGGGCTTCCGCTCTACAATCCCGATATCGATGTTCAGGCGCCCGACGAATGGTCGGTGCTGCGAGCACGGATCAAGCGGGCCGATGCGGTTCTGTTCGTGACGCCGGAACACAATCGCTCGGTGCCGGCGCCGATGAAGAACGCAATCGATATAGCTTCGCGTCCTTATGGCGCCAACGCGTGGGACGGCAAGCCGGGCGCGGTGATCTCAACCAGTCCAGGGGCGATTGGCGGTTTCGGCGCCAACCATCACTTGCGCCAGATGCTGGTATTTCTCAACGTGCCAACAATGCAGCAGCCCGAGGCTTATATTGGCCATGTCGATAAGCTATTCGATGCAAACGGCAACCTTGTCGATGAAGGTGGGGCGAAATTCCTGGAAGGGTTTCTGGGCGCGTTCGTGAAATGGATTGACGCCACCCGCTTACCTCGTTGAAGTGTCCTGCGGCCCCTAAGCTGGTCCAAAGCGTTCAGGTACTTCTGGTCGCTTAGCATATCCAAATGCGGTATGGCCGAAAGCCTCGATCTATGTTCCATTAATCAATGGGTAAATGCCGTTCCAGCTGTCCGGCTTTATAAGGTCATATGCATCAACCAAGGCTTGATTGTATATGGGTGCACAACTTGTTTCGTTTGGGCCCTTTCGCCTGTCTCCGGTCGAGAGGCAGCTAAAAAAAGGCGTCAAGACGGTTCCGCTTAGTGGCCGCGCACTTGACGCACTGGTTGTGTTGGTCGAGCGGGCAGGGCAAGTCGTCACCCAACGGGAGTTGATGTCGCGCGTCTGGCCGAATATGACCGTGGAGGAGGCTAACCTCCGCGTCCAAATCGCTCACCTTCGAAGAGCGTTAGGCGAACGGAGTAAGGGTGCTCGATATGTCGTGACTGTCCCCGGCCGGGGCTACTGCTTTGTTGCGCCGGTGACGTTTTCAGGGTCAGCGTCCTGGCTGTCAGAAGGAGGCGTCGTTTCAGGGCAATCACGCAGGATCCCACCGAAGCTGACCCGCATGATCGGGCGTGACGATGTCGTTCGCGCGCTATCAGAACAACTGATGATGTGGCGCTTCGTAAGCATTGTGGGCTCTGGTGGGATCGGAAAAACGACAGTTGCCATCTCAATTGCCCATTTGCTCTTAGACGAATTCGATGGCGCGGTTTTCTTCCTTGATCTCGCCACACTTACCGACACGAAGCTTGTTGCGCCAACAGTTGCGCGCGCTCTGGGATTTATGGTGCAGGCCCACGATCCACTGCGAAGTTTGCCGAAATTTATCGGCGATCAGAAGATTCTGATCGTGCTCGACAATTGTGAGCACTTGATTGACGCCGCCGCGATGTTGGCTGAGCGGATCGTCGGAGAGACCCCGCAAGCCCACGTGCTAACAACAAGCCGAGAAGCTCTCCGGGTCGAAGGCGAGCACGTCCACTTACTCTATGCGCTCGAGTGTCCCCCCGACAGCTCGAACCCGACAGCAGCGGAGGCGCTCACGTATCCTGCTGTACAGCTCTTTATGGAGCGGGCCACCGCAAGCGGCCATGCCCCGGCCCTAAGCGATGTTGATGCGCCGATCCTCGCCGCGCTCTGCTGCCGACTGGACGGTATCGCCCTTGCCATTGAACTTGCCGCGAGCCGAGCCGGCCTCCTGGGGATTCGTGGAACTGCGAAACTGCTCGATAATCGTTTTTACGCAGTTTGGCAGGGTCGTCGGACGGCGTTGCCTCGGCATCAGACGATGAATGCGTTGCTCGATTGGAGTTACAATCTGTTGTCCAAGCACGAAAAGGTTATTCTGGCCAGACTCTCGGTCTTCGTGGGCGAGTTTGAGCTTGATATGGCTCGCTCGATCGCAGCAGACGAGGAAATTGATGGCGCGGCCGCAAATGAGGGGATCGCAAGTTTACTTGCGAAATCCCTGATATCCAAAGCCGAGCAGCACGTACCGACATTTTATCGTCTGCTTGAAACCACCCGAGCGTTCGCTGAAGTGCAGCTTGCCGAATACGGCGAGACGAATGCAATCGGTGGCCGGCATGCCAAATATTTTTCCGAACTTCTCCACCACGACCGGCTTGTTCAAGCTAGATTTGGTGAGCGCAATCTTTCGGAATACGCATTCCATATCGGGAACGTGCGAGCCGCGCTTCAATGGGCATTCTCTGATGCCGGCGATCTCAACCTCGGCGTGGAACTTGCCGCAGGGGCTGCCCCGCTATTAATAGGTTTATCGTTGCTCGTGGAATGTAACCGCTGGTGCCAACTTGCACTCACCAACTTGAATGACATTACCCGCGGCACCAGGCACGAGATGATTCTTCAAGAAGCTTTCGCACTTTCTTCGATATATACCACCGGGAACATTGATCAAACTCGCACCGCAATTGAGCGGGGTCTCGTTCTTGAAGAGACATTTGGAGACCCACTGCGTAAACTTCAGCTTCTTCTGTCGCAGTTCACCCTTCTGATGCGACTTGCCAACTTTAGGGGCGCGCTCCAGGTTGCTCAACAGAGTGAGACGTTCGCGGAAAGCATCAACGATGCCGCGGGATTTCTCCTTGCCGATTTCATGCTCGGCGGAGCTCATCACTTCATTGGGGACCAGGCTGCCGCCCAATATCACGGCGAGCGTGCGATGGCTCGGGTGGCCGATCTTGGCGCGATGGTGCCTTACTTTATCGGGTTTGATCATCGTACTTATGCTCCCATCAACCTTGCCCGCGCCTTATGGCTGCGGGGATTGTCGGCTCGCGCGTGTAGCTTCGTAAGCGCCGGCATCGAAGAGGCGCTGAGCGGAGTCAATCCGATACTGACCTGTGTCTCTCTTGCATATGGTGCGCCGGTCTTTCTGTGGAGCGGGGACCTTCAAAGCGTTGAGGGCTATGCCGACAAGTTGGTCGAAAATGCACGTCGACATTCTATTGACCCGTATCGGGCCGTCGGCGTCGGCTTGCAAGGCGCACTTGCGATCGCTCGAAATGAATGCGAAGCCGGGATAGATCTTTTGCGGACTGCGCTTGAGACATTAGTAGCTCTGAGGCTCAATATATTCGTGACCGAATTTATGGGTGTTCTCGCGGGGGGCTTGCGGACCAGTGGGCAACTTAATGCGGCGCTTGTCACCATAAACGAAGCCATCGGGCGCTCGAAAGATTGCGGGTCAACGTCTGACCTGGCCGAGCTGCTACGAATTAAGGCGGGAATCCTGGCGGCCACCGACCAGGATAACACCACCGCGGCGAGGGATTGCCTGACCCAAGCACTTGTGGTCGCACGAGAGCAATCTGCACTCGCGCTGGAGCTGAGGATAACGATGGACTTTGTGCGGTTGCTCACTGCTGCCGCGCGGGAGAAGGC
>Ga0210388_10003148_pt1 | contig 12909 bp, 10 predicted proteins | sample IncBWC19OmetaG_FD_155485 | JGI IMG/M metagenome (GOLD analysis project Ga0210388, IMG submission 155485) | Forest soil microbial communities from Barre Woods Harvard Forest LTER site, Petersham, Massachusetts, United States - Inc-BW-C-19-O ... | reverse complement strand
AGAACAAGCTTGGGCTGAAGGCTGCCCGCGGCGACTCCGACGCGAAGCAGGAGTTTTTTGTGGCGTTTTCTCCCGAACGGGAAGATCCCGGCAATACCACGGTGGCCCGTCGCGACATCCCAAAAGTGGTGGGTGGAGTCAACCCGCAGGCTTCTGAGTTGGCTGCAGCCCTCTACGGATCGATCTTCCAGCGCACCGTTCCTGTCTCCTCCCCCGCCGTGGCCGAGATGACCAAGCTACTGGAAAATATCTATCGCTGTGTCAACATCGCACTGGTCAATGAACTAAAAATGCTGTGCCTGCGCATGGGATTGGACATATGGGAGGTCATCGAAGCCGCCTCCACCAAGCCCTTCGGCTTTCATCCCTTTTACCCCGGGCCCGGCTTAGGCGGACACTGCATTCCAGTCGACCCCTTCTACCTCTCATGGAAAGCCAAGGAATGGGACTTCCGAACACGTTTTATTGAACTGGCAGGAGAAATCAACACCAACATGCCCTATCACGTGCTCGCCTCCATCAGCGGCGCGCTGAACCAACATAAGAAATCGGTTAACGGGGCTCGCGTCCTTATCCTCGGCGTGGCCTATAAAAAAGATATCGACGATCTGCGCGAATCTCCCGCTCTTACCATCATCGAATTGTTGCAAAAAGAGGGAGCAGCGGTTAGCTACCACGATCCTTACTTCCCTTTCATCGGAAAAGGGCGCAAGTACGACCTGCAAATGAAGCGTTCCGAACTGGAAAAACTTGGCGAGTACGACTGCGTCGTGATCGTCACCGATCACTCCGACTACGATTACCGGCGCGTTGTCGGGGAATCCCAGTTAGTGGTTGACACCCGCAACGCGACCAAGGGAATCGACAGCCCTAAAGTTGTGCGCTGCTGAACTTGCCCCCCCTCAGGGGTAAAAGAATCGATCAGGATGTAAATATTTTCTCCATAGTCTCGAGGCCGGCCATGGCTTCTCCTGACGGTGCTGCAAGTACTTGAAAAATATAATGTTGCACTTTCTTTGGCGTGGCCGAAACGGCCTTTGCCGTGCATATTTTCTCTATGCGGTAGTAGACTTAAGACGGTTTCATCCTCTGCACCCCAGGGGCTTGAATTCAGTCGACTAAAAACTTTCGAGCCGAACAAATATTTTGAGATTTATCGAGTAAAGCGGTTATGGCATATTCTGCTTCGCACCAGACTCCGTTCTCGTTGCTCCCTAAAACGAGAACTCCTTGGACGGAATTCGTTTTCAGCACCGGGACACAGGCCTGCGTAGTCGCGGTTTTAATATGGCTACGCTTGCTGCAACCCGCAATCGTATCGCCTCCCGAGCATACGTTCCGTTCGGTCCAGTTGGTCAGCACTCCAGTTCCGGTCAATCATCAGCCGCAGCCCGTGCGCCCGCTGCCAAAGCCCGTGTTCGTCGCGAATGTTGATCCGCCTGTCAACGCCTTGCGGCTTCCCGCTCCTCAACCCAAGGCTGTGAAAGTGGAAGAACCTTCCGCTCCTAAGGTTAGTATTGCCGCCAAAAAGCTGGAGCCACTGCCTCCTAGCCCCGCGCCGGCGATTCCCAGGGGGGTGGCGACGAACGTGTTTTCGACCGGCAGTTCGGCGGCGCCGACCATCGCGCGCGCTCCGTCCCAGGTTCAAACCGGAGGCTTCGGCGATCCCAATGGACTTCCCGCCAAGGCGAATCAGGGGAAGCCCGTCAACATCGCAGCTCTGGGATCTTTCGACCTGCCATCCGGTGGAGGTTATGGCAACGGCAGTGGTGGCACCAAGGGGGCGCGTGGCGTGGTCGCAAGTACCGGCTTTGGCAATGGCACGGCCACTGGCGACAGCCACCCACGTGCATCGCAGACGGTTCAGCAAAGCGGCTTCGGGGATGCTGACGTACCTGCTCCGCCCTCCGCGCGGTCCCACGCAGCCCCGACTGCGACCGCTCCCGGCGTGCCTGCGGAAATCATTTCCAAACCCACTCCGGTCTATACTCAAGAGGCTCGCAGTCTGAGGATTCAAGGCGAGGTTCTTCTGGAAGTTGTGCTGCAGGCCTCGGGCAACCTGCAGGTGTTACGCGTGGTGCGGGGATTGGGTCACGGCCTTGACGACAACGCGGTCAAGGCAGCCGAGCAGATTCGGTTTAAGCCGGCGACAAAGAATGGCCAACCAGCCGATTCCACCGTCGTTTTGCACATTATTTTTCAGTTGGCGTAGGGTCAAAGGTTTTTTATGCGCAATTTGCACCTAGGTTTGCTTTCGCTGTGGTTCGTGTTGGCGTCGTCGTTCCCCGCCCTTTCGCAGGACTCCACCCCTTCGGCGCCCCAAGTTTCGGCCAGCGACGCTCCCGGTCAAAGTGGGATCACGCTCGCCCCGCCTCCCGCATCTTTCAATGACGTGATGGATCGGGTGATCGAGAAAGAGCACCTCTTCGTGGCCCAGATGCGCCACCTGCGTCCTATGGTGGAGACCTATTTGCAGGATCTGAAGTCCGACAGTAATGGAAATGCGGAGCCCGTCAAGGACGAGTATTTCCTGGGACGCCTCGACATGAGCGATGGTCCAGAAGATACCTCATTCGTGGGCCAACCGGGATTCGGCCGCCGCATGGCCGCTCGCCTAACCGGCCTGTATTCCATGCGTTTCCTGCCGCTTGGCTTCGCGCAAATGGTGGTCCTCGATACCGATTTTCAAAAGAAATATTACAACTTCAACTTCGTGCGTCGCGAGTTTCTGGGCGAAGTGCGCTGCCTCGTGATCGACGTTCAGCCTAAAGAGAACGCCCCGCCCGGACGGTTTCTGGGGCGCATCTGGGTTGAAGACCAGGATTACAACGTGGTGCGCTTCAATGGCACTTACTATCCTCATCCGAAGACGAGCTTCTACTTGCACTTCGACAGTTGGCGCCTCAACATGCGGCCGGGCACATGGCTGCCGGCATATGTTTTCAGCGAAGAAACGAACATGAAGACGGCTATGGGCCGGAATCTACACTTCCGCGCTCAGACCCGCCTCTGGGGATATGACCTGAAAGCTCTGAACAAGAATGCGGAGTTCACCCAGATTCTCGTCGACTCGCCCCAGTCGGTAAAGGATCAGAGCGACGCCGCGGCAGACGCAACGCCCGTGGTCGCAGAGCGAATGTGGGAGCGGCAAGCCGAGGACAATGCTGTGGAGCGACTCCAGAAAATCGGCCTGCTCGCGCCTTCTGGTGAAGTCGACAAAATCTTGCTCACCGTGGTCAACAACCTCCTGGTGACCAATAATATCGATCTACAGTCGGACGTTCGCTGCCGAGTCCTGCTCACTTCGCCGCTAGAGTCTTTCACCATCGGTCACACTATCGTCATTAGCCGCGGGCTGCTCGATGTTCTTCCCGACGAGGCCTCCCTCGCCATGGTCCTGGCCCACGAACTGAGCCACATCGTGTTGGGACATCAGTTCGATACGAAACTGGCTTTCAATGATCGCTTGTTTTTCCCCGATGAAGATTCCTTCCAGCGCATGGACTTCAAACGCCACTCGGCCGACGAAGATGCCGCCGACGCCAAGGCGTTGGAATTGCTCAAGAATTCTCCCTACAAGGATAAGTTGGGAACTGCTGGGCTGTTCTTAAAGGCGTTGCAGCAAAGTGCTCCCGAGCTGCCGAATCTGATTCGCCCGCACTTGGGTGACAGTGTGGCGAGCAACAAGAGCATCCGCATGTCGGCGCTTCTGACCTCCGCACCGCAACTGGAGCCAAAACGCACCGATCAGATCGCCGCACTTCCCCTCGGTGGACGCATCAAGCTCGATCCCTGGACGGACCAGGTAGAATTGGCCAAGGCAAAACCCGTCGCCTTAGTCTCCGCCCGGGAGAAGATGCCGTTCGAAATTACGCCGTTTTTCCCCTACCTGACCAGATTATCTACCGTTGGCAGCGATAATGTGGCGGTGACTGCGCCCAACCCGAAGTGAATGGCTGAGCCCGGCAAGTCCTTTTCTGGAGGATTGCAGACAAAGTCATCGACGCGCCGGGCGGCGCGTTGCGAGGGTCAATTTCAACTCGCCGAGTTTAGCTTTTATTGGATGGAGCTGCCGACTTGAGAGAACACGGTGTTTGCGTTAGAACCGATGAGCCGGACAGTGCCCACCACAATCACCAGAATTACCGCCAGCATTACCGCGTACTCAGCGATATCCTGACCGCTTTCATCCTTCCAAAGATCTTGCCAGACGCTTCGTAGAATTTTAGCCACGGGCTCCGTCTCCTTTTTAATTTGTCTTAACCCCTTATGGGGGAGTAGTTCAATGAGGACACCTTCGACCGGATCAGTTGCTGTCCCGAGGCTGGTCTCGAATCATGATAGGTAGGGCGACGGCATCCGCCAATGGCCCATAAGTGCCATGCCGCCAGGCGAACCAAGTCCCCGTCAAAAACTCTTATCGGACACTCTTCAAACAATACTCTTCAAAGGCAGTGACTGATTTACTGCAAACAGCGCCAACTCCAGGCGAGTCGAGACTCCCAGCTTGTCGAAAATATTGCTGAGGTGATGCTTAACCGTGTCCTCGCTGATTTTGAAGTACTCCGCAACCTCTCGATTGGAGTATCCGGCCACCACTGCGGCCACAATTTCCAACTCCCGCGGAGTCAGCCCGAATTTTTTCTGGCGCGCCTCGTCACTGGATGACTGAACCAGCGTCCTCAAGTATTGCACCAGGTTGGAAACGCTTTCGCGTCCTACCCAGTATTCGCCCTCCATCACGGTATGGATGGCTTTCAGCAATAGTTGAGTCGCCGAATCCTTCAGCACGACGCCCCGAGCCCCTAATTGCAGAGCCTCCACGATCTGGCTTTTTTCCGCGGCCGCGGTCAGCAGAATCACTCGCACCGGATTCGAATTGTGCCCCACGCTCAGGTCTCGCAGGGCTTCGAGACCCGGATGCCTGGGCATTGCCAGATCCAGCAGTAAAATGTCGGGCTTTAATTGCCGTGCCATTTTCACGGCTTCTGCCCCGTCGGAGGCTTCCCCCAGCACGGTCAGGTTGGGCTCGGCTTCCAGCAGCCGCCGCAAACCATCCCGGAAGATAGGATGATCGTCAGCAATCACGATGCGAATGGGCTGTGACTTCTTAAAATTCATCGGAAACTTCTCCACCCTTTGGAACTTTAATTTCCAGACGCGTCCCCGTACCGGGACTTGATTCTACCGTCAGTGTACCTGCAATTAAACGAACCCGTTCCTTGATGATCATCGGACCTTTACCCATCTGGTCTAGTTCGTCCTGCGTAACGCGCCCCGAGAAGGGGAAGCCCTTGCCGTCGTCCTCGAGCGTAAGGTTCCACTGGCTCGCAGTAGAACCCAACCGCACCAGCGTATGGCGTGCGCTGCTATGCTTGCGGACGTTGACCAAACCCTCCTGGACAATGCGTAACAATTCCCGGCAAACCTTATCCGGCATATCGAGTTTTTCAATGTCGCTAACAAAACGCGCCGAAATTCCGGTCTCTCTTTCAAAGCGCTCTACCGCATCGGTGACGATACTCATGAATTTTCGCGAGTCTACCGCGATCGCCTTCATCTGCTGCATCAATTCCCGCAGTTTGAGCACTTCTTCCCGCAGCAGTCCCTGGATGCGGCCCAGTTCGCCACTGACCACGTCTGGCGTGGTCTCCGCCTGACGTCGCAGAACGTCCACCTGCATCTCCACCGCAATCAGCGATTGCACCGCCCCGTCGTGCAATTCTCTGGCAAAGCGGGCCCGCTCGGTCGCTCCCGCCCGGCGGCGCAGGCGGTGCAGCAGATAAACGTTGTAGACTGCCGGCCCCACCTGGTAAACCAGGTCGAGCAGAAAACGCAATTCCTCGTGCGTCTCCCCGCGCCACGAGGGCTCAAATATAAAAACGCGACCCCGCCATTCGCTGCCGAAGACGAAAGCCACCGAAATCAACGAGCGGAAGGGATGCCCCTGATTCAATTCCAGCAATGCTTTGGTGCTCGGCGAAGGCACCTCATTGCCCTCTTCGTCCAACGCGACCACCGACCAGCGCTTTCCCTCGTGAGACGCATGGCATACCTCACCTGGAAAATCCTCAAGATAGATTTTCGCATCGTGCGGGCGGGAATCCATCCATGTGAAATCTGAAAGTTCTCCGCTGAGGTTGCGCAACTCGCCCAAAAATCTTCGCTGGCTCTGAGTCTCCTGCGCGGCAACGACAATCCGCGCCGCTCCATACATGCTGACCACTTCCCGGCTGATCTGCTGCAACGTCCCGGTCAGCCCCGCTTCCACTCGCACCTTCGCAAGCATTCGAGTAACTCCGGCCTTCTCTGCTCGCAAATGCTTTTGCTGCTCCGCCAAATAGCCCAGCAGTAGTCCCATCACCAGCAAGTACACCGACAACATGAACAGCCGTTTCGGCTCGAATTCGATCGTGTTGATATGCAGCCCGGAAAAAACGCGCCAGGGCAGGGTTCCTCCGTGCGTGGTCCATACGTGCAGCAGCAGAATGCTTTCCCCCCACAGCAAAACCACCTCTGCCGCAGCCGTACTCAAGGTCTCCCACAAACCCCAGCGGTAAGCCGCCGCCGTCAGAACGAAAACAAAAAACAAAAAGAACGGGCTTCTCGGACCCTCGGCAAATACCGAGATGAAAGCCGGCCACACAATGTCGGCAGCATGCACCAGGAGGCGAAACGATGACGTCGACTCCTGACGCCGGCGCAACAGCATCAGCACCAAAATTCCATTTGCCAGGTAGAAGACAAATAAACCGTATGCCGCCCGGGAGTGGCCCAGTTGCGTCGGATCCATGCGGATCGCTACCAAAGCAGAAACCGCCAGAAATACGCGCGCCGTCGCCAGCCAGCGCTCCGTGCGCCGAACCTCGCCGGGGTCGGCGGAAGCCTTTGGTCGGCCCAAAAAACGGTGATTAGGGTCCTTGTGCAATCGAGTCAGTTACTTACCACTGCAGTGCGGAATCTATATAGTTTACGGGAATTATCTCGCATACTATTGATAAGAAAGGTGAGCATCAAGGAAAAGCTATCCTCCGTGCCCATTCGACTTCGAGAGTCTTTGGGTCGACACTTGTGACCTGACAGATTACTTCAGTAACCTGAGCTATTTATTATCCCAGTCTAAGATAGCAGCGAGGACTGTCTTCTTGCGCGCTTATTCCAAATTGTGGACCGCGGCCGTCGCAGCCTGTCTGGGCACGCTAATCGTCGCTGCCTTTGTACTCCACCATTCGTTCGCCCTCACTGCCTTCAGCGATTGGATTCAGTCTATCTTGCTGTTGTCCGCGGCGCTGTGTTTCATACCCAACGCGCTACGGTCGCAGGGACGAATGCGCATGTTCTGGGTGCTGCTGGCCACCGGCATGGCATTCTGGTTTTCCTATCAGCTGATGTGGACCTATTTTGAGTTTTGGCTGCGCACTGACGTCCCTGATTTATGTGCCGCCGACATCGTTCTCTTTCTCCACATCGTTCCGCTGATGGCAGCACTCGCGCTGCGTTCCCATGCCCCGCAAGAGGAATATTCCCCGCGTCTGCGCCGGCTTGATTTTGCCCTCATGATGGTGTGGTGGATGTATCTTTACGTTTTCGCCGTAATGGCTTGGCAGTACGTCGTCCCCAATATCGATGCCTACAATGACAATCTGAATCTGCTTTACTTGATAGAGAAATTTGCCTTTCTGAGCGCCTTATTCGTTGCCTGGATAAACAGCAAAGGCGGTTGGAAAACCCTCTACGCCAATCTGTTCGGGGCCAGTTTTACCTACGCCGCCGGTTCCTATTTTGCCAATTGGGCCCTTGGCCATCAGGCCTATTACAGCGGAAGCCTTTACGACATTCCTCTGACGGCATCCATGGCTTGGTTCACCGTGATCGGCCTGTGGATCCGCCCCGATGGCTCTCAGGCCAGCGTCCCGACGAATTCTACTTCGCATGGCGTCTGGCTGGCCCGATTAGGCATGATCACGGTTTTTTCGCTCCCGATGTTGGCTGCCGGGGGTCTGCTGGAACCTAACGTCCCGGCGCGCATCCGTTCGTTCCGCCTGGCGCTGACTCTGGGAGCGGCGTTATTTATGGGGATCGTCGTTTTCGTGCGCCAGCGCTTGCTCGATCGCGAGCTGCTCCGCCTGCTCAATCAGTCGCGAGAGTCCCTAGTCAATCTCAAGCGTCTGCAGGCGCAAATCACCGAATCCGAAAAGCTGGCTTCCATCGGCCAACTAGTTGGGGGCGCGGCGCATGAATTGAACAATCCCATTGCCGCCATGATGGGGTATTCCGATCTGCTCTTGAATACAGAGCTCGAGCCCAGCCAACACGACCTAGCCTCAAAAATCGGGCAACATGTTCGCCGCACGAAATCGCTGGTCGCCAGTCTCATTAGTTTTGCTAAGCCAGGCCCCACTACCATAGCTCCAGTGGATCTCAACGCCGTGCTGCGCACGGCTGTGAAACTATCGCAGCCTCAATGGAAGACTCTCAATATTGAAGTAAGCACCGTCCTGCAGCCCGATCTGCCACGCGTGCTGGGAGATTCCAATCAACTTCTTCAAGTTTGCGTGCAACTGCTCAACGGTGCGATCAACGCGGTCGAGCGGCAAGGTTGCGGCCTTCTAACCATTACCGCCGAACACAAAGATGGTATGGCAGTCATCCACATCTTCGACGCGGGTACTGCGGTATCCACTGACAGCACTCAGCCCCCTGCCGTCGAAGACGTCGTTCTCAAGCACGCCTCTGCCCGACCTCTTTCTGGCTTAGGCCTGAGCGCGTGTCAGGGCATCTTGCAGCAGCATCATGGAAAGATTTTCTGGCAGAGTGATCAAAACTGTGGAACCAGCATCCGTGTCGAACTTCCCGTCATTGCTCCGGCGTCCCAGAGATCCCCCGCAGCAGGTGGCCCCCAAAAGTGGCAACCTCAACCGTTCTCTTGAGCTGGCCGCAGGCGGCGTAAATGTCCCGACCCCGCGGCCGCCTTACAAACGCTGGAATTCCCGCATCCCGCAAAATCTTCTGAAACGCCGCCACGCGCTCCTCCCCAGGAGTCTCGAAGTCAATTCCCGGCCCCGGATTCAACGCAATCAAATTCACTTTGCACCGCAGCCCGCGCAGTAACTCGGCGACCTCTCTCGCATTCCCCGGCTCGTCATTCACGTGACCAAGCAGCACGTATTCGAATGTGATCCACTCTCGCGTGCGCAAAGGAAAATCTCGCGCAGCCGCAATCAACATTTCCAGATTCCACTTCTTGTTCAGCGGCATCAGCCGGGTGCGCAATGCATCGTTCGAAGCATTTAAAGAAATCGCCAGCTTTGGCCGGATCGCTTCTCCGCCAAAGTCACGAATGCGAGGCACAATCCCGGCCGTCGACACCGTCATGCGCCGCTCCGCGATCCCGACGCACTCCACCAGCAGTCGCGCGGCCTTCACGAAATTCTCATAATTCAGGAATGGCTCGCCCATCCCCATAAAAACCAGATTAACGCGATCCTCAGGCGGCGAAATTTGCTGATCTTTCAGAACTGCGCAAACCTGGGCCACAATCTCGGCCGCCGTCAGATTGCGCTTCACCCCCAGCACCGCCGTCAGACAGAACTGGCAATCGACCGCACAGCCCACCTGACTGGAGATGCAAATCGTAGAGCGCCCCAATGCGCGCGTACTTTTTCCCGCCGGATATTTTCCAGATTCGCCGTTCGCTGGCACGCTCTGATCTTGACTGGCGAGATTTTGGGTAGCACCGCGTTTCAACCCTGCGCTAGGACTGCTCTTTTCGGATAGGGCAGCCCCGGAAGTACCACTCTCAGCTTCCACCCCCGCCTCGCTCCCGTCGCCCGCTTCCCCGCCATCGCCCTCCGGCATCCAGACCGTCTCCACACTCTGCCCGTCAGCGAACGCCATCAGATAGCGCACTGTCCCATCGCTCGATACAAACTTATTTTCGATCCGGGCCGCCCCCACCGTGACTCCATCCCGATCCAGTCGCTCGCGAAACTCCAACGGCAGTGTGGAAATCTCCGCCAGCGATTCCACACGCTGCCGGTATACCGCCTCCATAATCTGTTTGGCTCGATAGCTTGGCTCACCCGCTTCGCTTACCAGAGCGGTGAACTCCTCCCGGTCCATCCCCAGCAACGTCGATGTCTTGGCTTGGGCCATTTCCCTACAATTCAACGTCGAATGATCCACTTAAGCTCGCGTAAATTAATCTAACTAATTGATTCTAAAGGGATAATACTATTATCGTGACGCCCGCCGCCCACCCCCCTTCTATGTAAGAATAGTAGGGTACCCTTAAGGGAAATTCCGCACTCTAATTAAGGTCTGACCCTAGACCCTCGTTTATTAGAAATTATTGCGCCAGCTATCAACATGGTAAAAGAAGTTCGCAACATCCGTCGTCAAGTTTTACCCCACGGCCTAACTGTGATCACCGAGCAGATGGAGCACATCCGCTCCGCCTCCATCGGCATTTGGCTTGAGACCGGCTCGCGCGACGAAACCCCGCAAGCCAATGGCATCTCTCACTTCATCGAGCATATGGTCTTTAAAGGGACCAAGCACCGCACTGCGGAAGAAATCGCCCGGCAGGTCGATTCCATCGGCGGCAACATGGACGCCTTCACTTCCAAAGAATGCATCTGCTTTAACGTTAAGGTGCTCGACGAAAATGTTCCGGTGGCTCTCGAAATTTTAACCGATCTGGTGCTGCACCCTACGTTTACAGCGGAGGATATCGTCCGCGAACGGGGCGTGATCCTCGAAGAGATTAAAATGGACGAGGACAATCCCGACTATCTCGTTCACGAAATCTTCACCCAGAATTTTTGGAAAGATCACCCGCTCGGGAAGCCAATTTTGGGTACAAAAGAAACGGTGAAGCGCTTCGAGCGTGACGCCGTGCTTGAGACCTACACCCACCGCTTTGCGCCCGGCAACATCATCGTAGCCGCCGCCGGGCATCTCGACCACGACCAGTTCGTCGACCTAGTCGTCAAGCATTTCGAACACCTGAAACCCGCGAAGAACGGATTCCATTCGTCTGCACCAAAAATCGTCCCTCGCATCGTGCTGCGCAACAAGAAAGCTCTCGAGCAGGTGCAGCTTTGCATCGGCGTCCCGTCCCATCCTATCGCCCACGAAAAGCGCCATGCCGGCTACATTCTCAACACGCTGCTCGGCGGAGGCATGAGTTCCCGCCTGTTCCAGAATATCCGCGAGCGTCAGGGCCTCGCCTACTCGATTTACAGCGACCTTAATCCCTACCGCGATACCGGGTGCATGGCCGTTTACGCCGGCACGTCGCTGGCCTCGGCGGCGAAAGTAGTCCGCTCGGTGATCAACGAATTTCGTAACCTGAAGAATGAACGAGTCCCGGACGAAGAATTGCGCCGCTCCAAAGACCAGCTCAAAGGCAGCCTGATGCTTTCGCTCGAGTCGAGCACTGCCCGCATGTCAAATCTCGCCCGCCAGGAAATGTACTTCGACCACTTCCAGGATCTCGACGAATTGATCGAGAAGATCGAAGCCGTCACCGCCGACGATCTTCAAACCCTCGCCCAGGAATTCTTCAAGACTGAATCCATCGCAGTGACTGCGCTGGGAAACTTGAACGGGCTGAAACTTTCCCGCGACCAACTCACCTGCTGAAAAAGCTCGCTAGGCAGGATCTGGGTTCAGCTTTGAAAAGATGCGTTCAACGTTGAAAGGGCGCGGCTTTAAGCCGCGCCGCATAGGCCCAACAAAGTCACAGCGGCTTCAGTCACCGCAGGTATATTACTCCCCTTGTAACTTCGCGCCCTCCCACACATCCCATCTCAGCCAGCAGGTGTAAACCTGCGGGACACCTTACGCAGAATTTCCTCGAAGGAGAAACTATGAAAAAGATTTTCGGCACTCTCGCGCTTGCATGTATGTTGATGGCCTCCATGTCCGCCTTCGCCCAAGATTCCATGAAGCAGGACTCCCCGAAGCAAGACAGCACTCAGCAAGACTCCATGAAAAAAGACGACTCGATGAAAAATGACTCCATGAAGCAGGACGGCACCAAGAAGAACAAGAAAACGAAAACGACGAAGAAAGACACGATGAAGAAGGATGACGGCATGAAGAAAGACGACTCAATGAAGGACGATCAGATGAAGCAGAACTAGACCAGTTCATAGTCGCACCCCACTACGAACTGTCATCCGCGAGCAAAGCGGGGGATGACAAGCGTGTTTCAGTCCACGCTTTGTTCAGAAACGGTGTGGTCGTCAAGGATGGAGGCGCGGGCCACTCGGTCCGCGCCGAGTCTCGTGTGTAATAGTCTGAACTCGACCTTGCGGACAGTGATGGGGAGGTTCCCTGTATCGGACGCAGGGAGTCGATTAACTAGGCAATTTGAGTGCGATCTAACGCTTGCAAAAAAATATCCACCGGCGTCCGATCCGCCGCCGCGCCGCTGTTTCACGGTCAGATCCTCCTTCTCTACAACGGATCGCGCCCCAACTCCTCGTGATCGTTTAAATCCTCGTAGCCTAATGCCAATCCGTAGATCCGTTGCGCCAACAACTCTGCCATCCCGGGTTTCCACCAGGATCCCGATAGTCGCTAAAGCAGCTGGCGAATTGGCCGATGATGTTCGTCCGCTTTTCCACCTCCCGCAGCAACAAACCCGAGCATCGCTGGTGATGGATCCGCCGTCGAATTACCCGCGGATTTCTCGCTGATTTAGGGGATGAAATGGAAACGGTCCTTGGTTACCCTCTGTCGTCATAAGGCTGTCCTCCTTCGTTGGCCTAACTTCTACTTGTCATAGCTGTTATGCCACGAAACGACGGCCTTTTATTTTCTTTTTTGAGAAATTGCGGCTAACCGGGTGGTGAATCCGACGGCTTCCGTTTGGAAGACAATCCACCCAGAATCGCCGGG
>Ga0210388_10003147_pt1 | contig 12918 bp, 13 predicted proteins | sample IncBWC19OmetaG_FD_155485 | JGI IMG/M metagenome (GOLD analysis project Ga0210388, IMG submission 155485) | Forest soil microbial communities from Barre Woods Harvard Forest LTER site, Petersham, Massachusetts, United States - Inc-BW-C-19-O ... | reverse complement strand
CGGCCAGACTGCCAGCCCCGCCGAAGACGCGCGTGGCCAGGGCGAGCGAAGCCGGGCAAGAGCTGCCGGACCTCCCCCCGATGTGACGCGGTCTGTACACAGGAGGGCGCTACGTCGCCCGTCTGCACCACCACGAACGGACCACCCGACCATGCATTGCGCTAGCGCGTTTGCTTTCCGCCGTATCGAGGTCCTTCGTGAAACGCGGCTCGGCGTGGTACCCCACCGCCCAGCCACCCACGACCAGGTACTCAGCGCTCGTGGCGGCCAATGCCGAAAGCAGATCCTTGAAATCGGGGTGGAGATCCATGCCTTCCCTTGATGATCCACGCTTCGACGATCGCGTCCCACATGGCTTGGAGCTTGGCGGCCGGTTCAGCGTTCACCCAGAACTCGAGCCCCTTCTCTTCGAGCTCCTCGAACGAGGCGGCTCGGCCACCGGTCCAGGTCGCTCGACGCTGAGCGGCGCGTTGCTCGATATCCTTGTCCACCCAACCAGCCTAGCACCGCGATGAACCGACAGCATGGGCGAGCGGGACCGCCGGCGAGCTTCCGCGCTCGCGGAGGCGTTTGCGCCTGGCCCTCGAGGAGGGCCTTGTCCTCAGTCGTCGTCAGGATCTACCCCGGGAACGCGCCCGAGCGACGCGAGCCCATCGACGGGAACCATCGGCGCTCGAACGCGTGACCAGCAGCGTCCGATTGGAGCGTCAAGGCGACGGACCGGTCACGTTCAAGTGCTCGCTGTCCATCTTGGGCGAGCTATCCGAAGAAGAGCGGGCGGCGGTTGCGAGCGCCGCGGCCCATTGCCCCGTGCGCCGCACGCTGTCGAGGGGAATCCAGTTCGCATTCGAGGCCGCGCCGGACATCCTACTGGGATAGGCCTGAGGCATGGGCGGCGCCGCGGCTTCCAGGCGATCCGGCAGAGCTCGAGCGCCGCCCACCATGATCCTCACGCATTCGCCTGCGCCCATTTCTTCCATGACGAACACCACGCGCGCCTTGACGGATCGACCCTCCCCCCACGTCTCCGCGACGGCAGAGTGAGCTCCTTTTCCCGCTGAGATTGCGCTCTTTGCGCCTTCATGTTGATCGTGTCGACCAGACCATGGCGAAGGCTACACACCCGGGTTTGGCCGCACGCCGCTCGAACGGTGAGCCCGTTGGCACCCCGGCTCGTTCGCGCGCAGAAGAGCTCCTGGAGGCGCTTGCCGATCTCACCGTCGACCGCCGGTCGGACGTTTCGCCGGCGGAGGCCGGGCGCGAGTTGCTCCGCCGCGGAATGGTTGCGATGGGGGCCGCCTCCGGGTCGGCATGCCTCGTCGACTCGCGGGGCGAGACCTTCCGCATCGTGGAGGTCGGCCCGTCCAGCATTGCCGCGCCGACAACGACGATCGAGGAGCGCGAACCGGTGTGGTTGTGCACCGCCCGAAGCGTGAGCTCGCGCTTCCGAGGCGCCGCGACGCAGGGGCTGGGCGCGCTGGCGTGGGTCCCCGTCGAGCTGGGAGGAAAGCGCGTGGGTGGCCTTGCGCTCTGGTTCGAGGAGGAGCGCGCGTTCTGCGCAAGCGAGCGCTCCTTCCTGAGCGCGCTGGGAAGGACGCTCGCGCAGGAGATCGACCGGGCGTGCCTCGACGAACAGCGACGCAAGGCGGACCACGAGCGGCGGAGGATGGCCCGCTGGGCGAGCGCGCTGGGAGACACCTACCGGCTCATCGCCTCCCCGGCGTGGTCCCTCAAGCGCATCCTGGACGAGCTCGCGCGGGTCTCCTGCGAGCTTCCGGCCGACTTGAGCGCCATCCGGGTCCTCTCTGCGGATGGCCGATCGCTCGAGTACCACGGTCTCTATCATCGCGATCCCGTGCAAGCCGAGGCTCTGCGCAGCGCGCTCGAGGGGCGCGCGATGCCCGCGAACCTGGGGGAGACCGCGCGCGTCCTCCAGGATGGTGCGGGCCTGCGGTTCTCCGCGGTGAACATGGAGAAGGTCCTGCGCGTGTACGAGGGCACGCCGTTCGGCGACTACTTGGCGCAGTTTCCCGTGGCCACGGCGATGGTCGTGCCCCTCCGCTCGCGAGGCTCCATCTTCGGCGTGGTGACGGTCGCTCGGACGGCGCCCCAACCGTTCGAGGAGACCGACCTCCGGTTCCTGCAAGAGGTGGCCGATCGCGCCGCAGTCGCGATCGACAACGCGAACCTCGTGCAAAAGGTCACGCGCTCGGAGGAGCAGCTTCGCGTGGCGCTCGAGGCGGGACGGCTCGGCGCGTGGGAATGGGACATGCCGAGGCAGGAGGTCACCTGGTCGGCGATGCTGGAGAAGATCCACGGGCTGCAGGAGGGAACGTTCGGAGGCGACTTCGAGGCCTACCAGCGCGACATCCACCCGGAAGACCGCGAGCGCGTTCTCTCGACCATCGCGCGCATTGTCGAGGAGTGCACAGACTACGACGTCACTTACCGGATCATCCGTCCTGACGGCGAGGTGCGCTGGCTCGAGGCGTACGGCAAGCTGCTCTGCGATCCCTCCGGCGTACCGCAACGACTGGTCGGAGTGTGCACGGATATCACCGACCGAAGGAAGGCCGAGGAGCAGCTGCGCGAGACGCTGCTGGCCTTGCGCGATGCCGACCAGCGCAAGGACCAGTTCCTGGCCATGCTCGCCCACGAGCTCCGCAACCCGCTCGGTCCCGTGCTCAACGCGACATACCTGCTCGGCAGCCCGGGTCTGCCGGAGGCCTCGTCCGCGCGCGCCCGGAAGGTCCTCGACCGGCAGGTCCGGCACATGGCTCGTCTGCTGGACGACCTGCTCGATGTGTCCAGGATCTCACGAGGGAAGGTCGAGCTCGAACTCGGGGCGGTGGACATGTCGGCGCTGGCCCGCGAGGTCGTCGACGACCATCTGGAATCGTTCCGCACGGCCGGGTTGGCCCTGGATCTGGCGGTCGCCGCCGAGCCCCTCTTCGTCCACGCGGATCGCACGCGCATGGCCCAGGTCGTGGGCAATCTCCTCTCGAACGCCCTCAAGTTCTCGGAGCGCGGACAGTCGGTGCGCGTGCAGGTCGACCGGGACGAGCCGTGCGGGAGCGTGGTGCTCACCGTCCGCGACGAAGGGATGGGAATCGAGCCCGCCCTTATCGGCCGGATGTTCAAGCCGTTCGAGCAGGCCGACACCTCTCTGGCCCGCCATCGAGGCGGCCTGGGTCTTGGATTGGCCCTCGTGCATGGACTGGTCACCCTCCATGGGGGACGCGTCTCCGCGTCGTCCGGTGGACTGGGGCAGGGCGCGGAGGTCCGGGTCGAGCTGCCGCTGCGCGTCGCGGCGCGCGAGGTCGCGGCATCGAGTGAACGGTCACCGGGATTGGCGCGGGAGTCGTCCGCGAGGGTCCTCGTCTTCGAGGACAACGCCGACGCCGCAGAGTGTCTGCGCGAGATCCTCTCGGGCGCCGGATACCTCGTTTGCGTCGAGGCAAGCGGGTGGCACGCGATCGACGTGGTCCGGCGTTTCGGGCCCGACATGGTCCTGTGCGACCTCGGCCTCCCCGGCCGTGACGGCTACGCCATCGCCGGGGACATTCGCTCCGACCCGGCGCTGTCGCATCTGCCATTGATCGCGATCTCGGGTTACGGCACCGTCGACGACCAGGCTCGCTCCCGGCGCGCCGGGTTCGCTCGCCCTCCCCCCAAGCCCGTTCCGCCGTCACTCCTGCTCCTCGAGCTATCGCGTCACGCGCGAGCGAGCGCCGCGCCGTGATGCTCCCCCGCCCCGCCGGTCCTAAGGCCCTTCGCGCTCCAGCGTCCCCGTTCCGTTCCAGGGCTCGGTCTGCGCTTGGAAGGTGACACCGCGGCCGTCGTCTCTCATCACGCAGTGCGATCGCAGGGTCCCGCCTCCCTGCACGTCGGGCGCGACGAGATCGAAGACGGGCGCGGCGGCGTTCTCGAGCGTGTAGGGACGCGTGATGGTGATCGTCGGCGACTGGGCATGCATCGTCTGGCCGTCGAAGGTGACGACCATCGTCGTCAGCTGCTGCGAGAGGAGCATCTGGGTCATCGGATCGAGCGGCAGCGCGGGTCGATAGTCGACGAGCCTCCACGGGCCAGCGACGAGGCGCGACTGGATGGGTTGCGCGGCCTGCGCGGCGGCCGATAGCGGCGGTTGCGAGGCGCCGCAGCCCCACGAGGACCCAGCACCCGCGAGGAGCGCCGCCATGGCGAACGAACGGATGGTGAGCATTCCACCCGAGTCATACACCCTCCCGTCCGGAGGCGCAGCAGACCGGCGACGCGCGGAGCTACCGCCCGCCGCCGCCCGCGACGCTCTCGATGGCTGCATGCCAGTCGGCGCCGACGCGGGTCGCGCTGCCCACGAAGAGGCCGAGGGCAAAGAGCACGAGCCCGATCGCCCACGACGCGGCGCGGGACCAACCACCTCGAGGTGCTCGAGGCGAAGCGCCGCCGCCAGGGACATCAAGCTCGACCTGCGTGATCGTCTCGACGTCGGCGTCCACGAGGACCACGCCGTGAACGTCGAACGCCGCGCGGTACTCCAGAAGCTGCCTTCGCGTGGGCCCGTGCGACAGACGCGGCGCCAACCGGCCCGTCTTCACCTCGGCGATGTAGCGGCGGCCCTCGCGCGTCACGAGATAGTCGGCGCGCAGGCCGAACGTGACGGACTCTCCGTCGGCCCGTAGCGTCCACGAGCCCGGGACTTGCCGCTCGAGGACCGCATAGCCGGCACGCTCGAGGAGTTCCCCTGCCCTCACCTCGCCGTCGACCGCGCGAAGGGCGCGCGCGTGAGCGGCGACTTCACGGTCTTGCTCGCGCGAGGCGGCCGCTTGATAGGCCCGAGCCAGCGCGCGCTGCCGGCCGAGCCGCCACGACTGGACGACCGCCAGGACCACGGTCGCGAGCAGGAGAAGAATCGGCCAGGATCCCTGCACGCGGGCAGGGTACTGCGAAGGCGGCCTCCCGGGCCCAGTTCTGGTTCAGGGCGGCGAGATCCACTTCGCCGACCAGCTCCCGCTGGCCGACGCGAAGGGTGCGCCTCCATCCCCCACGAGGCCGGCGACGAGGATGGCGCCGTTCACGAGCATGGGCGGCGTGCCGGCTCCCGCCTCCTGGTAGTCGGCCGTCAGGTTGCCGATCATGTCGATCTGATAGAAGGTACCCATCCTGTAGACGCCGTTCGCGAGCTGCGCGGTCATGTGATACGGGGGCCCCGCATCCGGGGAGCAGTCGAGGTTTCCGCTCAGGTTCGCAAAGAAGTTCCCGCCGATCTGGTCGCTTCCGTCGAGCGCGCCGCCGTCCGCGATCTCGAGCGAGGTGGTCGACGTGGTGGTCGGGATCTCGCCTACCCCCGTCGAGGTCATCGTGACCTTCTTGGACTCGAGGTCGATGGTGAGCGAGCCGTTCCACATGAACGAGAAGAGGCCCGGGCTGCCGCCGTCACCCCCCACTCCGACGTAGGTCATGAACTGGCCCTGGTAGACGCCTGCGGCGCAGACGGTCTCCGTGACGACGACGCTCGCGTCGGCCGACGCCTGCGGAACGAAGCCTCCCCCCGGGACGGGATCGCCGCTGGAGACCGTCGCATCGTCCGACGAACCACCGCTCGAACTACCGGATCCCGGGCCGGGCTGCGAGCCGCTCGCGTCGGGGTAGTCATTCGAGCCGGACCCGCCGCACCCGACCGCAAACGCAGCAGCGCCGAGCGCGAGCGCCGGAACCAACGAATACCTCTCCATGCCTCTCTTTGGGTCGGGGACGGCCACCCATCACGGGTTGCCTTCGCCGATGCGCGAATGAGACAGCCTCAGGGCGAGGCGCCGGCGCTCTTGGAAGCGAGGCTGGCTGCAGGGCGGACGTCTTGCGTCGTCGCGCTCTCCTTGTCCATCGTGCCCGCTCGGGTCGGGACCATCGGCTCGTCTTCCAGTGCCTGAAGGCTGTGGTCGAGAGCCTCGGCGAGCGCGTGGTCATGCGCTCCGACCTGGCTGGGCGTCGAGGCGACGGGCACCTCTTCTGCGGCCGGCCGGGGGGTGAACGCGCGCTGCGACTGGGTCTCGGCGCAGCCGGCGAAGCCTGCGATCGCGATGAGAAGCAAGATCAAGTGGGATCGAAGCATCAGTTTCCCTACTTGTTGCACGATCAACAGCTTTGGCAAGAAATTAGCGTGGAGCTGTCGCTGACCCCCTCGCGGCAGCCACCCCTGGCGCCGCCACTTCAGCAGGACCCGGCCAAGCACGGAGATGCATCCGGCTTGGCGGTTCTTAAGTTGGGAGGAGACAAGAGAGGAGAGTGAGGCCGCCCATGAGGTTCACGATCGCTCTGCCGCTGCTCGGTGCTTCGTTCGCGCTTCTTTCGGCCCCTCTGGCCATGGCGCAAAACGAGGCCCCGCAAGAGGGTCCGCCGGGCCAGGCTCCGGACAACTCATCGACCACGGAGCAGCCACCGGACAACTCATCGACGACGGAGCAGCCCCCGCAGCCGGCTGCGCCGCCGCCCGCGCCCCCGGAGGGAGCGTCGCCGACTGCGCCGGGAGCTCAGTCCACGGACGGGCAGTGGGTCTACACGGATGCGTACGGGTGGATCTGGGTCCCGGCTGGGTCGGTCGCCGCCGACGTGGACACCCAGCCTTACGTCTATCTCTACGCGCCCGAGGTCGGCTGGACCTGGTTTCTCTCGCCGTGGGGGCTGGGGCCCTTCTTCGTCGGACCGTGGGTCCACGCTCCGCATCCGTTCCACGAAGGCCTTCGGCATTTCGGCGGCGCTCCCTACCGTGGTCCGCGCGCCGTCGCGCCTGGCTACGTGCGCCCTGCCCTGCCGCGGCAGGTCGCGCCGGGGGCAGTGAACCCGCGGTATGTCCAGCCTCGGCCGGCGCCCGCGCATATCGGACCGCATGGCGTGGCGCCCGGCAACGTCGGGCCGCGGTACGCGGCACCTCCGGTGGTCGCTCCGCGGTACACAGCTCCGCCCGCGTACCATGCGGCGCCCGTCATCTCGGCGCCTGCCTACCACCCCGCGCCGGCCGCGCCCGTCTATCACTCGGCGCCGGCGATGGCGCCGCAACCTTCGTTCGGTGGACACATGGCGGCACCCGCCGGTGGCGGACACGTCGGCGGCGGCGGGCACCGGTGACCGTCGCCTTGGGCGCCGCCGCTGCGGACGCACCCGCGGTCAGTGCCCGGCGTCGCCCGCGTCGGGCGAGCCTGCGTCGCCGGACGGGCACGTGGTGTCCGTCACCTCATTGACCACCGGCGGCAAGCTCCGCAGGAAGTCGACGATCTCCTGCGCCGTGCCCGCGTCCATGGGCGTCCCGACTCGGCCCAGGTTGTTGCCCCATCGGGGCATCGACGGGCAGAGCGAGCCGCCCGTCGGGTCGGAGCCATTGAGGATGGCGTTCCGGATCTGTTCATCGGAATAGCATCCGAGGCCCGTCGACGGATCGTTCGTCAGGTTGGGCGGGAACGTCATTCCGCTGTCGCCGATCCCGTTGTTGTTTCCCGAGAGGACGATGCCGTTGCCGGCGTCATCGATCAGCTGACTGGCCTTCTGATGGCAACCCGCGCAGCGATAGACCGTCCATACCGCGTGGAATCCTGCCGCGACGGAAGCCTCGTCGAGGCCGGACGCGTCGAACACGGTGCACGAGCTGCCGCCATCGGAAGCGTCGGTCATGCCCGCATCGGGCGGCGGGGCGGCAACGTCGGCGACGGCGTCGGTCATGCCGGGATGGGTTCCGTCGCTGTCCGGCTCCGAGACCGTGGAGTCCGGTGTTCCGGCGTCGGCGCTCGCCTCTTCGGAGGCGTCGACCCCGAGCGGGCTGCCGTTATTGTCGCTGCTGCTGCTGCAAGCCACGAATGCAGCCGAAGTGGCGATGGCCACCCCCGCGGCTAGCCCGAGCCACGCACCCCGCGCCTTCTTCATGCGCGCCATCCTAGAAGCGGCGCGCGCGCCGTCAATCATCAAAAGAGTCAAAAGAGGACGCGGTTCCGCGTTAGGAAGCCGTTCGGGTGGCGCGCGTAGGCTGCCCCGGATGCGAGCGCTCGCAAATGCAGCGTCGCACCGGGTGCGTCCGTGAAGCGGCGGCCAGGGCGACCCAGACTACCCAAAGGCCAGGTGCGGGCCGTCGTCATCGCGATACGGGTCACCGAGACCCAGAGGACGGAGATCGCGATGGCGGCGGAGCGCGTGGGGAAGACGGCAGCCGATTGGGCGCGCGACGCGCTCCTTGCCGCCCTTGTCCCTCCCTAGCAAAATCGGCTGCGGGTCTGCCTGATTTCGCCGGCGGCGGGGCACCCACTCCCGTCGAGGAGGTTCGCGCTGCGACTGAATGAGGTACGGAGCGGATCCCCGCGATCGCGGCCCGTGGCCACCCGGTCACCACCTCCCGAACTGCTAGCATCCGCCCGTGCGCATCCTGGTCGTCGAAGACAACGAGCGCGTCGCCGACACCGTGGGCGCAGCCTTCCGTGCTCGAGGTCATTCGGTGGTGCTCGCCGCAGGCGTCCGCGACGCGGACGAGGCGTTCGTTTCTCAGCCGTTCGACGTGGCCATCGTGGACGTCGGGCTGCCCGACGGCTCGGGCGTGGCCTGGTGCCGCTCCGCCAGGCGTCTGGGCAGCGAGATGCCCGTGTTGTTGCTGACCGCGCGTAACGAGGTGGCCGATCGCGTCGCCGGGCTCGACGCCGGGGCCGACGACTACCTGGGAAAGCCGTTCGCCGTCGACGAGCTCGTCGCACGCGTGCGTGCGCTGGCTCGGCGCGGCCCGCGCTGGACTGACTCCGTGCGACGCTTCGGCGCTCTCGTCATCGATCGCGACCGGCGCGTCGCGACGTTCGGCGAAGAGCGAGTCCCGTTCACGGCGCGCGAGTTCGACATCGTGGCCGTGCTCGCGTGGCGCGACGGCCGCGTCGTCGCGCGTGACGAGTTGCTCGAATCGGTCTGGGGAGACGCGAGCGAGCGCGCGGCGGGCAGCTTCGAGGTCCTCATCGCGCGCGTCCGCCGCAAGTTCGCCGCGCATGGTGTGCGCGATGCGCTCCGCACGGTGCGACGGGTCGGGTACGCATGGGCACTCGAACGCTCGAAGCAAGACTGACGGCGCGGCTCTTCGCCCTCGTGGGTGCGGTGCTCGTCGCGCTGGGCATTGCCTCCGTCGTCGTGACAGCGCACGTGCTCGACGAGAGCGATACCGAGGCGGCCTGGGCTCACGCGGTCAGCGCAAGCAACGCGCTCGAGCGCGAAAAGACCGAGGGAGACTCCCCCGAAGAGGCGCTGCGCGAGGTGGTCGCCGACGCGCAGGGCGAGGGCGTGCGCCTCTCCATCCTGCGGGGCGGCACCGCGGCAGGCGTGCCCATGCAGGCCCTCGCTCCCGGAGTGTGCGCGCTCGTCTTCGACGATCGCGGCGCGCCCTGGCAGACGTGCGCGGCGGAGGGAGCCGAGGAGACGCTGGTCATGGCCGGCGTGCCGGTCGCGGCCCACCGCGCCGTCGTTCGCGAGCTGACGCGTGGCATGGGCACGGTCGTGTTGGTGGCGTTGCTGGCGATGTGGCTCGCGGTGCGCAAGTCGCTTCGTGGCCCTCTCGCGGAGCTCGCGGCGGTCGCTCGGTGGACGGCGCACATCGCGGAGGCGGAGCCTGCCCGTCCCGCGCCCCCCACGAAGACGCGGGAGATCGTCCAGCTCGAAGCGGCCTTCGGGGGCCTGGTGAAGCGCCTGCTCGAGGCACTTGCGCGGGAGCGCGCGAGCAGCGCGCAGATCGCTCACGAGCTCCGCACGCCACTGACCGCCATCGTCGCCGAGCTGCAGACTCTCCACTGCCGCAACGCGTTCGAGACTGCGCCGGACGACGAAGTGACGCGGGCCGCGATCGGGCGGGTCCTTGGCGATGCCGGGCGCCTGTCGGACGTCATCGATGCGATCCTCGTGCTGTCGACCAGCGCGCAAAAGAGCGAACGAGACGACGCCATCGTCAACGTGGCCGACCTCGCGCGCGAGCTGGCGCCGGCGGGGACCAGCGTCGAGGCCCCCGACGAGGCGCTCGTGGAGACCGACGAGCGTCTCGTCCGTCTCGCCCTGCGCAATCTCATCGAGAACGCCCGCAAGTATGCGTCCGGGGCGCGCGTGCTCCGGGTCTCGCGCGACGGCGCGGTCGCGCGCCTCTCCGTCGTCGACGACGGTCCGGGGCTCGACCCCGCCGCGCGCGGCCGGATGTTCGAGCGCTACTGGAGAGGCGCCGCCGACAGCGAGGGCCGCGGCCTGGGCCTCGCGCTCGTTCGTGCCGTCGCGGAGCGATATGGCGGGTGCGCCGAGGCCCAGCCCGGGGCGTTGGGCCGCGGACTCGAGGTATCGATGACGCTCGAGCGCCTCGTCGGCTGGCACGACGAAGCCCCCGAGCGCTGCGATCCTGTTTGAGTGCCCGCCGCCTCACGGGCGGGGCGGTCGCTCCGGCGCTGCGAACACGAGGAGCCGGGCTGCCTTCGGGTCCGGGACGTAGACGTTGCCTTGGGCGTCGGCCACGGCGTTACGGGCCCCCTCCGCCGTGTCGCCCGTGGCCTCGACCGTCAGCTCGCCGCGATCGTCGACGACGGCGACGGTGAGGCGGGCCGCCCTGGCGGCGGCCACGTAGACGACTCCGTTGAGGACGTCGATGTTGTCCACGCCGGCGCCCGTGTCGAGCGTCCCGAGGAGCGCGCCGTCGTGCGCGGCATCGAGGACCTGAAGGTGGTCGGTGCACGCGACGATGACGAAGTCGTGCACGGCGTCGAAGGCGAGGCCCCGCGGCCCGTCTGCGCCGCAGCGGGGATTCCACGCCGCCTTCACCTTGCGTGTCTTCACGTCGATGACGAGCGTGCCGCCCTTGTCCTCGAGGTTGGTGAAGAAGAGGCCGCGAGCGTCATCGACGGCGTAACCCTCCGGCGCGCCGTCGGTCTTCACGGTCGCCTTTGCCTTCAGCGCTCCCGGCTTCGACGCGTCGAGGACCGCGAGCGCCTGGTCCCCCGGCGTGGTGACCCAGACTTCGTGCGCCGACTCGACATACGCGACGCCGTCCGTCGGCGACGGGAGCGTGAGGCAGGGGCCGACCCTGAGCGTCGTCGCGTCCACCGGGCACACCTGATTCGAGGCGCGATCGCCGACGTAGACGACGCTCTCTCCAGGCGTCACCGCGCTCGGCCCCATCGTTCGCTTCTTGCCGCGCACTTCGCGCTCGGCCGTCTTGAACCCGTCGACGAGGGTGAAGCGACCGGTCGCAATGTCGAGCACGTCGACGGCGCCTGCGCTGGAGACGGGCACCCAGACCCGCGACCGGGCGCGCTCGTAGGCGATGTAGTCGAGGGACGCGGGAGCCTCCGCGCCGGGCAACGGGATGGCCGTACCGGTGAGCCGCGCGGGACCGTGGTCCGCTCCTGCATGCGTGACCGAAACGACGACCGCAGAACCGGAGGGGGCGGCCGCAGGCGAGACCTCGGCGGCCGACGCGGAAGAAGCCGGCGCCGTCGCGGCAGACGTGGAAGAGGTGGCCGCCGTGCGATTGCTTCCACAGGCGCACGCGACGGCGGCGGCGAAACACACGGCGAGCGGCGACACGCAGCGGATGGAGGATCGCACGCCGGGTCTCAATCCTTGCCGTCGGAGAGCATCGCGGCCGCCACCTCTTGCGCGCGCCGGCGCTCGCATTCGAGCGCTTCGCCGCGCCTGTCGCCGAAGGCAAGCTCGGCTACGAGGCTCGGCGAGTCCTCGCTCCGCACGGAGATGGGGTCGGCCGGCTCCGCGCCGCGCCAGGTCCCCTCCGAAGGCCCGAGCGACGGACGGCCGCGCAGCGACACGTACACGCTACGGAGAGCCGCATGCATCTCGCGCGCGCTGCGCCAGCGCTCGTTCTTGTCGAACGCGAGGGCGCGATCGACGACGCCGACGAGAGCCGGCGACGTGCCCGGCATCACGGCGGCGAGCGACGGGGCCGGGTCCTTCATGGCGGCCATGAGGGCCTCGAGCTGCGTGGGCCCGTCGTGCACGGGCCGACCGGTCACGGCACGAAAGACCACCGCGCCGACTCCGAAGATGTCGGTGCGGACATCGACCTCGTCCGGCTGGCCCCGCGCCTGCTCGGGAGCCAGGTACCCCGCCGTTCCGATGACGATGCCGCTCAGCGTGGGGACCGACGAGATGATGCCATCGCGGATGCGCGCGAAACCGAAGTCGAGCAGCTTCGCGTGACCTGCCCTCGTGAGAAAGACGTTCCCCGGCTTGATGTCGCGATGGACGATGCCGTTGGCGTGCGCCATGTCGAGAACGTCGAGCAGCTGTCCGGCGATACCGAGCGTCTCGACGAAGGGGAGCTGCCCTCCGATGGAAGCGAGGCGGCGCGCGAGCGACTCGCCCTCGAGCAGCTCCATGACGAGGTAGGGCGCCCCGTCCTCCGCGACGTCGTCGTCCAGGATCTCGACGGCGCTCGGGTGGCCGATCTTGTTTGCGACATACCCCTCGCGCAGGAACCGCCGGCGTAGCTCAGGATTGGCGGCCGCGCTCGCGTGGAGGATCTTGATGGCCGCGTGGCGACCGTTGCGGTGAGCCGCCTCGTAGACGCTCGCCGTGCCGCCCACGTCGATGAGGCGTTCGATGCGCCACTTGCCGTTCAGCGTCTGTCCCACGCGCTGCTCTGCGGCTCGCTCCGTCGTGGTCGACTGCACGGGGGTCACCATCGTGGGGGGAGGCGCCTCCGTCAAGCATCGACAGCCCCGCGCTGCACAGCTCGCTCACGTGACCGTCGCTTCTTCGACCCGCTGGAATCGGGCTGCCTTCGCCGTGGCGCAGCCCGAGGATCTGCGCCCGTAACCGTCTCTCCACGGTCTCCCTCTCCCCTCGTGCGACGGGAAGCAACCGCGTGTACGATGTGGGGGGGGTAGATGAGGGTCTCTTTGTTCCGTCCGCAGCTAT
>Ga0210388_10003146_pt1 | contig 12918 bp, 9 predicted proteins | sample IncBWC19OmetaG_FD_155485 | JGI IMG/M metagenome (GOLD analysis project Ga0210388, IMG submission 155485) | Forest soil microbial communities from Barre Woods Harvard Forest LTER site, Petersham, Massachusetts, United States - Inc-BW-C-19-O ... | reverse complement strand
ATTTCTCTCGCCGGCGCTTTAGTTCCATCTCGACCCTCGACACATGTTTTGCCGGCACCACCAAAATCATCCCCACGCCCAAATTAAAAGTGCGCAGCAATTCATCGCGCTCGATCTGTCCCAACCGCGCCAAATAACGAAAGATCGGCAACACCGGCCAAGACCCCAAATCAATCACCGCCTGCACGTTCGCCGGCAAAGCCCGCGGCAAATTCCCAGTAATTCCACCGCCGGTAATATGCGCCATGGTAGTCACCCACCCGCGCGCCAAAATACTTTTCAGCAGCGGCCAATAAGCGCGGTGCGGCTTCAGAAGCTCCGGCCCGATTTTATTACTTACCTCCGCCACATAAGTATTCGGGCTGAGCTTCGCCACTCCGAACACCAATTTCCGCGCCAGCGAATATCCATTGGTGTGCAATCCGCTCGAAGGCAGCGCCAGCAACGCATCCCCAGGACGCACCCGCCGCGGATCGAGCTGCATCGTCCGCTCCACGGCGCCCACGATAAATCCCGCCAGGTCGTATTCGCCTGCCGCGTAAAAATCCGGCATCTCCGCCGTTTCGCCGCCGATCAGCGCGCAACCCGCATGCCGCGCCGCTCTGCTCATCCCCTCGATCACCTGCTCCACCACGCGGGCATCAATCTTCCCCATCGCCAAATAATCCAGAAAAAATAGCGGCTGCGCGCCCTGCGTCAAAATGTCATTGATGCAATGATTCAGAATGTCCGCGCCCACCGTCGAGTGAATCCCGGTAGCAAACGCGATTTTCAGTTTTGTGCCGACCCCGTCAGCGCTCGAAACGAGAATCGGCTCGCGCCAGCGCTTCCGGTCCAACTGAAATAGCGCGCCAAATCCGCCAATGGGCGCCAGCACTCCTCGCGTAAAAGTTTTCCGCGCCATAGCCGCAATCCGCCGCTTGGCTTCATCGGCCACTGCAATATTTACTCCGGCATCGGCATAGCGCATGGTTGGTTTCTGCTTCCTGAAGGAGTCGGGCTAATTCCCTGAAGCTTGAATCTTCTGGCGAACCAGAATCAAAAAATGTGGAACAACCGCTTCCAGCGAATTTCTCCCGGATGTATCACGGCGTTCAAATACGTCGCAAACCGCTCGCCCACGTGCCCCGGTTCCCACACATCTTCCGGCGCCTCAATGGACATATAAATCAGCACCGGAGTCCCGATAATATTTTCCCGCGGCACAAATCCCCAGTAGCGGCTGTCGTTCGAATTATCGCGGTTATCACCCATCATGAAATATTCGCCCGCCGGCACCACCAGCTCGCCGTTCTGCACCTGCTTCGCCAACTCGTTCCGCCAATCAGGATTGTCCGCGAAAGGCATCTCCGAAGTTCGCGCCGGGAAATTCTCTACAGGCGAATCGATGTTGTTCGGATTGTGAATCGCGTAAGGCTCGTTCAGCGCCGTGCCGTTCACAAACACTTTCCCGTCCACGATTTTTATGCGGTCGCCCGGCACTCCGATGCAGCGTTTGATGAAATCCGGAAATCCCTGGTCCGCCAGCGGCGCGCGGAACACCGTGATCTGCTGCCGCTTCGGCTCGCGCCACAGCGGCACATGCCAAGGTGTAAACGGAATCCCCGCATCGTATCCAAACCGGCTCACGATCAAGTGATCCCCGATCAGCACCGTATTTTCCATCGAGCCGCTCGGAATCACCCGCGCCTGCACCAGCATCCCCTCAATCAGCAGGAACGCCATGATCACCCAAAACCAGGAAACTACTTCGCGCCAAACCTTGTCGCTGGTCGTGGCGTGCTCGTGCTGCTGCTCCTCGCGCGCTCTTTCCACCCGTTCCCGGTCTGCGGCCACGGCTTCTTCCACGTCAGCCTTCACGATGAGCCTCCACTTCCAGTTGCACCAGCTCCGTCGGATAGCTGCCGGTGTAGCACGATGTGCAGAACTTGTGGTTGGCGTCGTCCGTATCCTCCATCGCCAGCCGCAATCCCTCGAGTGAAACGTATCCCAACGAATCCGCGCCCAGATATGTCCGTATCTCGTCCACCGAATAATTCGCCGCGATCAATTCTTCGCGCCGCGGCGTATCCACACCGTAGTAGCACGGCGAAATCGTCGGCGGACAGCTGATCCGCACGTGCACTTCGGTCGCGCCGGCATCGCGCACCAGCCGCACGATTTTCCGGCTGGTCGTGCCGCGCACAATCGAATCGTCCACCAGCACCACGCGTTGCCCCTCCAGCATTCGACGCACGGGATTCAGCTTTAGCTTCACTCCAAAATCGCGTATCGCCTGGCTCGGCTCGATAAACGTCCGCCCAATATAATGGTTGCGGATCAGCGCCATGCGAAACGGAATTCCCGAATCCGCCGAATACCCGATCGCCGCCGGCACGCCCGAATCCGGCACCGGCGTCACAATGTCCGCTTCCACCGGATGTTCTTTCGCCAGCAAACGTCCCAGCCGCTCTCGCGTGCGATTTACCGGCATTCCAAAAACCAGGCTGTCCGGCCGCGAAAAATAAACGTGCTCGAAAACACACTGCTGCAAGGGCTTTTCCGGCGCGAAATGAAAGGACTCCACTCCGCTGCGCGAAATCCGCACCATTTCTCCCGGCTCCACGTCGCGCACGTATTCCGCATCAATCAAGTCCAGCGCGCAAGTTTCCGAAGCCGCAACCCAGGCGCCATCCAGCCTTCCCAAACACAGTGGCCGAAATCCCCGCGGATCGCGAATCGCATAAATCTCATCGCGCGTCAGCAGTAGCAGCGAATACGCGCCCTCCACCTGATTCAGCGCGTCCGCAATCGCGCCCGTCAAGTTTCGCGCTTGGCTGCGCGCGATCAAATGCACGATCACTTCCGTGTCGCTGGTCGTCTGAAAAATCGAACCGCGATGTTCCAGCTTCTTGCGCAGCTCGATCGCGTTGGTCAGGTTGCCGTTGTGCCCCAGCGCGATTTTCCCCTTGTTGCAATCAATCACCACCGGCTGCGCGTTCATCAACGTGTTGTCGCCCGCCGTCGAATAACGCGTGTGCCCAATCGATGCGTCGCCCGGCAATCTTGCGATAACTTCCGGCGTGAAGATTTCCTGCACCAACCCCAGCGACTTGTGCACGAATACCTGCGCGCCGTCGGTCGAAGCAATGCCCGCCGATTCCTGCCCGCGATGCTGCAGCGCGTAAAGCCCCAGATAAGCCATCTTCGCCGCTTCCGGGTGCCCAAATACCCCAAAAACGCCGCAATGGTCGTGAAAATGATCGTCGCCGAGTTGTACGAGAGGACTCAAACGCTCGCATCCTTTTTGAAAAATTGATGCCTCACGTTCGGCAGGAAGAGCCAAACGAGCACCAAAACGAGTGTTACAGCCATTGCTGACTTGCCCGCTGCTGAGGGCGGGCCAAAAGGTCCATGGATGGCCTGCGCGATGCTGAACGCGCATGTCGCAACGGCAAACCCATATCCCCACTTTCGCCACAGCAATACGCCCAGCGCAGGCAAGATGAAGAACAATGCACCAGTGATGCGATATCTCATACCTGGTCCGCTTCCACGCCGTAATAGTTCACGCAATCCCCAGGCGGTTAAGCTCGCCGCAATCGGCCATCTCGAATATTTCGTAAATCTGCTCATTGGGCGTCCCTTCCGCTCTCGATGGCCCGAGGTAGAGCATCCGACCAGCTTCGCCGGAACGATTCGATACTGCCTTGTATCACACCCGCGTCCTGATATTGGATGCGGAATTCACCGCGAGTGACTGTACCGATACGTCGCGCACCGACGTGGTATTGTGCCGCAATCTCGTTCACCCGGGCAAGCGACGCAGCTGCAACAGACAGCACCGCCCGTGCCCCACGCTCGCCAAATAACGCAGCCTCCGCAAAATCTTCCGCGCTCCCAGCATCGATCGAGATCTCCGCGGACAATCCGTCGCGCCCAAAACACGCCTCGGCCACTGATACCGCCAACCCGCCATCGCTAACATCGTGCGCCGAAACCACCGCCCGCTCGCCAGCCAGCGCCACCAAACAGTCAATCAACCGTTTCTCCGCCGCCAAATCAATCGCCGGCGGTAATCCCGCGACGATGCCATGAATCGCCTTCGCATATTCGCTAGAAGCGAATTCCGCGTTCGTAGCGGCGGCCTTTAGGCCGCCATCTTTTAGGGCGCCATCGCTCATTCCATCCAGCAGCAAAATCAGATCGCCCTCATTCCGAAATCCCGAACCCAACGCACACTCCGCATCCTCCATCAATCCCAGCACACCCAGCACAGGCGTCGGATAGATCGCCTTCCCCAAAGTCTCATTGTAAAAACTCACATTCCCGCCGGTGATCGGCGTCTCCAGCACGCGGCAAGCCTCAGCAATCCCATCAATCGCTTCGCTGAATTGCCGCATCACTTCCGGCTTCTCCGGGTTGCCAAAATTCAAGCAATTCGTCGCCGCAATCGGACGCGCTCCGCTGCAAGCCACATTCCGCGCCGCCTCCGCCACCGCATGCATCGCACCCAACCGCGGCGCCAAAAATCCCCAGCGCCCGTTCCCATCGGTAGCCAAAGCCAAAGCGCGTTTCGATTCCTTCAACCGCAGCACCGCCGCATCGCCCGCCCCAGGACCGAACGTCGTGTTCGTCTGCACCATCGAATCGTACTGCTCGGTAATCCAATGCTTCGAAGCAATTGTCGGCGAACCCAGCAAGCGCCGAAAATTCCCACTCAAATCCGCGCCAACCGCGGCCAAAGGCACAAAAGCGGTCGCGCCGTCAGCCCCGCCAGCCTCAGCCATCACACCAGGCGCCGCAATCGGCCTCTCGTACCGCGGCCCTTCCTCCGCAATCGCATGCGCCGGAATCGCCGCCGCCACTTCGCCATGATTCAACACGCGCAAAATTCCATCTTCCGTCACGCGCCCAATTTCCACCGCGTCCAGTCCCCATTTGTGGAACACATCGAAAACTTCTCGCTCGCGCCCGCGTTCCGCCACCAGCAGCATGCGCTCCTGCGATTCGCTCAACATGATTTCGTACGGCGTCATCCCCGTTTCGCGCTGCGGCACGCGCGCCAGATCAATCTCAATCCCCAATCCTCCGCGCGAAGCCATCTCCGAACTCGAACTGGTCAACCCCGCCGCGCCCATATCCTGAATCGCCACCACCGCGCCAGTGCGCATCGCTTCCAGGCACGCTTCCAGCAGCAATTTCTCCATGAACGGATCGCCCATCTGCACGTTCGGCCGTTTCTGCTGCGATTCCTCGCTGAATTCCGCCGACGCCAGCAGCGAAGCCCCATGAATTCCGTCGCGCCCCGTCTTCGCGCCCACGTAAATCACCGGGTTCCCCGCGCCGCGCGCCTTCGCGAAAAATAATTCCTCGCGCCGGCAAATTCCCAGCGCCAACGCGTTCACCAGCGGATTATTCGAATAGCACGGCTCAAACGCCACTTCGCCGCCCACCGTCGGCACCCCAAAACAATTTCCATAAAATCCAATCCCGCGTATCACCCCATCCAAAATATGCCGGTTCCGCGCAATCTCTTGCGCAGTCACCTGTCCCGCGCCAGCTTCGCCGGCGGAAATCGCCGAATCATCTCTCGGGTCGCGCGCCAGAGCACCGTCATCCCGCCTGCCCTGAGCGGGTTCTGCGAAGGGGACGGAGTCCCGCGCTTTTTCTTGTCCCGCCGCATTTTGGCGGGCGCGGGACGCAGAGAGGGATCTGCTCTCGTCTTGGATCTTCGCGTCGCCTCTGTCGGCCTTCTGGTCTACGGTCGAAGGGCGGGGCTTAAGCCCCGCCGTCACCGCCGCGCCGACGCCCACATCGTCAGGGCACGGCTTTAGCCCCTGAAGCTCCCCCGCCGTAATCGGCCCAAACCGCAGCGAATCCATCACCGCAATCGGCCGCGCCCCCATTGTGAAAATATCCCGCAAAATCCCGCCCACTCCGGTAGCCGCGCCCTGAAACGGCTCCACAAAACTCGGATGGTTGTGCGATTCAATCTTGAAAACCGCCACCATCCCGTCGCCGATATCCACCACGCCCGCGTTTTCCCCCGGTCCCTGCACCACGTGCGTCCCGCGCGTCGGCAATCTCTTCAAATGCACGCGCGACGATTTATACGAGCAATGCTCGCTCCACATCACGCTGAAAATTCCCAGCTCCGTAAACGAGGGATCGCGCCCCAGTATTTTCTGCGTGCGCGCGTATTCTTCAGGTGTGAGGCCGTGCTCGGCCGCAATCTGCGGGGTAACCTTAATTTCAGTATCAATCATTTTGTGGAGAAAAGTTCCATTCGCGCCCTGCCGTTGAATCGTCTTGCGTTCGCGCTTTCTTCACGGTGCTTCCTATCCAAGTCACCAGCGCCGGTTTACCCTGAGACCCTGCCGGCGGCAGGGTCGAACCGGAGGCGCGGCATAAGCTAGCCCAGCGCGGAAGCGCTGGGAAAAAAGTCGCGCGCAGCGCGTTCCCTTCGCGGCGCCTTTCCCGCGTGTTTTCGGTTTGCTTTCAACTGACCTAGCCGCTTCCGTCGTAGCCCACTTCAGCAACCAATCACGCCGGAACCGCCGCCGTCACTCCCGGCGCGCGCCGCACCGCGCTCTCCGCAGCCGCCAAGCTCGCCACCAGCGAACGAAAAACCACCATCCCATCCGCCGACCCCAGCGCCAACTCCACCGCGCGCTCCGGATGCGGCATCAACCCCAGCACATTGCGCTCGCGGTTGCAGATCCCCGCAATCGCATGCAACGACCCATTGGGATTCGCTTCGCGGTCGTCCGCGCCGGCATCGCCGCCGTCCGGCCGCACGTAGTGAAATATAATTTGATTGTTGTGTTCCAGCTCAGCCAGCATCGCCGGCTCGCAAAAATAATTCCCTTCGTTGTGCGCGATCGGAATCTTCAGCACCTGCCCCAGCGTCGCCGCGCAGGTAAACGGCGTATCCGTTGCCTCCACCCGTATATGCACATGTCGGCACAGATAACGCAGCCCCTTGTTGCGCAGCATCGCCCCAGGCAGCAACCCCGCTTCCAGCAAAATCTGAAATCCATTGCAAATCCCCAAAACCAAACCGCCCCCGCGCGCAAACCGCTCCACGGCCTTCATAACCGGCGAAAATCGCGCAATCGCCCCCGTGCGCAAATAATCCCCAAACGCAAATCCGCCCGGCAAAATCACAGCGTCGCAACCTGCCAGATTTTCAGACTGGTGCCAGATCATCTCCACCGGCTGCCGCACGATCGCGCCCACCGCATGAAAAGCGTCCGCATCACAATTCGACCCCGGGAATTGCACCACGCCAAATTTCATCGTCCCGCCTCGCCTCCGCTCATTTTAGCATGTGCGCAGGACATGCCGCAGCGCGACTTTGCGCACAACCTTCGCTCGCCGGCGCCGGCTAACGCGCCTCGTCATCCTGAGCGCAGCGAAGGAACTCTCATTGCTTTAAGTTTTCTCCGCGGTAAAAAAATGTTTACGTCTCCGTCGCATCAACCCCGTAAACGCGACCCCCTCTCGACCGCAAATCCAACACGCTCCCACCTCTTGAAATCCCCAACCAGGTATGATTTATAGTAATCAGCAAGAAAAAGTAACCAGCGCGTGCAGCGCACCCCTAAAAACTGAATAGCCGACGACCGGACGAGCGAACCTGCCTCTCGCCCTCAGGGACTTCTCGGCCCGCCTCACCGCGGGATTCTCTCGCCCGCGCGATTCCATTCGTCCGCAAACGAGGCCACCGCGGCAGGCTCGAAGGGCCACCACAATGACTATCACGCAGAATCCGAGCGGCTTCAGCCTCTGAAGTACCGATTTTGTTTTAGTGACACAGACCTAACGGCGGGTACGCTTCCGGGATTTTCTTTTCGCGCGCCTGCGCGCTTTCAGTTTGGCCCTGCGCACAGCTTTGCTACGGCGTTTCGGTTTCTTGCGCCCTTCGTCGCGTCTAGCCCGCGCCATCATGCGCCGCCGCGCCGCCGCCCAACCCGGCTTATTGCTCTGACGTCCGCGCGCCACTCCCAGCGCGTCCGCTGGAACATTTTCCGTGATCGTGGACCCCGCCGCGACATACGCGCCGTCGCCAATCCGCACCGGCGCCACCAGCGCGCTGTCACTCCCAATGAAAACGCGATTACCGATCGTGGTTTCGTGCTTGGCCACGCCATCGTAGTTGCACGTAATCGTCCCTGCGCCGATGTTCGCTTCGCGCCCGATGGAGGCGTCGCCCAAATAAGTCAGGTGCCCGGCCTTCGCCCCCTCATGCACCACCGAATTTTTTACTTCCACAAAATTTCCAATGTGCGCCCCCGCGCGAATGTCCGCCCCAGGACGCAATCGCGCAAACGGTCCCACGTGCGCCCTGTTCCCGACGCGGCTGGAATCCAGCGTCGAATGCGCGCCGATAATTACGTCGTCATCCACCCGCGTATCGCGCAACACGCTACCCGTCTGAATCGTGCAGCGCGCGCCGATGCGCGTCTTGCCCAGCAATTGCACGCACGGATCAATCACCGTGTCGGGCCCGGCGCTCACTTCCGGATCAATCACCACCGTCTCCGGCAGATAAATCGTCACGCCTGCTTCCATCAACTCCGCGGCCTTGCGCGCGCGGAAAATCCGGTCCACGTCGGCCAGATTCGCGCGTGTATTGCATCCCAGAATTTCACTGGCGTCCGGAGCCACCTGCGCCAGCACGCGTTCGTTGCGCTGACGCAACAAAGCGATCGCGTCGGTCAGGTACAACTCGCGATGCGCATTGTTTGGCCGCAAGGCGTTCAGGCAAGGCCACAGTTTTTCCAGTGTGAAGCAATAAATGCTGGAATTCACTTCGCGGATGGCGCGCTGCTCGGGAGTCGCGGCCTTTTCTTCCACCACGGCTTGCACGCGGCCTTCGGAATCGCGCACCACGCGGCCGTAATCCGTGGGATCGTTCAGCTCAGCGCTCAGAATCGTTGCGGCTGCTTCGCCGCGGCGATGCGTGTCCAGCAGCGCTGTCAAAGTTTCCGCGCGCAGCAGCGGAGCATCGCCGGGAACCACGATCACCAGCTTCGCGCTCTTGCGCATCGCGCGCCGCGCCACCTGCAACGCATGACCGGTGCCGCGCTGCGGTTGCTGCTTCACCGTATCCGCGCCCAGTGATCCGGCCAGCGCGCCCACTTCTTCGGCCTGGTGCCCCACCACCGCCAGCACTTGCGCGGCTTTCACCGGCTGGCTGGCGCGGATCACGTGCTCCAGCAGCGGGCGGCCTCCGGCGCGGTGCAACACTTTCGCCAGATCGGAACGCATACGCGTTCCCTTCCCAGCGGCCAGAATCACAATCACAGTGTCGGCGGCAGGCATGCGAAAGGTATTGTCGCTTCCCCGCACATCTTTGGCAATCGAAACAGCCTCACCGAGCTTGCGCCTTTCCGCCCTCGTGGCGCATCCATGCAATCCAGGTTTTTCCGTAGGGGCGGGTCTCAGACCCGCCCCTGTTGCCGCAAGCACAAAGTCCGTGCATTTGATGCCGTGCGCCGTCATCCTGAACCCGCGACCGCGGGTGAAGGATCGCGCTTCGCCTTTCGGTCTTCGTTGCCGTACGCACCGCGTCGAACGCACAATATTCGTGCATTTGTTAACCAAAGCGATATATTTCCTCGCAGGCGGAACCGGAGGCACGCGATGTTTTGTCGAAACTGCGGAACAGCCAATCCCGATTCAGGGCAATTCTGCTCGAAGTGCGGACAACCACTTTCTTCCGCCGCCGCTCGCACGACGCCCGGTCCCACGCCGGTCCCCGGAGGTTCATTCGCAACTCCACCGGTCGTCGGCGACACGCCCACCAGCGGCAAAGCCATCGCCAGCCTGGTCTGTGGAATCTTTACGTTTTTCTTTCCCGCCTCCATCGCCGCAATTATTCTCGGCCACATCTCGCTGTCGGAGATCCGCAATTCCGCGGGCCGAATTGGTGGTCGCGGCATCGCCATCACCGGCCTGGTGCTGGGATATCTCGGCCTCGTCATCATTCCCGCCATGATCGTCGCCGCGATCGCGATTCCCAATCTGCTGCGCGCGCGCTTCGCTGCGAACGAGGCTTCGGCCGTCGGCTCGCTCCGTTCTGTCAACACCGCCGCGATCGTATATGCGACCAGATTCGAAAATGGCTTTCCTTCCAGTCTGGACGTGTTGGTTGAGGGCACCGCAGGAGATGCGACTTGCAATCATGCTGCGTTGCTGGATGCGTCGTTCGGGTCCGTTCGCAAGAACGGATACATTTTCACTTACACTCCGCAATATCCGGACGGAGCTACTGCGCCGGTTATTTCACCCAAGGCCGCCGCGAAAGGCTGCACTGCGGGAGGCGCTTCCGGTTACACCGTGACCGCCGATCCCATGCAGCGCGGCACGACTGGGCGGCGGAGTTTCTATACCGACCAGAGCGGAGTCATTCGGTTTTCAGGGAACGGCGAATCCGCGACGGCCCATAGTCCGCCGCTCTACCAGCGGTAATTTCACAGGACAATTTGGCCGCTCCATTCGGATAGCGCGAATTTCCCGCGCCGCATAAATTGTGCGAGCATCAAAAGAGCAGCGTATGAAAGCACGAAGAGCTTTGTGAGTCGTGGCTTTAGCCGCTGCAGTTCCGATTTTGCAGCTGTCGCAGAGAATCTCTCGCGCCTGAGGAAATGGTCTTGAACACAGCTCAGCGACAGTCAGAGACGCCGAAGACGATGCACAGCCTGGACAATCCAATCTGGAATTCGCTCTCGACGCTCCACTCGCACTTCGCCGAAGGCGACGAACTTGCGAAGCGCTATTCACCGGAAGTAACTCTGCTCGCAGCGATGGGCGAACCGACGAACGACGCGTATGCATCGCTCGCGAGGACTCTGCGGCGTACCGGCGCCGCGTTGTTTCTGGATCAGCCGCCGCAGATTCCCGCGGGATGGATCACCGTTCATTCGTCGCCGATCGTACAAATGGTGTGCGAAAAGCCCAATCTTGCGCAGGATGGCTTTCCCGCGGAAAAACTAACTCCCGCCGATGTGCCGGAAATGGTCGCGCTCGCCGAATTGACCAAGCCCGGCCCCTTCGGCACGCGCACCCGCGAACTGGGTGCGTATCTGGGAATTCGTCAAAGCAAACGCCTCGTGGCCATGGCGGGCGAGAGACTTCATCTGCCGGGTTATACCGAAGTCAGCGCGGTCTGCACTCATCCGGAATTTCAAGGCCGCGGATATGCTCGCGAGCTGATGTCCATTCTGATGCGTAAAATCGTGCAGCGCGCTGAAACACCCATTCTCCACGTCCGGCAGGAAAATGTGTCCGCAATTCATCTGTATGAAAAGCTCGGCTTTCGCACGCGCCGCCTGATCCATTTTGTGATTATTCGCAGCGCGTGAATATCTCGTGAGATTTAGAATGTGGCGGGAAGAGAGGCTGTTGCGGAGGGTCGCGCATCCGCGGAATCGTGCGGCGCGGTCGTCTCGGTCCAGAGAGTGTGGTCGGCGAGCAGCCGCGTAACCAGCTGTGTGTGCAGCGCGTGACCGGCCTTGTGCGCGACGATGCGCGCTTTCAGCGGCCGCCCCACCAGCGCGAGATCGCCGATCAGGTCCAGCGCCTTGTGCCGCCCGAATTCATCCGGAAAACGCAGCGGGCCGTTCAGTATTCCTTCGTCGTCCAGCACGATCGCGTTTTCCACCGAGCCGCCGCGAATCAATCCCATCGCTTGCAAGCCCGCAAAGTCTTTCATGAAACCGAAGGTGCGCGCCGGCGCCAGTTCGCGGCTGAAAGATTGGCGGTCCACGGTCATCTCCACTTCCTGCGGACCCACATTCGGATGTTTGTAGTCCACGAAGCAGTGCACGCGGAATTCTTCCGCCGGATAGATTCCGATGCGGCGGTCACCATCGGAAAATTCCAGCGGTTTGATCACGCGAATGTAACGTCGCTGCCGCCGCAGTTTGCGAATCCCGGCTTGCGCCAGCAGTTCGATGAAGGGTTTCGAGGAGCCGTCCAGGATCGGGAGTTCCAGCGCGTCCAGCTCGACGTACACATTGTCAACACCGCAGGAGTATAGCGCTGCGAGCAGGTGCTCCACGGTAGAGAGCAGCACGCCCTGCTTCATCAAGCTGGTGGCATAGCTCACCCGCGCGACGTTGCGAACGTGCGCTTCGATCTCGAAGTTGTCGAGGTCCACCCGCCGGAAAACGATGCCGGTGTCCGCGGGAGCTGGAACCAACCGCAGGTGGCAGCGCACGGCGGTGTGAAGTCCGACGCCGCGAGTTTCGACTGGTCTTTGTATTGTGAGTTGATAAGGCATCAGCTGGACAGGGTCGTTCTATGCACTTCAGTGGCCCCTCAGCTTGAATTATAACCCTTTACAATCAATAGCTTAAACCAATCAAGACCGATAGGTTTCTAATTGTGTGGTAAGAGTACAACAGAACGGTAGGTTCCTACGTGGTTCAACGTGAACAGGTTAACGGTGAACGGAGGGCTAGGCAGAGACGTTCAGAAGCTGCCCTTGCGGAGTTGGTTTAGCGCTTGAACTGGCAGCGGGTGAAGCTTCATGAATACCTCCCGGCGCGCGAGTGTCTTGCAATTTCTGGAGCTGCGTTACGGCGGCGGCATTCTGCTGTGCCGTTGCGGCGCTTTTCGGTGCGGACGTCGCACTTGCGCTCGCGGCGTCCGAACTCGACGCGGAAGTTGTGACCACGCCAGAGGCGCTATTCTGGCCTGCCAGCGTCGCGGCAGCAGGGAAAGTTGACGAGGTGAAAACATCAGCCGTGCTTTGGCCAGGAGAGAACGTGATTTGCTGGGCCAACAGCGTGAATGCCGCTAATTGGGTGTTTCCGCTTGCTAGTGCGCCTTGTTGTCGTTGAGGCGGCAATGTTCCGGATAGGGACACCCTATCCTGCTGTGAATCAGACGGGAAGACAGCGGGAGCCTCGCTCGCAGGAAGAACCG
>Ga0210388_10003143_pt1 | contig 12922 bp, 13 predicted proteins | sample IncBWC19OmetaG_FD_155485 | JGI IMG/M metagenome (GOLD analysis project Ga0210388, IMG submission 155485) | Forest soil microbial communities from Barre Woods Harvard Forest LTER site, Petersham, Massachusetts, United States - Inc-BW-C-19-O ... | reverse complement strand
CTTTACGCCGGCATGAATATTGGCTTCTTCCCGGTGAATGTCGCCTACTTTCATTTGCTCGCCGGTCCCCGGCATCAACTGCATGATGCCAATCGCCCCGACACGGCTCTTCGCATCCTGATTCAGAGCCGATTCCTGAAAGCCTTGCGCCATCATCAGCAGATAGTCGACGCGGTATTGGGAGCCGTATTTCTGAAATAGAGAAACGGTTGCTCTAAATTTCTTCAATTCGTCCGGTGCGAGCGCATTCTTGAGCATCTTCGGGCTGAGGGCATATCGACCAATGACGGCGTTGCCGAAGGCCGTCCCGCGTTTGTGAGTCTTCACAAACTCATTGATGGCGCCCATGAGCTTCGGACTGTTTTTGCGCATGGCCCAGGCCATTTCTCCGGAGCCCTGCAGGACAACATCTGGATTCGGTCGAATGTTGCCGTAGAACTTTTCCCAAAGGCCAGGGAGATACGCATTGCTGATCACAATGGAAACCAGCCCCGCGTTGAGCATTTCCAGCAGATCTTCATCTTCGAGGTCTTCCGGTGCCAGCCGCAGTTTCACCGGCGCCTTGCCCGCGCTTTTGAATCGAGCGTTGAGTGCTGCGAGGTGCTCGAAGTAGCTGGAGCTTTTTCGGACAAATACCTCCTGCCCGGAGAGGTCATCTATTGAATGAAGGACCGGGGAGTGAGGGCCGGTTACGGCGATCTCTTTGACTCCAACGACGAGCGGATCGGAAAAATCGACCGCCTGGGAACGCTCCGGCGTAATCTCCAAATTGCCCACAGCCAGATCGCCTCGGCCTACGGCCAGCCGCGGGAGCATTTCGTCGCGCGGAACAGGAACGAACACCACGTGAAAGCGGGTGTTCTTTACCTTCTGGGGATACTTAACATTGACCCACTCTTCAAAGGCTTTCAGGTATTCGTACGAACTTCCGTGCTGGACTCCGCTGACCACGTAGTACTGCGTCTTGGAGTAGGCCACGAGGACCCGCATGTAACGCCGTCCTAGCATCTGATCGAAATCGCCGCTCCAAGGCGCTGCCCCGATGGCGGGCGCGGCGGTTGAGTTCTCGGGTGCGGAAATCGCCTGTGCTGCTTGCGCGCGTTCGTTTGGAGTCAGTTCGAGGAATTGAAACAGAAGCACCCCGCATAGAAAGACAATAGCCCTTGATTTTGACAGGGGCGTCGCCTTACGCACAGGCGCAGCACCCATAGGCATCCCGACGGGCGACTCTCGTTTTGGCGGAAGATGATCTGCGTCTGAAGCACCGTCGTTCGGTCATGGTTTTTCTCCGCCGGATCGCCCGAGCTCGATTAACGCCCCGCCGCGCCTGACGGGTGACTGGCGCGGTTCCCTTTGTTAGCTCGTCTTGCGATACCCTGAGTTTTGCACCACGACGGTAAGATTCTTAGCCGCGGCATTGAGTGTGATATCGGACGCGTAGGACGTCCCATCGTCCAATCGCGCCATGCTTACGGTCATCGTCACGGCATCCGAGGGACTGTCCAGATAGCTGGCCACGGTTAGGGCGGAGACACGATTGCTGGCAATATCGATCCCGACACCCAAGGTATCGCCGGGCTTTTGATAGTCTCGAAGATTGATGCGGACGCTCTGGCCGGGCACAAGGACGTCGATGCTGGCCTTTCCGGCATCCTTGGCCGCTTGAATCTTAGCCGCATCGGGCGGCACATAGGACTTCACCAGACTCACGGCGCTTTGCATGTAAGCGCTCAACTCCGCGGTCTTGTTGGCGATGATACGGCCGCGCAGTCCGGGCTTTTTATCCGGAGGCGGTGATGCTTCGACAACGACCTTTTGCAACACACCGTCCGCTCCGTAGTAACAACGCTGCTGCTTTTGCGATTTCTCCTCGCCGTTCACGCTCACGGTCGTGGTTTCGATCCACTCATACCGGCGCAGATTGGCCTGACTGATGGCAAGATTGGTTTTTAGGGCGGCGACGCGCTCAGCGACCGAAGGCGGCGGTGTCTGGGCCATGAGACCGTGGTACGTGAACGCTACGGCTGCCCCGAGGACGACGAACTGAAAAGCTTTCATCTTGTTCACGGGTTCACCCACGGATGAGAACGGCCTCTCGCGTTCAGCCATCCTAGGCTGACCCGGATCAGGCTTCAGTAGACCTTGTGCCAATTGCCGGACTGGCTTGGCGATGTATTGATGCGCCAAGGATGGGGCGCTCGTACACGCCTTGCTATAGAACTTGGGCATTTGCGGGAGACACGTATGAAAATTGCTAGCGGAGTCGTCCTTCTGATGCTCATGTGCATCCCAGTGGCGCCGGCGGACGAAGTAATCAGCGATGCTCAAGCGCGGCAACTTTTAGCAAAATATGGCTGTCAATCCTGTCATTCCGCGGGCGCCTCACAACTGCCGGGCCCGTCATTCCGCGATATCGCCAAGAAATATGCATCCGATCCGGAGGCGATCGACGATCTCGAGGACAGCATTCTGAATGGCAGCAGCGGGACATGGGGCGACAACGCGATGCCATCGAGCGATGTTTCACGCAAGGACCTCAAAGCCATTGTTGTGTGGATATTGCAGCTGATGTGACATGGCTGCGACTCGACCGCGCGCGATCACGGCCGAGCCTAGCTAGGTATAGAGGCCAATAGTGAAGCGGCAAAACTCTCCCTAAGCTTGCGTCGCGGCCTGGAGCCGTCACTTAGGTGGGAGGTCACTATGAGATTCCTGAAAAAGCAAGTTGCCGTAAACGGACTGATCGCATGTCTGATCGCATTGGGATTGGCAGCGGGATGCGCTTCGACCAAGATTAGCAATCAGCAGCAAGTGGTCACAGGCGCCCTTCCACGGCCCAATCAAATCTGGGTTTACAACTTCGCCGCCACGCCGGCCGACGTTCCCCCCGAGTCATCCTTGGCAGGGGAGGCTACTCCAAGCGCCGAGCCGCAATCGGCGGATGAGATTGCCGAAGGACGCAAACTGGCTGCGCAAATTGCAACGGAACTTGCCCAATTGATTCGTGCGATGGGCATGCCGGCCGCCACTGGATCTGCGGCGACGAGACCGCAGCTCAACGACCTTGTCATCGAGGGCTCAATTCTGTCCATCGAACAGGGAAGCGCGGCCAAACGGATCGCCATCGGTTTCTCCGCCGGAGGATCGGAGATGAAGGTGGCGGTGGAAGGCTTCCAGATGACGGCGAACGGTCTGCGAAAGCTCGGATCCGCGGATATCGGGTCGACCGGCAATAAAACGCCGGGTTCCGCGGTGGGACTTGCGGTGTTGATTGCCACCCACAACCCCGCGGGACTCATCGTCAGTACCGGGATGAAGGTCTACGGAGAGAAAAGCGGCAGCAATACAATTGAAGGCAGGGCCAAAAAGATTGCCGAAGAAATCAGCGAGGCGCTGAAGAAGCGATTCCAGGAACAAGGATGGATAAGTAATGCTGCGTAACGCCGGTCTGATCGAACTCGCGCTGACTAATCGACGACTATTGGTCCAAGGTCCACTGTGCTGGGTGCGCGGCTCAACCGATATTGAGACGAAGATTGCCGCGACGCTTTTCTACTTTCCGGTACGTATGAGTTTAACCTAAGGGAACGACGACCATGACGTTGATAACCACGCTCAAGATCTCCAGCGCCGCTGTATGCATAATTGCCTTCGCAGGTTGCACGGACCTCAAACCCATACAGGCGCAGATTGATGATTTGAAGTCGCAGGTCAGCAAACTGCAAACCGACGTCGCCAAGGCGGGCAGCGACGCGATCGCCGCAAAGAGTGCGGCCGATAGCGCCGGCTCGGCCGCCGCGGGGGCGCAAAGCACGGCCAATCAGGCGCTGGCTGCGGCCCAGGCCAATTCCACGGCCATTGCTGCGATGAACGAAAAGATCGATCGGATGTTTCAGAAATCTGTGTCGAAGTAATCCAGAAGCTGCCGAACACCGCGGGTCACGCCGCGGTGTTGTCCTCTTCGTCGGTTGCCGGCAAATACTCGCTGCGGCCTATCAGTTCGCTAAAGTAGTCCCAGGCAGGGTAGTGGAGGGGGACGGGACCTTCAGCACCGCCATCCATGAATTGGCGCACGGCAGCCGCCGTGCAGGTTTGCATTTCGACCGGCGATCCGCGCGCCACGAGTTTGCCGCCCGATATCAGGAATATCGTGTCGGCAACCGTTGAGACTTCTTGAATACCGTGCGAGACGATGATGCTGGTCAAACCGAGCACATCATTCAACCGCCGGATGAGACGTAAGATCACACCGAGAGAAATGGGATCGAGACCGACGAACGGTTCGTCGTAGATCAGGATTTCCGGGTCCATGACGATGGCGCGTGCCAACGCGACTCGTCTTGCCATCCCACCGGAGAGCTCCGACGGCAGGAGCGCGCGGGCGCCTCGCAATCCGACCGCATGCAATTTGAGGAGTACAAGTTGTCGTATCAGGGCCTCCGGAAGATCTGTGTGTTCGCGCAACGGAAATGCGACGTTTTCGAAAACATCCAAGTCCGTGAGCAGTGCGCTGTTTTGGAACAGCATCCCCATGCGACGGCGCAGTGCGTATAGTCCGGCGCGAGGCAGCGTCCGCAAGTTCTGCCCACCTACGATGATCGAACCGCTGTCAGCGGATACTTGTCCGGTAATCAAGCGCAGTAGAGTTGTTTTGCCGGCTCCGCTGGGTCCGATGATGGCAGTGACCTGGCGACCCTCAATTGCGATGTTCAATCCGTCGAATACTGTCCGGTCGCTCACGGTATACACGAGATCGTGAATGTCCACGATCAGCGGCCGGGATCTCAACACCGGCAGGCCCGATTTTGAATGCAGTGGCCGGCTGCGTGTCTCCCGAGATCGCAGGGTAGGAAGCCGTTCGCCAAAGCGCGTTGCATTGCGCTTCAGTCTCTGGGAGATCGTCAGTCGCGTAAATTAGCCTATGGGGTCAGGCAATCTAGTTGACCTTGCTATCGTGGACCAAGGTCTTATGGACCGCTGTGGCGAAGCGCCATAGCTTATCGACGCATGCCAGACGACTTCGCTGGCCCGCCGCCTGCGCCGCGTCACCTCAAAGAGCGCGGGGCGGAGGCAGCTTCATCAACGCCTGAATGAGGTCTTCCGGTGAAAAGGGTTTGCTCAGGAATGCAACGCCGCCGCTCGCCACCGCCCGCTCTTTCACGAAGTCGGTGTTGTGCCCACTCATGAATATGATCGGAAAAATAAAACCCGCGGCCGCCAGTTGCGGCGCCAGATCAAATCCGCAAGTTTCGCCAAGCTGCACATCGACGATGAGACAGATCGCTTCTGTCGTGCTGGCCGCATCGAGGAATTCCTTAGCGGAAACATAAAGCTCCGACTCGTACCCAAAGGCCGATAGTGCGCGGCTCATGACACGGAGGATATCCAGGTTATCGTCAATCACGGCAACGACTTTGTGTCTGTTTGGCATCGAATGGGTCCGGAGTGCTGGGTACGCGCAGATGACCGGCATGGCGAAAGACGGGCTCTCGCGCCGGAACTTTTGTAGGCGACTTTATATGCGCGCATTCACCACCAGGTCTTGTTACGGTCTGCCAACGACTTGTTTCGCCAGGCCATCGCGCGGGTTTCGGGTATGAGGGCTCGAAATCAATCAGGCGCAGGGCGTCTTAGCACCCTCCCGACCGCCACCGGCGGGATCACGCGCATGGCCTACGAATATGCGAAACGAGCCGGAATTGACCTCTTGCCCATATTGAGAAAGGCAGGACTGGAATTTCGGGAGGTCCAGGATGGCGAAACTCGGCTTGCTGTCTCTCGTCAAATCGAATTTCTAAAGCTCACCGCGGATGCGTTGGGAGACCCCTATCTTGGCTTCCATCTTGCCCAGTCACCCGATCTCCGGGCGCTGGGATTGTTGTTTTATATTGCAGCCTCGTCAGACACTTTGGGCGAGGGACTGCGGCGGGCGGCGCGCTACAGCTCGATTGTCAATGAGGGCGTGTCTTTGCATTGTCGCACCGGGCCCGATATTCGCGTGGTGTTCGAGTATGTCGGCGTGGCCCGTTACCTGGATCGCCACCAAATCGAGTTCCTCATGACCGCGCTGATCCGGGTGTGCCGTCACTTGACGGGCCTGCGGCTGATGCCGAGCCGCGTTCGAATCGCGCACCGGCGTATCGGCCCGGAAGATTCTCAATTGGCGCCCTATTTCGGCAGCAACACCGTTTTTGGAGCTAAGGTGGACGAAGTAACCTTTGCGGGGGCCACGGACATGCCGGTGACCAGCGCCGATCCATACCTGAACGCGCTTTTAATCAAGAATTGCGAGCAAGCCCTTGCTCATCGACGATTGCATCCCCGCGCGTACCGGGTAGCCGTGGTCAATGCGATTGCACCCCTGTTGCCCCATGGAACCGTGCGCGCTTCGCAAGTCGCCGCGCGACTCGGCATGAGTCAGCGAACTTTAGGACGGCGGCTTGCGACGGAAGGCGTGACGTTTTCGCAGGTACTCGAGGGCTTGAGGGGCGATCTCGCCAGGCAATACCTGTCAGACCGGCATTTATCCGTTTCCCGCATCGCTTGGCTGCTGGGCTATCAGGAAGTGAGCGCGTTTTCCCATGCGTTCAAGCGTTGGTCGGGTAAGACTCCGCGCGAGGTGCGTGCAAAGACCAAGTGAAATCTCGATCCGGCATAGGTGTGCCGGTGATCCTTCATCGAGCCGGCTATTCAGTACAGTCGCTATCCGCATATACCTTCACGGTATCTCCATCATTGAGATTGGGATTGTCATTGTGCCCGCACATTCGCATGTCGCTATCCAGACTCATCGCAGACCAATACAAGTGTCCTTTCCCGGAATTGTCCTCACCGACTAAAACCGCTATCGATGCGTTACCGTACAGCGGCCTTCTGGAAATAACCACTCGTGCCGGAGGTGTACTTTGGTCATAAACCGTCACCAATAAATTGTCGGACGTATCGTTTCTGATAGTGATCATAAAGGCGTCCTGTGCGAAAGCAGCAACGCTCGCGGAGGCGAGGAGACAATATGCAAGGGCAGAAGGCAGCCGGTTGAACGAGCGCATACGACTCCTCCCATTACAAGTGTGGGGATCACTCAATTTATACCGCGATCCCATCGTGCGCTGAAGTCTGTGGCGGCGCGTCAGTCGCGTAAATTGGCCTTAGGGGCCAGGAGCTGAATCTCAAAATCAGCGGTTTGAGGTGAGCTTTGGCCGCAGGCGGTCGGTCTCTCTTTTGACCACCGCGTAGCACTCGCAGCTCAACTGTTCCAGATGTTGCCGATCCAATATCGTCACGACTCCGCGGCTATAGCGAATCACACCCAGCTTTTGCAGTTTGGCAGCCGCGATTGTGACGCCTTCACGGCGCACCCCCAACATATTCGCAATCAACTCCTGGGTCATTGACAACCGGTTGGAGGGAAGCCTGTCGAGCGAGTGCAGCAGCCAGCGGCATAGCTGCTGGTCCACGGAATGAAGCCGGTTGCACACAGCGGTCTGAGCCATTTGCGTCAGTAAGCTCTGCGTATACCGCAGCAGCAGCAGTTGCATTTGACCCTGTCGGCGAAATTCATCTTTGAGCCGCCGCGCGGTCAGCCGATAAGCACAGCCACCGCTCTGTACGATCGCGCGACTCGGAGTGGATTCACCGCCCATAAACAGCGCAACCCCGACCAGGCCTTCGTTGCCCACCAGCGAGATCTCGGCTGAATCGCCATTCTCCATCATGTAAAGCAGCGAGACGATACAGTCGACGGGAAAATAGACGTGACGTAAAACGTCGCTGGGCTCGTACAGGACCATGCCGAGCGGCATCGCGACTCGCTGCAGGTATGGGTAGATGCGCGCGCGCTCGGCCGGGTGCAATGCCGCGAGCAGCTCATTGTCCTCTGGCTGACTGGAATCTCGCAAGATGCTAGACATCCCTGCTATCCCGATCAGTGCGATGCCGCCTAGTATAAATTAATTGCTGAGTTATGTGCGGAATCGCACATAGGGAAATCACCGCAAGAACGAACCGGTCGCGGGGAAAAAAAGCGGCTACCCGACGCACCTGGCGCCGGATAGCCGAGTCGGCTGGAGAACAAAACAAACAGGGGAGAAAAGTTCTCGCAACGCCAATCTACAGCCCGTTGGAGGTGTAGATTGTTGTGGTCAGGCTACTGCTTTCGGCGCCGGCAACCATGAGACCAAGGTCCAATGCTGCGGGTGGCGATAGAACGTTGAATCGCGGGGTTAATGCTGTAAGTTATCAAAAACGGGAGTGGAGCAGATTTGGCCTTATGTGTGGTAACGCACAGAAAAGCGCCCTTTCGGCTCGCACTTTAGAGAAAGTGGGATGCCGCGGAGCGGAAGGGGGCGTGTGCGCTCTGTTTGCCAGGGACGCGCCGCTTGAGTCATAGGGACGTAATAGAGTCGATAGAGTCGCTGACATGATCAATCGAACCCTAGCGTGGGCGCAGTACGATCGGCTTCCGAATGCGAAACGGCGACGGTAGTGGAAGCAATGATTTCCATCCCGCAAAGCACCTTTTGGTTCGCCCTGCTGCTGGAAGTCGTCCAAGTGGCTTTGATTGTATTTCTGTTCGGCGGCGCACGGCGGCGCACTCGAGCGGAGAATGAAGCCGCGCAGAGCGAAGAGCGTCTGTCGCTAATCTCTTCCATGAGCAGTTTCGGTTTTTGGAGTTGGGACGCCGGCAGCGACGCCGCTTGGGTGAGCCGGCATTCGCGCACCATTTTGGGGCTCAGCGAAGATGCTTTCCTGACCGGGCAGTCACTGCTGGCGGCGATTCATCCGGACGATCGCCCAAAAGTTCTTGAAGCGATCAACTCGACGCCGCGTCCGAATACCATCGAAATGGAGCTACGCGTCGCGGGGCCGCGCGGGGAGATTCGCTGGATAACCACGAAGGCCTGCGCCTACTTCGGGCCGAAGGGCGTGCTCAGCAGAGTGGCAGGCTATGTCATCGATGATTCTCAGCGCAAGCGGACGGCGCAGGATCTACTCAAGTTGCAGGAGAAGCTGACGCACCTTAGCCGAGTGGCGCTACTCGGAGAGCTTTCGGGCGCCCTCGCTCACGAGCTGCAACAGCCCCTGACCGCGATCCTGTGCAACGCACACTCGGCGCAACTGTTGACAAAATCCGTCTCGTTCAACGTCGAGGAACTGCGCGAGATTCTTCAGGAGATCGTGAATGACGATAAGAATGCGGGACAAATCATTCAACGTCTTCGCGCGCTGTTGATTCGCGGCGAAACGCAATTCGACCATTTGGCTATCCGGGATTTGGTGGGAGATGTTTTGGCGCTCGCTCGCGGTACGCTGCGCGAGCGCAATGTGCAAGTTAATACGCGAATCGCGGAAGGTATCCCCTGGGTGAAGGGCGACCGGGTTGAACTCCAGCAGGTCCTATTGAATTTGGTTCTCAATGCGTGTGAATCGATGATCGCCAACCCGGCACGCGATCGCCGCGTAGAGATAGTCGTTGATCTCGATGGCAACGATAGTGCAGTTCTCATTTCAGTTCTCGATTGTGGCAGTGGTATCGACGTTGAACAACTTGAGCGGGTCTTTGACCCCTTCTTCAGTACAAAGGTTGGTGGACTGGGTCTGGGACTCGCCATCAGCCACTCCATTATCGAGGCGCACGGTGGACGGCTGTGGGCGACCAACAGATCCGACCGCGGCGCGGCATTTCACTTCACATTACCAATAATGACAGGGACACAAAGCCATGAACGGTACAGTGCGAACGGTGTTTATAGTTGATGATGCCCGCGAGGTGCGCGTCGGATTGTCGCGCCTCTTGTCCGCCGCAGGGTATAACGCGCGTGCATTCGAATCCGCGCAATGTTTCCTCGAGGAGCAGGATGCCGAGGCGGCCGGCTGCCTGCTGCTGGATGTCTGCATGCCCGATCTTAACGGGCTCGAGTTGCAGCGCGCACTCACGTGTTCCCGATCTGCGCGGCCCATCGTCTTTTTAACGGGTATGGGCGACGTTCAAACCAGCGTGGAGGCGATGAAGTTGGGAGCGGTAGATTTTCTCACCAAGCCGGTCGATGACGTGAAGCTCTTTGCCGCTGTTGAACAGGCACTGCGCCGTGATGAGGAGCAGCGGCTCGAGCGATCGATTCGCAATACCATACAACAACGGCTTGAAATACTCACGCCAAGGGAACTGCAGGTAATGGGGCAGGTGATCCGGGGCCGGCTCAACAAGCAAATCGCGGCGGATCTTGGTACCGGCGAAAAGACGGTGAAGGTCCACCGGGCGCGCGTGATGTCGAAGATGATGGCACGCTCAGTCGCAGAGCTGGTGCAGCTTGGCGCGCGCGTCGGAGTCTCGATCCAACCTACACAAGGCGGCAGTTCGGCGTCGATAAACTGGAAACAGGTTTAGCGTAAACGTGGCGATCCGCCGAGTTTGCGCCACTAATGCAAACTCAGGCGCCCGCCGGGGCGGACTCGGGAGAAGAGGGCGGTCTGCTTGCACTGGCGGGAGTGGCGGTACTCGTCGGTGGTGTCGCGGCCTTACTGGGATCGGGGTTTATCCGATCTCTTGAGCAGGCCACACGTTGGAAGGACACGCTGACCGCATGGGCGCACGGCAGATCTGGCGCTGGCTGTCTTGTCCTTGTTGCAGTTTGCGCCGGCGCCACGGTCTTCGCAGCGCGTTGGGTTCGGCTGTATTCAAAATTTGCATCAGGCAGCGGCATTCCACAGGTGGAGGCTGTATTGTCCGGAGACTTGCCGCCGGCCAGGAGAGGCCTAATCCTGGTGAAGTTTGTCGGCGGCACCCTGGCAATCGGCGCGGGCTTGGCTTTGGGGCGTGAAGGTCCCTGCGTGCAGATGGGAGCGGATGCCGCATTTTGGATCGGCAGATTCCTGAGACGTACCTGGGCAGACTCTCTGGTGCTCATGGCCGCCGGCGCCGGCGCAGGTCTGGCGACGGCGTTCAATGCGCCGATCGCCGGTGCGGTTTTTGTGCTCGAAGAGCTGATGCGCCGATTCGATACCCGCGTCACCATCGCGACGTTCGCCGCGTCCGCCAGTGCGATTGCGGTGAGTCGATTATTCCTAGGTCAGGGGCCGATATTTCACATCGCTGCGCCGGCGTATCCGGCTTTCGGATCGCTGCCGCTCTATCTCGGTCTCGGCATCCTGGCCGGTGCACTGGGAATTGCCTACAACCGACTTTTGCTCAAGACTCTTGCGTGGGCGGATCGATTGCGCGCTCGGAATGCGATGATTTTTCCGACGGGCATCGGTGCACTGGTGGGTGCCATCGCTTGGTTTCGTCCCGACCTCGTCGGCGGCGGCGATGCAATCACGCAAAGTGTCCTGGTCGGCGTAGTGACGCTATCGGCCGTGCCGGCGGTATTTCTGTTGCGCTTTGCGCTGGGGCCGCTATCTTACGCCGCGCAAACACCCGGCGGGTTATTCGCGCCCATGCTGGTTCTCGGGGCACAGAGCGGCTGGCTCTATGCCACGGTTTGGCAGCATTGTTTCCCGGCAATCGACGTCGATCCAAAGTCGTTCGCTGTCGTCGGTATGGCGGCGTTACTAACGGCCATCGTTCGAGCCCCGCTGACAGGCATCATCCTGATTATCGAGATGACGAACAGCTTCGCCTTGCTGCTGCCGATGCTGGGAGCGTGTTTCGCCGCCATGCTCCTGCCCACCCTGTTCGGCAATGAGCCCATCTATGATTCGCTAAAAGCTCGCCTGCTAGGCTAGGACTGGGTCGAGCAACCTCGCTCCCGCAGCGTTGGTCTTTTTGTTGTGACGATTCGTGGACCCGGCACGTAATGGATCAAGGTCCAATAGCTGGACCAAACTGCCTCGGCCTAGGCTTTGCAGCTCCGTGTTCTCGCTTCGCGCCGAAAGCAAGCATCAATCTGGACCAAAACATGAAAAAAAAACTGCTCATTATCGGCGGCGCTCTCGTTGTGGGCGGTGGACTTATCGCGGGCCTTTTGTACCTGACCTTTCCTGTTCAGGTGTCCACCATCGGAGGCTTGTCGCGCAACTTCTTTATTACGTTGAACTCCCCGGCCGGCACCACCAGCACTGAAACGAATGCCGAATACCAAGCACCCACGCCGAGCGCGGCGGTGGCGGACGCGGAATCGCCGGAGGCGGCGAGTGCGGACTGGCCAAGTTACAATCGAACGGTGACTTCGCGGCGATTCTCGCAACTGAAGCAAATCAATACCGTAAATGTCGCCCAGCTGAAAGTTTTGTGCATCTATGACACCCATCAACTGGCGGCATTTGAGTCAGGTCTGATCATGGTGGAGGGCGCGTTGATCGGCACGACGGAATTCGACATTTTCTCCTTGAATCCCGCCACATGCGCCGAGAACTGGCGCACGCATGAGAAATACCCACCGAGCCTGCTGCCTTCGAACCGCGGCGCCGCCTACTTGGACGGAATGCTATTCCGCGGCACGCAGGATGGGCGCGTGCTCGGCTATGACTTCAAAACCGGCAAACGCTTGTGGGAAACCACGATCGCGGAAATGAAACTCGGCGAGTCCGTACCATCAGCGCCGATCGCGTACGACGGCCTGGTCTTCGTCGGCAACTCGGGCGGTGACTTTAAGGGCGGCAAAGGCCATATGTATGCTCTCGAGGCAAAGACGGGCAAAATCGTCTGGGAATTTTATCTGGCACCGAAAACGGAGGGCGATGCACCGCGTGGCCCGGAAGGCAAGAGTCCGCTGGACATGTCAACGTGGAAAAACGTCTCGGGCATTCCCGTGAGCGGCAGCGGGACCTGGACCTCCTACACGCTGGATACCCAAACGGGTCAGTTGTACGTTCCGGGCGGCAATCCGGCGCCTGACTTTGTCCAAGGTGGCCTCGATGGAGCCAATGCACGGGCAGGTCAGAATCTCTACAGCGACTCGGTAATCGTCCTCGACTCCAAAAC
>Ga0210388_10003140_pt1 | contig 12928 bp, 9 predicted proteins | sample IncBWC19OmetaG_FD_155485 | JGI IMG/M metagenome (GOLD analysis project Ga0210388, IMG submission 155485) | Forest soil microbial communities from Barre Woods Harvard Forest LTER site, Petersham, Massachusetts, United States - Inc-BW-C-19-O ... | reverse complement strand
CGAGGTAGATCTGCATATTGCCGAGATACGCGGTCTGGTTTCCGCCCTTCAGGCCGGCGCGATCCGCAGCTCCATTCGCCACCGTCCGCTGGATCAGCACGCCGTAGTCAGCCGCCAGACCCATCTGCTCGGCCAGGTCGGGTCCGATGGGCAGCGAGACAATCCCCATCGAGGGACGCCGCACCCGCCCGTATTTCTGGAAATCACCCAGCACAGCCTTCGCCGTATCGATCGGGATGGCGAAGCCGATGCCGGCGCTCTGCTCGATGTTCTCGTTGGGATTCGTCGCGATCAGCGAGTTGATGCCGATCACCTCGCCGCGCGAGTTGAGCAGCGGTCCTCCGGAGTTGCCGGGGTTGATCGCGGCGTCGGTCTGGATCGCGTTCTCGATCGGCGCTCCCTGCGGATTGTGGATCGAGCGGATGGCGCTGATGATGCCGGTCGTCATCGTCCCAGTCAGACCGAAGGGATTGCCGATGGCATAAACCTTCTGGCCCACCACCAGGTCATGCGACTCGGCGAGAACGGCGGGAACAAGGCTTGGAGCATCAATCTGCAGGAGCGCCAGGTCGTGAACCGGGTCGTGCCCAATCAGGCGCGCCTTGTACTTGTGCTTGTTTGCCAGCGTGACCTCGATCTGCTGCCCACCGGCGACCACGTGGTTATTGGTGAGAATATGCCCCTGCGCGTCGAGAATGAAGCCTGAGCCCTGGTCCTGCTGCGGCACCACCTGGAAGAAGAAGTTCAGGGTCTGCATCGACGACGTAATGTTCACCACCGAGGGCAACGCCTTCTTGTACACGGCGATGTTGCTCATCTCCTCGGAGTCGTACTCCGGCGCAGCATGAGCCTCGGTGAGCGTAAGGGCCGAGCCGTTGCCCGCGCTATCGAGCGTACGGTAGCGGATGGGGCCTCTGCCATGTGTCGTCAGGTACCAGAAGCCGCCGACGATAAGAAGAATGAGAACAACCCTGCGGAATGTCATGAGATCTGCCTGTCTGCTTTCGACCCGGTAACTCTGATCCAGGCCGCTCAGTCAACCACGCAGCGATGCGGCCGGACGTCATCTCTGATTTTAGCGATACCTCGGTCAACGATCTCGCCCGGCGCTTTTCAGAGCTCCCCGCCCTCGTCGCACACTGCGCCCTGAAAGCTCAGACCCGGGCTGCGGCCGCAAGTTCCGCGAAGATCCGTTCGGTCTGCCGGCGCGTTTCGTCCAACGGCCCGTCATTGTTGATGACGAAGTCCGCGAGCAGTATCTTCTCGCTGTCCGGGATCTGCGCCGCCAGGCGGGAGCGGGCGTCCGCTTCAAGCTCGGCGCAGGACGGGGCATTGGGCTGTTGCCGCATGCGCTCGACGTACCGGGAAGTCCTCACCTCTACCGGAGCGGTCACGAGAACGATGCGATCGAAGCGCTGCCGCCACCCCGGAGCCGTGCCTTCCCGGTCGGCTTCAAAGATCAATGCGGATTCAATGATAGCCACTGCCGAAGGCTCCGCGGCGAAGAGATGCTCCGCCCATGCCTGCTGGGCCGCGATGACCGCGGGATGCACAATGCGATTGAGATCGGAGAGGCGATTCTGGCGAAAGGCGAGGTCGGCAAGAAGGCGGCGATTGAGGCTGGCGTCGGCGCTCAGAACCTGCGCACCGAAGGCCTCGACGATGGCCTGATAGACCTGCTGGCCAGGCTGCATCAGCTCGCGGCCGACCGCATCGGCTTCGAGAACATGGCCGCCCAGCGCGCGGAGAAAACCGGCGACAGCAGTCTTTCCGCTACCCAGCCCCCCAGTGAGGCCCACCCGCAGCATCGTTGCTATCCTCTCTCTTCTCGATACACTGGATTCATGCAGACGCCGATGCGGATTCGTGAGGCTCTGGAGCTGATTGTATGCCCGGTTTGCCATGCGCACCTGTCGCTCCAAGAGTCTACCCAGGAGTCGACGCCGAACATGGCCGTGGTGTGCAGCGGCTGCAACCGAAAGTATCCCGTGGAAGACGGCATCCCGGTCCTGCTGGAGATGCGCGCCAGTACAAATGGTTAGTGCGAAGGATGCTGGTGGAAGAACGGATAGATCATTCGATAGGCAATGGCAGCAGCCGCCAGAATGGCAATGACCAGCAGCATGAGCATCGCTCCCCAGCTTGTTCCCGGTCTTGTTTGCCGATTCGACATCATCTCTCTGAGTCTATCGGCTTGGGAGATTCAGCGCAGGTCTTCGCAGGTCTGGAAGAGAATTGTTGAAACCACGAAACTGCTCCCCTTGTTTTCCCGTACTAAAGTCATACATAGTTCGAAGGAATAAGCAACACGTACACCAATTCTGAGTCTAATGAATCAGGAATTGGCAACTGCGAGGGTTTGGCAAGGAGACGACACAATGGAAGACAGCAGAGTGGAGAAATTCGCACTCAGTGAGCTAACGGGCTTGCGCAATGAGCTGATGGAATCCAGTCTCGACTCCTTTCAGGCCGCCCAGATACTTTCGACCTTTCTCACAGGCCGGGGCTATGGCATCGGAACAGAGCAGGCGCGTGATGCCGTGCTGCGTCTCGAAAGCGCGGGTTGCTCCTACGATTGCATGCAGAAGGAACTGGAGCGCGTAGCACAGGTCATGTAATCGATGTGTAAAGGACAGTGGAAGGATTCGTAAGAAACACGCAAGCAAAGACGAGCTGAAGCTAAATCTTGAAATACCCAGGAAATCCGCTGCTTGCAATGATTTAGAGCGCCAGCTTCAGGCACGAGCGGGAAATATTGCGATAGTTTTGCGACCTTTCCCCGAATGAGACGTCTCATCTAGTAGGTCGTACTACACTCGGCTCCCAGCCGGAGAATACCGGTTTCGCTCTTCATTCGACGACATTCAACTTAACTGCTTTTGCGCAAGGCCGCGCAGAACAAACTTCTTTTCTTCACAGGAGAATTGTATTCATGAAGCATTTCATTTTGAACACCCTTGGATTCGCCACCGCCGCAGTTGCATTATCAGGGCTTGCAATGGCTCAGGATCAGTCCCAGGGATTGAAGTTGATGGCGGGAAATTCAGAGCTGGTTCACGCGCTGAGCACGAAGTCCGCCAAGCAGGGTGATCCCGTCGCAGTGAAACTTACCGCTGCGATCAAGACTCCCGAAGGTGTAATCCTGCCTCGCGGCACGGAGCTGGTTGGGCACGTTGCCAACGTTAAGGCATCCGACAACAAGGGCCCCTCGACTTTGGTTCTCACTTTCAACCAGGCTCATCTGAAGGGTGGAAAGACTGTTGCGGTCAAGGCCACTCTTGCTGGTTTTGCGGCAGCCGACCAACCCCAGGAGCTTCCCGTCGCAGTGGCTGCTGATGACACGTTCGAGCAGTTGGCTGGCTCGGATTCCGGCGTAGCTCTGCGCAGCGCAGTGAAGGAAGATGCATCCGGAACGCTCACCAGCGATCACCGCAACGTCGAATTGAACCAGGGCACGCAGTTCCTCGTTGCCGTTGGCGTGGCATCGGCCCAGACCACTTCGGCTGCTGAGTAAGTCGAATTCACACTTTGTCGTTACGCGGCCCGCGGTTCATTCGCGGGTCGATTTTTTTTTGCGAATGAAGCAGACTTGAGTGGTTGATTCCGAGATCTTCACTGCTCCGGGCTGCGCATCGACAACTTCGTTGACGCTCGCCAGAAACTGCTTTCGCGATCACACCGTATCCCGCGAAAGTTAGAGCCGCCGAGCTGAAGATGAACATCGTATTTTGGCTCGCGTCGAGGCAAACGCCGTTCTAAGATCGCTGTGTTCCTCACTCTCGCGTTCTGGACACACGACGATGCGCACTCTGGGAATTGTAGTCGGACTCGCGGCGATGCTTCTCCAGCCGATGTCGGCCCAACACCTGCTTGCACAAGAAGCTGCTTCCCCTCATCCTGCCATTGTGCTGCACGCAGCCCGGCTTCTCGACGTTGCCGGCGGACGTATCGTATCGCCGGGTGAAGTTCTGGTCGAAGGAGAGCGCATCGTCGCCGTGGGTCCATCCGTAGATCATCCTGCGGGCGCCGAAGTGATCGACCTCGGCGACGCGACATTGATGCCCGGATTGATTGATGCGCATGTGCATCTGTTCCTACACCCCGGAGCCGAAGATCTCCAGACCGTACAGGAGTCCGTACCGCAGCGGACCATTCTGGCAACATTGGCCGCAAAAGACGATCTGATGGCCGGCTTCACGGCGGAACGCGACATGGGTACAGAAGGAGCGGGATCAGCTGACACCGCAGTGCGCAATGCAATCAATCAAGGCCTGGTTCCCGGACCGAGGCTGCGCATCAGCGGCAACGCCATCGATATCCTCGGCGGTCATGAGGACGCAAATGATTTCAATCCCGCGCAGCATGTACTCTCGAACGCCACTTACGCGAACAATCCCGAAGAGATCGTAGAAGCGATCCGCGAGCAGTTCAAAGAAGGCTCGGACTTCGTCAAGATGTATGAGACTGGTCCCGACTCATTGCACGATGCCGTTTTTTCGACGCCCTATCAGTACACTGAAGCCGAATTGAAGGCCGGCGTGGATGAGGCGGCACGCGTGGGCAAGAAGGTCGCCGTGCATGCCACCGGCGAACCTGGCACGCTCTTCGCTGCCGAAGCCGGTGTCGCGTCGATCGACCATGCATTGCAGTTAAGCCCGGAGACCATGCGCATCATGCGCGAAAAGCAAATTCCGGCAGTTCCTACCTTCACCATCTTCGAATACTTTGCCAACCATGCCGCCTCTCCTGCGGCAGCAAAGCGTGAGCGCGCCTTCGTTGACTATCATGCAGGCGAATTCAGGAAACAGATCGCCGCAGGAGTTCCCTTCGCCGTAGGTTCGGACGTCGGTCCGTTTCCGCATGGTACGCAAGCTAGGGAACTGGTGCTAATGGCGCAATTCGGAATGAAGCCGGCTGAGGTGCTGAAGGCGGACCTGCTCAATGGCGCGAAGCTGCTCGGATGGGACGGTCAGATCGGGGAGCTCAAAGCCGGGTATCTCGCCGACGTGATCGCGGTGCCGGGCAATCCGATTGATGACATCAGCGTGACGCAACACGTCTCTTTCGTAATGAAAGGTGGAGTGATCAACAAACGGAACTAGCTGTCTAAATGACCGCGCTTCATCCTGCAGAGCAACGCGCATGTGTTAACAAAATTGGGTTTTATTTGGGGTCGCTCTGCATTCGCACAAAAGCCAGGGCTTTCGATTGCACGCGTGCAGCCTGTACTGGCAACGCATGCGAAGCATTCTGCTTCACAAATGCCTGATAGCAGAACTGCAGCCCCAGGGCGAGGAGGCAGACGGAGAGCGCAAAGCGCAGCTGCCGATTCGGCAGGCGCGGGGCCACAAGCGAACCCGCGAGTCCACCCACAATGCCTCCGATAATTAACCGCGTCAGGAGCGCGGCATCAAGATGACCACCAGCCAGATGCATCCCGCTGCCGGCCAGGGCGACGCAGAATCCAAATGCCAGATCCGTACCGACGACCTGCGCGGCAGTGAGTGAGGAGAGCCCCAGCAGCACGATCGTCCCAAGCGCTCCAGCGCCCGAAGAAGAGAATCCTACTTCCGCGCCGATCGGAAACATCAGGGCAGCGATGGTGCGGACTCGCGTGGGCTTGTTGCTGCCTGGGGTAAACGGCCGGAAATAACGGTAGAGGTGCCACACCGAAGAAGTCACGATGATCGCGCCCAGCACGGCGTAGAGAATGGCGTGATCTCCCAACGCAGCAAAGTGCCGGAAGAGTAGCGAGCCGACAACGACTCCCGGAAGGCCGCCGATCAGCATCATACCCAGCACGCGGTAGTTGACCTGGCGCCTCCATATCTGCAGAGGAACGACAATCGCCTTGACGGCAACGGAGTACGCAAGTGCCGTACCTACGCTGACGACGACCGGCACATGCAAGAAGAGGATCAACAGCGGCGCTGTGATGGTGCCGGCACCAACGCCGGTAATTGCGATGACGAACGCGATGATGAAGCCTAGCGTTAGTTCCATCTCTGCGACCTTAGTGCTGCTGCCCTTCTGTATCGGAAGCCGGTTGAATGTGGATGCCGCACTCGACTTTGTGTCCACCCCAGCGGCCCGATCGTGGATCGTCCGCACTGAGCGGCAGACTTGTGCACGGCTCGCAGCCAATGCTCGAGTAGCCGAGATCGTAGAGCGGCAGAAGCGGAATGGCATTTCGTTCCGCATATTGCCAGACGTCACGCGTGTGCCAGTCCGCAAGCGGGCTCAACTTTAACAATTGCTTGCCGGTCGGCAGTGTAAAGCTCTCGATGGGCTGCAGGTTCGCTCGCGTCTTCGCCTGCTGGCGGCGCAGCCCGGTGAACCATAGACCATACGGCTCAAGCGCTGCGAAGAGCGGTCCTACTTTGCGCAACGCGCAGCAGCGATCGGGCGCGGTCTGGTTAAGGATGCCGAATTCAGCCTCCTGCTCGGCTACCGTCTGTGTCGGCAAAATGTTGCGCAATCTCAGCTGCCATTCCGCGGCGATGCGGTCGCGATATTCATACGTCGCAGGGAAGTGATAACCGGTATCGAGAAAGAGTACGGGAATTTCCGGAGCAATCTGGCGGGCGAGGTGGAGCACGACCACATCCTCAGCCTGAAAGCTGCTGGTAATGCAGGCCTCGCTGCTGTGATTCGTAAGCTGCGCGCCTACCAGCGCAGTGGCCTCCGCAATTTTGCTCTCGAGAGTTGAGACTGGCTCAGCGATTGAACTCATCGGCGCTCCTCTTCTGCAGCCGACCCGAAGCCCAGCGCCCGGACGATGGCATCGATAGAACTGTTCTTCACTTCTTCCAACGTGAAGCCGGCGTCGACCAGATGAACCTCCGCCTGGTCTCTTTCTACCAGCGTGATCACTCCTGCCTCCTGCAGCGAGTGCCACACATTCTGATCCTGAGTGCGCGTTCGAACGACCGGATGGCCTAGCGCAAATATCCTCTCCTCAAGCTGCGCGACAACATCAGCGCCCGCCAGCACGATGCGTGGATGGTCCGCAGCCGTATTTGTAACTGCAGATGTGAGAATGTGGCGGATCATGCCTGCGCCCACCGTCGCATTGCTCACCGGATCGATGAGGATGAAGCTGCCGGTGGCGCGACTATCGTTATAGAGATCGGCGAGGATGGGCAGGTCGGTCTCCACTTCGATGAGCCCAATCGCATTCAGCTCCAACGCATCTGCGGCCTGCGGGTCGAGTGTCTCGATATTGATGCTGTGGCGAATGGAACGGACGCGCGCCGGAACCGTCTGGCTGGTGTGCTTCAGCAGATAGCGGCGGTCGATCTCGAGCGGCTGCGCATGCAGCCACACCATCGACGCCTCAAAATGATTGGCTACTTGCGGCGGCGCTTCGGCAGACGCGATAAGGTCTCCGCGGCTGATATCGCGCTCGTCTTCGAGCGTCACAGTGATCGAGAGCGGCGCGGTCGCCGACTCCAGTTCGCCGTCAAACGTCACAATGCTCTGGATGCGGCTGCTATGCCCGGAAGGCAGAGCGACGATGCGGTCTCCGCGGCGCACTGTGCCTGCAGCGATCTGCCCGGCGAATCCGCGAAAATTTTGATTCGGACGAATCACTCTCTGAACAGGCAGGCGGAGCGCAAGCGCAGCGCTTTCGCGAGCTACCGGCACGGACTCCAGATATTCCAGCAGCGTCGGTCCCGCATACCAGGGCATATGGCTGCCGGCATGAACTACGTTGTCGCCCTCCAGCGCGTTGATCGGAATGACTTCGAAGCTGCGCAGGCCGACGCGGCCAGCGAGATTGCTGAACGCGTGGCTGAGATCGACGAACACATCCTCCGAATAACCCATCAGGTCCATCTTGTTGATGGCGGCGATCACACGTGGAATCCCCAGCAAAGAAGCGATGTAAGCATGACGGCGCGACTGGTTCAGGATGCCTTTGCGCGCGTCGATAAGAATGATGGCGAGGTCAGCGGTCGAGGCGCCGGTCGCCATGTTGCGCGTGTACTGCTCGTGGCCTGGCGTATCGGCAATGATGAATTTGCGGCGTGCCGTGGAGAAGTAGCGATAAGCGACATCGATGGTGATGCCCTGCTCGCGTTCGGCGCGCAGGCCGTCTGTAAGCTGGGCAAAGTCGATGGCTGCCGCGGCTGATCCCTGCGTGCGCGTCACCGCGCGAACGTGATCCTCGTATACATTCTTCGAGTCGTAGAGCAGGCGCCCAATGAGCGTCGACTTCCCATCATCGACGCTGCCGGCAGTGGTGAAGCGCAGCAGATCCTTCGCCTGCTCGACCGCGAGGAATTCTTCGATCGAGAAGCTCGTCTCCACCGTTTCGGTTTCTGCGATGGGCGCAGTACTCATTAGAAGTAGCCCTCGCGTTTCTTGATTTCCATGGAACCGTCCTGGTCATGGTCGATGATGCGATTCGCGCGCTCCGAGGATCGGAATGACACCAGTTCCGCAATAATCTTCGGCAGTGTGTTCGCATCCGATCGGATGGCTCCGGTGCACGGGCTGCAACCCAGCGAACGCAGGCGGCATTTCACCCATTGCTCTTCTCCGGGCAGACCCTGCACGAACGGCTGCTCGACCGGGATGAGGCTATCTCCGCGAACCAGCATGCGCCGCTCCTTCGCGAAGTAGAGCGGCACGATAGGAATCTTTTCGAGATGGATGTAATGCCAGATGTCCAGCTCTGTCCAGTTGGAAAGCGGAAACACGCGGATGCTTTCGCCGGGCCCGGATTGCGACCGATGAATGCGCGAGTTGTAGAGGTTCCACAATTCCGGACGCTGTGCTTTCGGATCCCACTGACCGGCGCGGTCCCGAAAGGAATAAATCCGCTCCTTGGCGCGGGATTTCTCTTCGTCCCGACGCGCTCCGCCAAAGGCTGCGTCGAAGCCGTAGTAGCGCAGGGCGTCAAGCAGAGCGGTCGTCTTCAGCAGACCGCAGCAGCGCTGGGTTCCCAGCTTTACCGGGTTGGCGCCGTCGCTCAGAGCTGCTTCGTTTCGCCACACCAGCAACTTCAGGCCCAGCTCGCGGGTGTATCTGTCGCGAAAGTCCAGCATCTCGCGGAACTTATATCCGGTGTCGACATGCAACAGTGGAAACGGAATGGGGCCGGGATAAAACGCCTTCTGCGCCAGGCGCAGCATCACGGACGAATCCTTGCCGATCGAGTAAAGCATCACCGGCTTCTCGAATTCGGAAGCAACTTCACGGAAGATCTGGATGCTCTCCGCCTCCAGCAGTTGCAAGTGACTGAGGGGTGGGGCTTGGATCTCGCCGATGTTGAAGGTTGTGGATCCCATTGGATTGATTTCTCGCTGATCTGAAGACCGCTGCTATTTAGCTGTTGAACTTTGGGTCCGAAATGAAAAACCCACTTACCTGGAAAGGAAGTGGGCTCGGGGACTAGATCGTCTGGGATTGCTTAGGACGAGAAGATACAGAGCTCACAGCCTTGGCGGCACGCGCAACACCCACAACAACAGGCGCGCTGCTGGCAACAAGACGGAGCTGACTTGGTGAACTGCATCTACTAAGAGCTTCGCGCAGCCGGGGTCGCTTGTCAATGCAAAGCATTGGCCAAAACCTTTAATCCCGGCAATTTCTTGGATTGTCAGAGGTAGTTTGAGATCTCAATCAGGTTCCGGTCCGGATCGCGCAGATAGACGGACTGGAGCTTGCCCATGGCACCCGACCGCTCCACCGGGCCCTCTTCAATGTGAACCCGCAAGTCGTTTACATAGCGGATCACCTCGTCCAGAGGCGTAGTCGTAATGAAGCAAAGGTCGCCGCAGCCCGGCATAGGATGGGCCGCTCTCAGGCTGGGCTCATGGCCCCTCTGGTGCAGCTTGATTGTTTGCACGCCGAAGGTGAGGGCCTTGCGACCGCCCAGGGTAATCACGTCCATGCCGAGGACTTCGGTGTAGAAGTCGATTGTTGCGTCGATATTGGCGACAGTGAGAACGAAATGATCGAGCCGATCAAGGGTAAAAGCCATAGTGTTGGGATGATACCTCTCATAGACCTTGACTGGCCGGAGAGCGCGCTCTATAGTCGAACTCACCATGAGTCTTGCCGCCAGCATGCTTTGTACCTGTTGTTCGAAGCCATGCGTGTGTCCGGCGATTGATCTCCTCTAAACTCTCCAGTTCATAGAAGCGTATCCGCCGGAGCCCAATGGGTCCGGCTTTTTCATTTGTTGCCGTCAGTCAGCATTCATCACGATGAAATCGATATCTCCATCCCGCCTCTCGATCGCGCGCCTCTCGCGCCGCTTCTGTTGTTGATTCCCCGCCGCCCTCGCTCGCTCTGATTCTCTCGACCCAATTCCCAGATGCTGTTTCTTGGCTGTCTTTTTTGAGGAGGTACCATGCGCACTCTTCTTCGTACACTTCCATCCTTTGCCTGGTTGGCACTCTTGAGCTTTGGCCTTTCGAGTCACGCCTGGGGTCAGATCGTCGGTGCGTCCGTCGCCGGCACTGTCCGCGATACGAGCGGCGCGGCGATTCCGGGCGCGAAGGTCGAGATCCGCAACACCGAGACCGGCTCCGCGCGGCTGCTGATCACGGACGCAAGCGGCCGCTACGCCGCGCCCTCTGTGCCTGTCGGTCCCTACGCAGTCAGCGCTGCGAGGGAGGGATTCGCCACTCAGACGCAAACCGGTCTGCGTCTGGTAGTGGGTCAGAGCGCAGAGGTCGACCTTTCTCTCGCCGTCGGGCAGGTGCAGCAGGACGTCACGGTGGCAGCTGCTCCCGCAACCGTAGAACTCTCCACGCAGCAGACATCAGGCCTCGTCGATGAGCGGCAGGTCAAGGAACTTCCCCTGAATGGCCGCAGCTACGACGAGCTGATGACGCTGAACCCTGCCATCGTGAACTACTCTACTGAGCGCTCCGGCGGCATCGGCACTTCGAACTCAGCGGTCGGAAATATGTTTGCGGTGTCGGGCCATCGGCCACAGGACAACATCTTCCTCCTGAACGGAATTGAATACACGGGAGCGTCCGAGATCAATGTAACTCCGGGCGGTACCAGCGGGCAGTTGCTCGGCGTCGATGCGGTGCGTGAATTCAACGTAGTTACAGACACCTATGGCGCGGAGTACGGCAAGCGCACCGGAGGGCAGGTGAGTATTGTAACTGCTTCTGGCACAAATTCATTGCATGGATCGGTCTTCGAATTTCTACGCAACAGCGCCTTTGACGCACGTAACTATTTCGACCAGGCGGAGATCCCTGAGTTTCAGCGCAACCAGTTCGGCGGCGCGCTCGGCGGCCCGATTCGTAAGAACAAGGTATTTCTCTTCGGCAACTACGAGGGCTTCCGCCAGAACCTGCACCTCAGCGACGTAACGCTGGTCCCGGACAATGAAGCACGCCTGGGCTATGTGCCAAACTCCAGCGGTAGGCAGACGAATGTGGGACTGAGCAATGCTTCAAAAGCCCTGCTTTCGCTGTGGCCTGTGCAGAATGGGCCGGAGTTGGGCAGCGGCATCGCGGAAGCCTTCAGCAATCCTCTTCAGATCATCCGCGAAGACTTCGGAACCGCACGCGCCGACTACAACATTTCGAACAAGGATCTACTCTTCGGGGTCTACACCATCGATGACAGCGACGCGAACACTCCATCGGCCAACCCGCTCAGCTCCGTAATTGAGGCACTGCGCGAGCAGGTCGCCAGCGTCCAGGAGCAGCATGTGTTTTCGCCGAGCGTCCTGAATACAGCGCGCTTCGGATACTCCCGCGCAGCCTATGTCTTCACCGGCACCACGCCCGTCGATGTTCCTGGGTGGATTTCCGGGCGACCCATCGGTGCCATTGTCATCGGCGGAGGCACCGCGCTCAACGGTGCTTCGCAGATCACCGGTGCGGGCACGAATGCCGGCAGCAACCTGTCCACGGCTCGCAATCTCTATACCTACGACGATCACGTCTACTGGAGCCGCGGCATTCATCAGGTCGAGCTGGGAGGATGGCTGCAGCAAATTCAGTCCAACGATAACCTTGCTCAGGATCAGTTCGGACAAGCCTCGTTCACCACGCTGACCACGTTCCTGCAGGGAACTGTGGCCACTTTCACCTCGGTGCCCTCACCGACCGAACTCGGATGGCGGTCGCTCGAAGGCGCCGGCTTTGCCCAGGACACGATCAAGATCAAGCCGAATCTCGAGCTGCGCGCCGGCTTCCGCTTCGAGTCCACGAACGGATGGAATGAATCGCAGGATCGCGCGTCGAACTACCTCTTCGGCGCGAATGGCGTGATCGAAACCAATCCGCAAGTCGGGCACTCTGCATTGTCGAAGAACCGGGCAAGGTTTCTACCCGAGCCGCGCATTGGGCTCGCCTGGGACCCTGCGGGGCAGGGAAATACCGTGATTCACGCGGGCTTCGGCGTCTATCGCGCACTGCTCGACAACCTCGATTATCGCCTCGACCAGACAGCTCCCTACAACACCACCAACACGCTGAAGAACGTGGCTCTGAGCAGCCTGAATATCGTGCCCGGTGACGCTCCGCCTTCCGGAAGCCTGGTTTCGCCCAGCGGAGTGCAGCCCGACGCGTACACCCCGACGGTGCTTACATGGTCGCTGAATGTGGAGCAGAAGATTGCCCCGAATACCTCGCTCACCGTAGGTTATGTAGGCTCGCACGGCTATCACCAGATGCTTTCCGAGGACAGGAACGAGCCGATCCCAACCATCTGCCCGGCATCCCCGTGCCCGTCAACGCTGCCTGCAGGAACGGTCTACTATCCGAAGGGCGCGCCCTACGCAAACCCGGCTCTTGCGAACACGACGACATGGATCTCCGAAGGAGTCAGTTCCTACAACGGGTTGGAAGTCGATGTGAATCATCGCTTCCAGCATGGCCTTCAGCTCCGCGGTGTCTATACGTGGTCGAAGAATCTCGATGACGGGACGGCGTGGTACACCAGT
>Ga0210388_10003139_pt1 | contig 12932 bp, 11 predicted proteins | sample IncBWC19OmetaG_FD_155485 | JGI IMG/M metagenome (GOLD analysis project Ga0210388, IMG submission 155485) | Forest soil microbial communities from Barre Woods Harvard Forest LTER site, Petersham, Massachusetts, United States - Inc-BW-C-19-O ... | reverse complement strand
CGACGGCGACGAGATCGACACGGCCGTCAAAGCGCATCTCGCCGACCTCACCTTGTTGAGCAGCTTTTCCGCTCAGGGCCAGCCATCGGCCGCGATTTATGTCTCCACAAAGTGGGTCAATCGCGCCCACGCTACTTTCTAAGCGCGCGCCCTTGCGTCACTCGGCACGCTTACTCATTCTTGGCCCGGCAACCCGCTCTCATCAGTGTTAGCATCGGGCTGGGAACTGCGTTGAATCTCGCTGCCGCGTTCCTCACCGTCAGCGATCTGGAGGAAGGTTGATCCCGTTCACCAAGGCGCACGCGTGCGGCAACGATTTTTTAGTCGTCGCCGAAGAAGCCGTGGCCGGCCACGATCCAGCTGCACTGGCGCGCCGCCTATGCCAGCGAAATACGAGCATTGGCGCCGACGGCGTCGAGTTCTTCGCCTGGAAAAACGAGTCTGGGCCGGGCCCAAAAGCCGGCCGCGTCCGCCTCTACAATGCTGATGGCTCCGTCGCTGAAATCAGCGGTAACGGCACGCGTTGCGTCGCTGCGTGGATGGCCGAATCTCTCGCCTCGCAGCCCGGCGATACTCTCGAAATCACCACCGATGCCGGCCTACGCGCGTGCCGCATTGTCAGCGTGCGTAACGACGGTGAATATGCAGTAGACGTCACCACCGCGATGGGCGTTCCAAAGTTCGTGCCCCACACCCTCAAACTCATTGACGGTGTCGAAGTTATCGGCCTCGAAGTTTCCATCGGCAATCCCCACTTCGTCCTCCTCGTCGAAAATTCGGACTTCACCATCGGTCACCGCGCCTGGGGCGGCCTCGGCGCGGAGATCTGCTCACATCGCGATTTTCCGCACCACACCAACGTCGAGTTTGTGCACGTCGTGAGCGACCGCGAGATCGAAATTCGCATCTTCGAGCGCGGCGTAGGCCCCACGAGTTCTTCCGGAACCGGCAGCTCGGCCGCGGCTACAGCCGCACTCGCGTTGCGCCGGTGCATCTCGCCGCTCAAAGTCGTCGCTCCCGGCGGCGCGCAGACTGTCGCCTGGGATGGCCCCGGCGCAGAGTTGCAACTCACCGGACCTGCCACGCTCATCGCTCGCGGGGAGGCTTGGTGAAAATGAGAGCCCTTCTCAAACCACCGCCTGTCGCCCCTGATGCGGCTATCACCATCGTCGCCCCGGCGTCCTTTGCTCAACCTGACCGCATCGATCGCGGCCTCGCTGAACTCCGCTCGTTGCGCTATGCGCCGCAATTCGCGCCCAACGCTCTGCTGCGCGAGCCACTCTACTTCGCCGGAACTCCTCAGCAGCGTCTCGCTGATCTGCACGCGGCCTTCGCCGACCCTGACACAGCAGCAATCATGTGCATTCGCGGCGGCTACGGGTCGAATTACTTGCTTGATAACCTCGACTTCAAGACCATCGCCGCACATCCGAAACCATTTTTCGCCTACAGCGACCTCACCGGAATTCAGCTCCGCCTGCTCGACGAACTTGGCCTGCCCGTTTTTCACGGCCCCATGCTCGCCGCGGATTTTTATCTGCCCAACGGCGTGCACCTGAAGAGTTTTCGCGCCGCCCTTGCTGGCGAACTCTACAGCCTCGGCGTCGGCGAAGGTCTGCGTCCTCTAAAGCCGAGCCGCTCCCACACATCCGTGCGCGGCACGCTCTATGGCGGCTGCCTCAGCATTCTCGTTTCGCTGCTGGGCACGCCGTGGGAGCCGCGCACTGAGGGCACTCTGCTTTTTCTTGAAGACACGGGCGTCAAGCCTTACCAGGTCGATCGCATGCTGTGGCAACTGCGCAAGGCAAGAAAGCTCGACGGCGTGCTTGGAATTGTTTTTGGCGAAATGCTCGATTGCAGCTCGCCCGGCGCTCCGCCTTCTCTGCTTGAAGACGCGATTCTCAGCGCTCTCGACGGCCTCGACATTCCGATCGCAATCGGCCTTCGCAGCGGCCACGTCTCCCGCGAAAATGTCACGCTCACGTTCGGCGTTGACGCTGAGCTCGCTGTCGCCGACATCGCTCATCTCGAAATCCTCGAGCCGGCGGTGAAGAAGTGACTGCGTCGCCGCGTCACATCCACCTCATCGGCATCTGCGGCACAGCAATGGCTTCGCTCGCCGGCCTGCTGCAGCTTCAGGGCCACCGCATCACCGGCTCAGACAAGGCCGCATACCCGCCCATGAGCGATCTTCTTCGTTCGCTCGGCATTCCGATTCTCGAGCCTTACAACGAATCCAATCTCGATCCCGTTCCCGACCTCGTCGTCATCGGTAACGCGCTCTCCCGCGGCAATCCGGAGATCGAACGCGTGCTCGACGATCGCATTCCCTTCACTTCCATGGCCGCGCTTTTGCGCGAGGAGTTCCTTTCCGGCCGCGAATCCCTTGTCGTTGCCGGCACGCACGGCAAAACGACGACCACAAGCATGCTCGCCTGGATTTACCAAGTCGCCGCACTTAAAAATCCTGCGCTCGAACCCTCGTTCCTCATCGGAGGCGTGGCGGAAAACTTCGCCACCAGCTTTCAGCTCCGTCCAACGCGCATCTTCATCGTCGAGGGCGACGAGTACGACACGGCCTTCTTCGACAAAGGCCCCAAATTCCTCCACTACTTTCCCGCCGCGCTCATTCTGACGCACGTCGAATTCGACCACGCCGACATTTATTCCGACCTCGAATCCATCAAGACCGCCTTCAAACGTCTCGTTAATCTCGTCCCGCGCCGCGGCCTTATCGTTGCCTACGACGGCAGTCCCAATGTCACCGAATGTGTGAGCAACGCGCTCTGCCCCGTCGAGCGGTATGGATTCACTGAGTCCGCCAACTGGCGCATTCAAAATCTCCGTTACGAATCCGATCGCATGCATTGGGAAGTTTTCCGCGCCGGCTTCGCCTGGGCAAATTTCAATATGAACCTGGCCGGCGAGCACAACGCACTCAATGCAACAGCCGCTGCCGCTCTCGCAGCTGCCGCCGGCATCCCCACCGCTGCAATCGCCGAAGCTCTTGCCACATTCAAAAGCGTCAAGCGCCGTCTCGAGGTCCGCGCACAAATCAACGGCATCACTATTATTGAAGATTTCGCTCACCACCCCACTGCCATTCGAGAGACCCTTAGGACATTGCGCTCCATCAATCCCGGCGGACGTTTATGGGCTGTGCTCGAGCCGCGATCAAACACACTCCGCCGCAAAGTCTTGGCAAACGATCTGGTAGATAGCCTCTCACTCGCCGATCGCGTTGTCCTCGCCGCCGTTTTTCAGCAGGAGCGAATTCCCGAGCAAGAGCGGCTGCACCCTGAGGAAGTCGTCCGCGCCCTGAACGCTGCAGGCACCCCGGCCGAGATCCTCGCAGACGCCGACGCAATCGTTGCCGCCATCACACCGCAACTCGCGCCACGCGATGTCGTCGCCATCCTTTCCAATGGCGGCTTCGACGGCATCTACGACAAGCTACCCGCGCGCCTCCGCGAGCGTTTTCCAGCTGCAACCTGAGAACAAGGCTCAAGTATGATCCGCACGATCATCTTCGTCGCCAACATGGTCGTCCTGGGAATCCCCTCGGCCTTGCTCTTCATTCCCTGGTGCTGGATCACCGGCAACGTGCTGCCGCTCTACAAGGCCACGCGCTTCATGCTGTCTTCAAGCTGCCGCCTCGCCGGTGTGCGCTTTCAGGTTGAGGGTCTCGACCGCATTCCTCGCGACCGCGCGTGCATCTTCATGTCCAACCACGTCTCCAATCTCGACCCACCGGTGCTCATCTCGATCATTCCCGGCCGCACCTCCGCTTTTATGAAACGCTCGCTCATGAATTTGCCTATCGTCGGCATAGGTTTCCGCCAGGGCGAGTTCATCGCCGTCGATCGCAGCGGCAACCCCGCAGACGCGCAGCGCAGCGTCGCCGAAGCCCAGCGCGTCCTCGCCAAGGGCGTCCACATCACCACATTTGTTGAAGGCACTCGCTCGCCCGATGGCCGTATGTTGCCCTTCAAGAAAGGACCGTTCTTTCTTGCCATGGCCGCGGGCGCGCCGTGCATTCCCGTTTCTATTTTCGGAACCGAAACGATGCTGCCCAAGGGCAGCCAGCGCATCCGTCCCGGCGTAGCCCACGTCATCTTCCACGATCCAATCGACCCGGCCACATTCGCCACTCGCGACGAACTCATGAGCGCCGTGCGCGTCGCTGTCGCCTCCGGCTTGCCCGAATGGATGCGGACCTGATGGATGCGGACATAGCTACTCAGAGTGCGATACTCACCTTTGAGTATCCGTCCCGTCATCCGAGTCTTGCGTACAGTTCTTACCGTTTATGATCGCTTCGCTCCTCGTCTTCGTCACGCTTGTTGCCCTCGCCGTACCGGCGGCCGTCGTCCTCATTCCATTCACTCTGCTCACCGGCAACGTCGGCCCACTCTTTTCTGTTGGCTCCTGGATTGCCCGCGTCGCCATCCGCGTGGCCGGGATCCACGTCCGCATTGAGGGCCGCGAAAATATTCCATCGGGCCGCGCGTGCATCTTCATGGCCAACCACCTCTCCAATCTCGATGCGCCGGCGCTCATCTCGAATCTTCCCGGACGCACGGTGGTCTTTCTCAAACGTCCGCTGATGAAGCTTCCAATTCTTGGTTACGCCTTCAGACTGGCCAGCTTTATTCCTGTCGATCGCGACGGCACCGTCGAAAGCGCGCAGCTTGCCGTCGAAGAGGCGCAGCGCGTCCTCGCCTCTGGGCTGCACATCACAGCATTTGTTGAGGGCATGCGTTCACCAGACGGCCGCATGCAGCCCTTCAAGAAAGGCACCTTTTATCTCGCCAAAGATTCCGGCGCGCCGTGCATTCCAGTTTCAATTTACGGAAGCGAGAAAATTCTTCCCGTGAACAGCAAGCGCATCTACCCGGGCGTGGTGCACATCATCTTCCACGCGCCCATCGACCCCGCCAACTACGCCACGCGTGACGAGCTGTCAGAAGCCGTGCGTGCCGCTATCGCTTCAGGCTTGCCGGAGTGGATGCGAGGATAGGAAATCTAAGATTGCTTCAAACCGGATTTCGCGCTCGGTCTAATTAAGTATCTAACTCCGCAGAAGCAGATCCTCTTCCAGTTCGCGGTCCGTCCGGCTTGTTCGCTGTGACGCCCGCGCCGTCGTCTCTGTTCCAGCCGCCATGCGGCACGGGTTCGTAGCCCGCAAAGCGCATTTGGTAACTCGCCGCTCCGTGCTTGCTAGACCGAAGCAGTTCGGCCAACGGGATCGTTGCTTGAACTGTGACCGAGCCATTTCGATGTTCCATGCCCTCAATGCGTCCACGGCGATCGTTCATCTCCCCGACCACGCGATTCAAGTACTTCTCCGGAACTTCAGCCTCGATCGACATCACCGGTTCCATAACGATTGGGAACGCCTTGCGCGCAGCTTCCTTGAAAGCGATCGAGCCGGCAAACTTGAAAGCCATCTTGTTCGAATCCTCTGGGTGAAAGCTGCTGTCATACAAAATGGCCCTGAAGTTAACCATCTCGTAGCCAGCCAGAATGCCCAGCTTTGCGGCCTCTAAAATGCCAAGGTTGACATGTTCGATGAATTCGGCAGGAATCTGGCTATCTTTCGTCTCGTTTATAAATTGATTGCCGCATCCAGAGTCGCTAGGCTCCAGCCTTAGCTTCACATGTCCGTAATTTCCATGGCCGCCGACCTGCCGAATGTACTTGCCTTCTGCTTCGGAGGCCCTTTGGATGGTCTCGACGTAAATGACTCTTGGTTCATCAATAAGAAGCTCAATTTCGTATTCACGGGAAAACTGATCGCACATCGATTCGAGCTGCGACTCGCTCGTTACCCCGAGAATGACCCGCCCGTCCGTGGAATCCGTCGAAACGGTCATGATCGGATTTTCGTCGGCCAGGCGGCTCAGCGCATGCGCCAACTTTTTTTGATCGTCGTCCGCCACGGGCTGAATTGATACGGACAAGAGGGGACGGGTTGGGGGGTCGGAATCGCTCACGGCTGCACAATCGCGTTGTAACCGTCGCCCAGCAGCCGCGCGCTCATCCGGTAGGCTTCGTCGTGCGTTGCGAACGGCCCGATGCGTACATGGATCAGTCCGTCTGACGCCTCACGCTGCGCGCTGGCCGCGTAGCCGCGTTTGCGTAACGCGCCAACCAGCACGGCCGCGTCTTCGCCATGGGACACTGCGGCAACCTGCACCATAAATTGACCGGCACCTACTGGCAAAGCCGAGCGAACTGGCGTCACCGGGGTCGGCGCCACGGGAGCCGGAGCCGCAGGGGCCCGAGACGCAGAGACCGGGGGTGCATCCTGCCGCTGTCCGCTCCGCGGCGCATTTTCCGCCGCCGGGAACGGCACCCTCACTTGAGTTGGCGGCTGAGCTGGAGCAGGGGTCGCTGGCGCGCTCGCAGGCGATTTTGCTGGCGGGGTAGTTGGAACATTGGCCGCCGGTTCAGGTTGCGTTTTTGCCGGATTCGCGCCGCCATCATCCGCTGGCGGCGCTGTGGCGTCGCTTTCCGGCGGCCCCTGGGGCAGTGGAGCTTGCGCGTCTGCTGAAGGCTTGGGAAGCGAGCCATTCCCCTGCAATGGTTCCTGGTCTGGAGTGGCCGTCGGCGAAGCGGGTTGCGTAGCCGTCGCGGGAACTGCGGCCGATCCGCCGCGATGCCCCACAGCGTATCCCAGCCCGAAGCATAGCCCGCACAGCACCAGAAGGCCAAAGATGACCCCCAGTTGCGCACCCGTGCTCAGTGTCAGCTCGGTATCGCGCCCCTGACCACTCTTGTGATCACGCACGCGCTTCTGCGGCTCTTCGCCCGTCGCTTCTTCGTCGTCAAAATATCCGCGTGTCAAAGTATCCCCGCGTCAAAATATTCCAGGGTCCAAAATATCCTGCAACTGGCCGCCTTCACTAGATCTGCCGAACCTTATCGCGTGTCCTTGTCGCGTCCCGCGGTCGCGAATGATCTACGGCTGCTTCTGAGCCGCCTTTGCCGCCGCTGCGCCAAGCTGATTCAGCAGCGTCATGAACTCGATCGGCAGCGGGAAGACAATAGTCGTGTTTTTCTCCACGCCGATGTCGGAAAGTGTTTGCAGATAGCGCAATTGCAAAGTCATAGGTTCCGTGGCCATCAGCGCTGCCGCATCCACCAGTTTTTGCGCGGCGTTAAACTCGCCCTCGGCATGGATAATCTTCGAGCGTTTTTCGCGCTCCGCCTCGGCTTGCTTGGCCATGGCGCGCTGCATCTGTTCCGGCAAATCGACCTGTTTCACTTCCACGCTCACCACCTTCACGCCGAAGGGCTCGGTGCGCTGGTCCATGATTGATTGGATGCGAATATTCAGCTTGTCGCGATGGCTCAGCAGCTCGTCCAGCTCCACTTCGCCCAAAACCGTGCGCAACGTGGTCTGCGCCAACTGCGAGGTCTGATAGACGTAGTTGTTCACTTTAATGGCGGCAGCATTTGGATCTACTACGTAGAGCGTGACCACCGCATTCACTTTGATGGTGACGTTGTCGCGAGTGATCACGTCCTGCGCCGGAACTTCCAGCACCTCTTGCCGCAAACTGATGCGCACAATCTGGTCGATCGGCCGGAAGACCAGAATGATGCCCGGCCCTTTAGGCGCACCCAGCACGCGGCCCAGCCGGAAAATCACCCCGCGCTCGTACTCCCGAAGAATCTTGATGGAGTTCAATAGGTACAGGACGATGATGGCAATAACAATCAGCGTCGGAATGGACATATCTCCAATGGACATGGAACTTTCCTTTCCTCACTCAGCAGGGATTGTACTCCTCGGCGGCGACTGCGAATGTTCACTCGTGGGCGCAGCCGGCTCCACTCGCAGCAGCAAATGATCATGCCCCGTAACACGCAGCGCCGCTCCTTTAGCCACCGGCGATCTTGCTACAGCCTGCCAGATCTCTCCCTCCACCAGCACATGACCCTGCGGATCGAGCGTCTCCATTGCGGTTGCCGGGCTGCCCACCATCGCATCCGCGCCAAGACGTGATTTTCTTCGCCGCGCGCGCATTGCAAGCCGCACCAATATGACTGTGATCACGCCAAACGCTACGCTCACCGCGATTGCCACCACCGGTCTGATTCCCATCTCCGGCACCGGCGCCGCCACCAGAGTCAGCATTCCGAACATCAGGCAAACAATCCCCGCAATGGCCAGTGCGCCGTGTCCGCCAAACTTTGCCTCCAGCAGCAGCAAAACCATCGCCGCCACCAGCAGCATCACAGCGGTGTAGCGGATCGGCAACAAATTCAGCGCGAAGACAGCCAGCAGCACCATCAGCGTGCCCAGCGCACCGGGAACGATCGTGCCCGGCGAGTTGAACTCGAGATAAATCAGCAGCGCTCCGCCCACCAGAAGGAGCAGCGCGATATTGGGATCCACCAGCCAACCGAGCACATCGTCGCGCAGCGACTTCCGGAGCAGTTGAACACGCGCTCCGCCAAGGTGCAGCGTCACCTTCGATCCATCCATGCGCGTAATCTCGCGGCCGCCGACAGAATTCAGCAGATCGTTGTCACTGTTGGCGATCAGGTCGATCAGGTGCTGGTTCAGCGATTCCTCCGCCGTATATGAGTGCGACGACTCCACTGCCGCTACCGCTGCATCCGTGTTCCGATTTCGCTTGCTCACATACGAGCGTAGAAATGCCTCGGCGTCGTTCTCTACCTTTTGCATTTCGGTGTTGTCCGGCTGCCCGCCGAACTCAAACACCGGATGTGCGGCGCCAGCCTCGGTCCCCGGAGCCATCGCGGCCACGTCCGCCGACTCCAGAATGAAGAACCCGGCTGAACCCGCGCGTGCACCCGACGGACCCACATAAACAATCACCGGCACACGCGAACGCAGAATCCCGCCCACCATATCGCGCATTGAATCGAGCAATCCACCGGGAGTGTTTATTTCGATCAGCAGCGCGCTTGCGCCATCGCTGTTCGCGCGATCGAGGGCGCGAGTGACTTCGTCCGCGCTCACTGGTTGAATCGTGTCATCCAGAATCAGCTTGTCCACAAAAAGCTGCTGCCCGAAGACCGGAACACTCAAGCCAATTCCGAAAACAGCGCACAAAGCAATCGCCATCGCTACCACGGCAATTTGGCTCTTCGCAACAAAGTCTTTCATCGCTCGCCTCTTTTCGACTCGCGCCCAGCGTCCACTACCTGCCCAACTTCGCCTCAATCTGCCGCATCACATCCTGCGCCGCTCGATTTGCCGGCTCCAGCTTCAGCGCATTGCTTGCCTCGCTGTCTGCATCGTGCAGCGAACCCGCTTCCAGATCGAGTTGCGCCAGCACCAGATACGCATCTGCCGAAGGCGCCAGTTGCAACGCTTCGTGAGCTTCCTTTCGCGCCGCATCCGCATCGCCGCTGCGTTCACGCACCTCCGCCAGGCCTGCGTGCGCCTGCGCGCTCGTGCCATCCGCGGCCACGGCATCCTGATATAACCTCTCCGATTCGAGCAGCAGCCCGCGATCCAGAAAGCCCTTGGCCTGCGCGCAAAGCGTCTGTGCCTGTGCCCGCGGCGTCAGCGCGGTCAGCCGCCCGGCATTCATCTCATCGAGCATTGCCGCCGCCTGCCGGAAAGCCGCCTCATCGAAAGTGCGGACAATTCTTTCCAGAGGGTCGGCGCTCGCATCTGCGGCCGCCGCCCCGTTCGCCACGGCTGCAACGGGCTTTCCCTTCCACGCCGCATCCAGCGCCAGTGCCTCGCCGTCATTGGGGCGCAGCTTCAGGCACTGCGCCATTTCGTTCAATGCCCCTGCGAGATTTCCTTCGCGCTTCAGGCTCACCGCCAGATTGAAGTGGTAATCCGCCGCATTGGGATCGGACGCCGCTGCCTGAATGAACAGCGAAGTCCCGTCCTTGCCCTGGCGGCTCACGGCCACGCCCTCGTTATTCACCACCTCGGCCAGCGGCAGCACGCGCGCCACGTCCGCAAACGCCAGCTCCGCGTGCGGATAGTCGCCGGAAAACATCAACGACAGTCCACGATAGAAATCTGCCTCAAGGCCGTCGGTCCCGTTCCGATCAACCTTCGCAAAAGCATTTGCCGCGTCCTGATACTGCTGTCCGTTGTAGTCCTCGCGCCCCAGCGCCATCCACGCCTGCCCAAAATCCGGGCTGAGCTTTACCGCATTCTGCAAGTGGCGCAGCCGCTCCGCCTGGTCCGGCTCCGTAATGCCGCGAATGTATTGCTCGAACGCGGTCAGCGGAACTCCGTTCCCCGCCGCTGCAAAAGTCTCCTCGGCCACGTTGAACTGGGGATCAAGCTGCTTCGTCAGCTTCCACGCCAGCTCGCCGAACACCGCGACCAGGTCCTTCATCTCGCCGCGCGCGCTTACTTCCGGCATCATGCGCAAATCGGGCACGTCCACCAGCGTCGCTTCGGCCACAATGCCGCTTCCATCGGTGGTATAGCTGCCCACCACAATGGAATCGGCGTCCAGCGTCTGCGCCAGCTTTAGCGCGCTGGCACGCGAAGGCTGAAATCCCTGCGGAAGTCCCAGATGATCCAGCGCGTACATGCGGTCGGCGCGGCTTGTCGGCTGAAATCCGGCAGAAGCAAAACGCATTGTCAGAGTTACCGCAGCCGCCTCGCGAACCCACTCCAGATTCGGCTGCCCAGTGCGATTGTCGAACGGCAACACCAGCAGCACCCTTGATCCGTTGCCTGGCCCATTGGCCCCGCCGGCTGCGTCCGCACTCGCCTGCGCTTGAGCACAAGTTGCGCCGGAGAACGCGCAACAAACAATTAGAACCAAAACGGCGGCAATCCGCCGCGCCCATCGCAACCGCATTGAATTTCTTTGAATCACTTCAGGGAGATTATAGGCGTTGAGGCTTTTGATAATGCTGCGGCGGTCCGATTTCGCTTGGCCGCGCGCTACGTCGCCGCTATGATCGCTGCATGACGCCAGCAAAGACGCCGGCCGAGACGCCTCCCAAGCCGCCTTCCCGCGTTAAGCCCTACTGGCGAGCACTGATCGAAGTCGCGTTTATCGTCTTCCTTTTTTATTCCAACCTGCTCATGGGCGAGTTCACCGGCGTCAACGGCCAGAACAAGACATTTGCATTTGCCCTGCGCGACATCATCACGCCCACGAATTTCATCATCGCCGTCGCCAGCGGCTTTGTCGGCTATGGGATCTTCGAATTCTTGCGCAAAAAGCTATAGAGCCTGCAACAACTCCCGCTCGGCGCACGAAAGTCATCACAAGCTCTATTCAACTAACCACTAACCACTAACCACTGGCTCAGTCCGCAAACGCCTCTTCTTCCACCTTTACCGTTTCAAGCTGCGGCTCAGGATAGTAGGCATTGCGCACGTACTGCTTCACCATGCGGTTGGTATTGAAGTACGAGCCGTTGAATGCCAGCGTGGTCCGCATCAGCCGCGCCCACTTCTCTGGCGCGTCGCAATACAGTGGAACCACGGCCTTCTCCAGCTTCGTGTAAAGCGCGTTCGCCTCCGCGGCATCGTCGGCGCCGTCCTCAATCGCCCATCCAGTCACGCCTTCGATGCAGCCCTCAATCCACCATCCGTCCAGAATCGACAGGCTGGGCACGCCATTCATCGCTGCTTTCATTCCGCTGGTGCCCGACGCTTCATACGGCCGCTTCGGCGTGTTCACCCACACATCCACGCCCGCCGTCAGTTGCGCGCCCAGGTCCCACGCGTAATTTTCGAGATACACAATCCGCAAACTGCTGTCAGAAAACTTGTGCGCCTCCTCCACGACTTGCTGGATCAGCGCCTTTCCCGGTTCGTCCTGCGGATGAGCCTTGCCTGCATACAAAACCTGCAAGCCGCCGGCCTTCGCCGCAATCTCCTTCAGCCGTTCCAGGTCCGTGAAGAGCAGTGTCGCTCTCTTGTAAGTTGCTGCCCGCCGCGCAAATCCCAGCGTCAGCACCTTGGGATTCAGTACCAGACCCGTCCGTGCGCCCACTTCGGCCAGCAAATCATCCTTGGCCCGCGCGTGCGCCGCCAGCATCTCCGTTTCCGGCAGATCGATCGCGTTGCGCAGATACAGGTTGTCTCGCCGCCACGTCGGAATCTGCGCGTCCAGCATGCTTTGCACGGGCTCGCTGATCCAAGTCGGCGCGTGTACGCCGTTGGTGATGGAATTGATGGAAAACTCCGGAAACATCGCGCGCGACACTTTGCCATGCTGCATCGCCACGCCGTTCGCGTAGCGCGAAAACTTGAGCGCCAACAGCGTCATGTTCAGCAAACCATCGCGAAAGCACCCCAGTTGTTCCAGGCGCGCGGTCCTGTCTCCGCCTAGAATCCGAGTCGATTGCTCCGTCGAAAAGCGGTCGTGTCCAGCCGGAACGGGCGTATGCGTTGTAAACACGCACCGCCGCCGCACCACCTCAATGTCAGCATCGGTGGCTGCGCTCTGAGGCCCGCCTCCCAGCTGGCTTTCCAAAAGAGCCAGCGTAAGCAGCGCCGCGTGGCCCTCGTTCATGTGGTGCACGTTGATGCGCAGGCCCAGTGCATGCGCCATGCGCACGCCGCCCATCCCCAGCACAATCTCCTGCTGCAAGCGATAGTTCGTATCGCCGCCATACAAATGATCCGTCAGCCCGCGGTCCCAATCGGAATTCTCATCGAGGTCAGTGTCCAAAAGAAAAATCGGCACTACGTGCCCAAACTGTCCCTCCAGGTCATAGCGCCATGCGCGCACCGCAACCGTCCGGCCTTCGACTGCCACTGTTACGCGCTCCGGCTCTTCCCTGCAATAGTCCGCCGGGTTCCACGGCTGCACTTCTTCGGTCTGCGCGCCGTTCGGATCGAGATGCTGTTGGAAGTAGCCCTTCCGGTGGATCAGCGAAAACGCGGCAAGCGGAACGCCGAGGTCCGCCGCCGAGCGCAGTGTGTCGCCGGCAAGCACGCCCAAACCGCCCGA